>ERZ773168.1274-NODE-1274-length-22147-cov-3.279106_pt1 | contig 22147 bp, 15 predicted proteins | sample MGYA00511261_ERZ773168 | MGnify/ENA primary metagenome ERZ773168 (study PRJEB29015, sample SAMEA2737855) | human gut metagenome | biome: human gut; feature: human-associated habitat; material: faeces | place: China | collected 2012 ... | reverse complement strand
ATAGCGGCGGCTGAACCATCTTTTACCACATCAATGCTAGCGATATCCTCTGGAGCGACCATGTTAAGCTCTCCGGGAACACCATCAATAATTACGAGAGGAGATGCCCCTGTCGCAATACTACCAACACCTCTCAACATAATTTGCGTAGAACTGGCAGGGTCTCCATCAGACAGTACAACACCCAGACCCGCAACCTTACCTTGTAACAACTGGGCGGCATCTTGCACAGAACCTTGTATGAAATCCTCACTTTTTACGCTGGAAATAGATGAGGTTAATTCTCCTTTTCTTTGTGTTCCATATCCGACAACCACGACCTCTTCCAGTTTTTGAGTGTCTTCTATAAGATTAATATCAATGTTATTTTTACCGGCCGTCGCTACATCCTGCGTAAGATATCCGATATAAGATACTTGCAAGCTCGCGCCAGACGGGACATCGAGCGTATAATTTCCATCTATATCCGTGATCGTCCCTAAAGTAGTCCCTTTTACAATAACATTCGCTCCGATAATAGCCTCACCATATTGATCTTTTACAGTTCCTGTTACCTTCGTTTTTTTATCGATCGAGGTTGAGATATCCTTTTTCAAGATAATATTCTTCCCTTGGATCTCATACGTCAGCCCTTGGCCACGCAAGATCTGTTCGATTACCGCATTGACCGGTTGATTCTCCGCAGATACGGATATTTTCTTCCCTGTATCCACATCCGCAGACGAGAATACAAATGAGTAGCCACTCCTACTCTTCAGCTCATCCATCGCTTGCTTTACTGTTATATTGCTCACCTTCAAGGTTATATTCTGAGCACTAACAGTTAGATTTAAGCAAAACAAAGCTACAGCCACATAAATGGCCTTTTTTACAACTTTCATAAATAGCTTAATTTTTAGTAATTTAACTTGTGATTGATGATGACCTTTCAGAGGATTGATTACATTTGTAATCCTCATCCAGATCATTTGCATAATGTAATTTGAGGATTTATGAGTCGGAGGATCTAGCCCATTCTCCGATTCCTTTTATGATCCTGTTACTCCTTTTTAATCTCCTTCCATATACTCCATATTAAAACAATTTTAAGGTTAAACAATTATTTATCACTTCGCATAAAGCAGAATACTATCACTTTCCACTTTATATCTTACTTGATTTGTCGCAGTTATAATATCTAACACATTATATATAGTCTGTTCTTTTCTATTGAATAACGCATAAAAGCGATTATGGGCCAATTGCTCATCCACGATATGAATCTTCACATTATAGCTACGATTCAGCTCTTTCACGATGTCAGAAAGAGGCATCTCATCGAAGAAAAGTCCGCCATTCGTCCATTCCTTAGCATTTTTCACTTCCGCCCGGCTTATAATCATTTCCCCGGTAAGTTTATTTAAGGTAACTTTCTCCGAAGGAGATAAGTAGTTTATTCCCATCTTCTTTACATAATTCTCTAGCTGAACTTTTCCTTCCAACAAGTTCACGGTGACTTCTTCATCCTCGTCATAATTCCGAAAGTTGAATTTAGTACCCAATACTTTTACATTCAACTCTTTCGTCATTACATCAAAAGGTAACTTCTCATTTTTCCTCACCTCAAAATAAGCCTCTCCATTCAGCCGAAGATGGCGGTCTTTCACCCCAAAACCTTGCGAATATACGATCTTTGAGCCAGCGTTTAACCAGACCAATGTGCTATCCGGTAAAATCAGCTTGGTCTTGGCCCCTAAAGGAGCTTCCACCAAGATATCCGCAAACTGGTTCTGTAATTGCCGCTCACCCCACCAATAGGAAATCGTAGAAGCGATCAATAATAGGATAACCGCTGCCGCACTATAAACGATTTTAGGAATATTGAAAACCGTACGGCGTTTTTGCTGGGTACGAGAAACAAAACGATCGAACGCCTTATCGACATTATAGGCACAGGAATCATCGGCAACCAAAGCAGAGAACCAAAGTTCTTGTTCTTCATGATCAGGTAATGATCGCTCGTTTTTCGTATGTGATTTCTTTTCTTCCATATAGATTAAATATCCAGCTTTTATATATAAGACAGTTATTTCTCCTCAAGGGGTAGTGAGAAACATCAATTTTTTCATCCTCACAAGGAGAAAAATGATATCAACAAGATCAGATACTTCCTCAGATCTTGATGTAGGCGGGTTAAAGCCATCTTTATGTGGTATTTAACCGTATTGACAGAAATTCCTAGCTCTGTAGCGATTTCCTCATTTTTCTTATGCTCAAAACGGCTTTTCCTAAAAACTCGTTTACATTCATCGCCCAAACTATCGATTGATTTTATGATCTCCTTCTCTAACTCCCGTTCAAGTAATATACCGAGCGGCTGTTCATCCGATTGTATCATAGCGTCCCACCCCAAGGTCTCAGACTCAATCTTCGAGAAACGAACTTCCTTCTTTTCCTTTTCTGATGAGATATGGTTATAACAGCGGTTCCGCACAGCCCGCATTAGATAAGCACGAAGAGAGCTATTTATATCCAATGTCTCACGGATTTCCCACAGATGAAATATCACATCACCAACTATAGTCTCCGCTAGAAATGGATCGCCAACCAACTCATTCGCAAATTGACATAGTACCACATAATAACGATCATATAAATATCGATAAGCATCTTGCTCGCCATTTCGTAATTTTTGCACTATTAACCGCTCCTTAACATCCATCTCATCGCAAAGATGAGATTTTAAAATGAAAATTAAAAATATTATTTCTAATTATACGATCTTCCATCCACAGCTTTTTCATTTACCGCTCCGTTTAAATGAAGCTTCTTGTAGATTTTTATATGCACTCTGGTTTTCTGTGGAAGGATTCGGGACAAACACGTACGACTTTCATCCAAAACACGTACATGTTTTTTCAAAAAGTCGTACGTGTTTTGGATGAAAGATAATCGTGCTTTTTTGACTCTGATTTTTAGCATTTTATACACTAGGCTCATCAATGGTCTTGTTGTACGGAATTTGTATTGAGAACAAAGCTTTCCGGCTTAACCCAAACGAATGGGTTGCCATCTCATATACGTGCCGGTCCGCCATAACCACTCCATCGGGCCGTAGCGCAAGCCCGACAGCCAATATTGGCTAAAGGCTATCTGTATAGCCGTAAATCCAAGGCAGACCAATACACTCAAGAAAACACCCAAATGGCTCCAATCCAAGCCAAAACCGGAGAAAATAAAGACACCGGTCACGGATTGTACGATATAGTTTGTCAATCCCATACGCCCATAGCTAACCAATGGTTTCATGGCATTTTGAACTTTTACCGAGCGGTAAGCCTCTAAGACCAACACCACCCACAAATAAGCCGTCATCAGATTAATCAAGTTAGTTGTCGTAGCACCCATCCACGCATTGATAGAGACCTCACGCCAAGATGCGGCAGGTATATAAGGTTTTAGCAGATACAACAAGCCGATTAAAACCAACGCGACCAACGCCCCGTAATTCAAACGGCTACGGAACTCATCCATGCGTTGGAACAAGCGGATTCGGCCTACGATAAATCCGAGGATAAACAATCCCAAGGTCAGATAGATACGACCGCTGGCAAACTGGAAATTCATTTTTCCTACCAATCCGTCCCAAGCGTTGTTCTCAATGGTCTCGGCTAATGTCGGGACTCGCCGGGGAGCCTCAGCACGAGCGATAGGTGCGGCAGCCGGTCTCTCCACCACTTGCTCGACGGCAGGAGCCTTTACAGCCTTATACGCTACGGGAATTAGCGAGGCACCGCCCAAGAAAAGGAAAAGGGTGATTCCCACCAATAATTTAGTAGGCCATTTATACATCAATACCAATACAAAACCAAGCAACGCATACACCAACAAAATATCTACACGAACCAATAAACCATGAACAAAACCAATCACAAGCAACAATACCAATCGCCATAAAAAACGAGGACGGAAATCAATACCTTTTTGAGCTGCCCGATCCATCTGGATAAAGAAGCTCAAACCAAACAGGCAAGAAAATATAATGAAGAACTTGCCGAACACCAAGTAATTAATAAACCACCGAAAAATCTCATCCAGCGTCCCTTCCCAAGGGAACATGGCTTGGGGAGCCATCGTCCCCATAGCGCCAAAATGCTGCATCCCATGAATCAAGCAAATACCAATCAAGGAGAAGCCACGCAGAGCGTCGATTACCGTAATACGTCCACCGGACGAAGCAAGTGTCTTATTCATTTCCATATCCGTAATAATTTTTATTCTTATTCGTTTTTTCAAGTTTGATAACGCAAAAGTAAATGGTGGCACTAAACGCCGCAATACTTTCAAACTCCAAAACGAAAACAATAAGCCTCATCACGAAAAGAACTAATTTACGGTAAGATAAGCAATTATAGTCCCAACGGCCAAAATAGCGCCGATTGCGGTCTCATAAGGAATCAGCCTCAACCGCTCACGAATGCTTATATCCGCTACCCCACCAGTAGCGTGGAAGAACGATCCATGCGGCAAATGATCAAGCACGGTAGCACCGGAATTAATCATAGCGGCTCCCCAGACACCACTGATACCGGCGGCGATAATAATATCCGCGAATGACGAAGAGGCAACTGTCGCTCCGGCTGTAGTAGAGGCTGTAGCGGCAGACATCAATACGCCGGAAACCGGAGCCAATAAAATCTCTCCCATATTCGTATGCGATAACGCATCTAATAAAACATCCTTGATAGAGGAAGCCTTGATCACTCCCGCTATAGTGCCTGTCCCGACCAACAGGATCGAGACATTCGACATCTTCTTGAGTCCATACGAGAGGCTATCCGTAATCAATGACCATTTCCTCATCGCCAGAATCCCAACGATTCCTCCAACGGGCAAGGCTATCATCGGATCGATCGCCACATGGAATAAAGGGCGAAACGACAGCAGTAGGATCGTCACTACCGGAGCGACCATGCTAGAGGCGAAGGAGGGGAGATCCGCTTGCAGGTTATCTATCTCCTCGTTCGCATAAAATCCATTTTGCCGGGGTAAGAAACGGCCTATGACATATACCGTAAACAACAAGCCAACCAACGCCGGGATCAAGTTCGCATACATGACAGAGTACAAATCCGCATGAAAATTCTCAGCGGCGATAATCGTATTCGGATTTGGAGAAATGATATTGCCACATTTTCCTCCACCGATCATCATCAACAAAAGGCTACCCCGGGGAACCGCCAGTTTCCGGCCGATGCTCAACGCAATCGGAGCCACCGTAATAACAGCAACATCAATAAACACTCCAATAGCCGTCAGCAACATCGTAGCGAAAGCGAGCGCAAAAAACACATGCCGTTCTCCCAATCTATAAATGATCGTATTGGAGATAGAAGCCGCCGCACCTGTTTTCACCAATATCCCCGACAATACCCCCGCCGTCAAGATCCGAATGACGGCCGGAGTTACGTCATTTACTCCACTGATCATTAAAGAGACCGTTTCCGGCAACGACACACCCCCTAATAATCCTCCTACTAATGCCCCTAAAATAAGGCTATAGACTGGCGATACCTTTCTTATAATCAAGAAAATCGACACTAATAATCCGATAAAAGCTCCCCATGCACTCATAATACCCATGTATTAGTGATTCATATAGTATTGGATTACACGCAATTGTTGTTCCAAGGCACGCCCAATATTCCAGCAAGTGAAATCCTTATCCATCGCCTGCTCCAAGGAAACCGGATAAGGAAGAAGTGGCAAGACCGCCAGAAACCCGGATTTATTAAGCGCCTCTACCTCCTCTACGGAACCACCCATTACGATAACCGGGATACCCTGTCTCATGCCTGCCTGCAATACTCCGCATGGGGTCTTTCCCATACAAGTCTGTTTATCCAGTTTACCTTCTCCCGTAATAATTAGATCCGCCCCCCGTATACATTCATCAAAACGCAAGGCATCCAGAACCATCTGGATACCGGGTTTAAGTTCAGCCTTTAGGAAAGCGACAAATCCTCCACCTAAACCACCTGCGGCTCCCGCACCCGGAATGTCGTCTATCTCTATTCGTCCCGTTCTTTTTATGACTTCCGCAAAATTTCGCAAGCCCTCATCCAGCAAACGGACCATAGCGTCGTCCGCTCCCTTTTGGCGGGCAAAGACATACGCCGCCCCTTTCTCACCATAAAAAGGGTTATTCACATCGCAGGCTATGGTAAATGAAGTTTCCCGCAATTGCGATAATGCCCTTGAGCAATCTATCTCATAAATCTGATTAAGGATCTGCCCACCCAATCCCAGCTCATTCCCGTTTCTATCAAGAAAACGAAAACCCAAGGCCTGCAACATACCCGTTCCTCCGTCATTCGTTGCGCTTCCTCCTATTCCTATCAAGAAATCCCGGCAACCACGATCCATAGCGTCTTTTATCAACTCTCCGGTTCCATACGTCGTTGTTCTCAAGGGATTACGCTCCGACACAGGCACTAACGTAAGACCACTCGCCGTCGCCATCTCGATAACCGCCGTACGATTATCTCCCAGTATCCCATAAGTGGCCTCGACCGATCTCATCAACGGATCATGTACGACACAAGATACGGCTTCTCCACCCATCGCCGTAATCAAAGTCTCCACGGTACCTTCTCCCCCATCCCCAACCGGGATTTTCACGACCTCGCAATCCGGAAAGACCTTATGGATCGCCAACTCGGCACATTCAGCCACTTCAATAGAAGATACTGAGCCTTTAAATGAATCGGAAGCAACAACGATTTTTTTCATTTAATCTCCTCCTTATACCTATTCAATATTTTAATAGCATTCTTATTATATATCTTCTCCAATACTTCATCCGGCAAATATACACCATAAATCATCCATCTCGCTTGAAATTTATGTGCAGGAGCAGGATCAAAAAACTCATCATCCGTTTCCAAAAAACGATAATGTACACGATAAGCCTCCGCATTCGGTTGAGTATCAGTAGCAAAAAGAATACGATCTTGGTATTTAATCATAAATTTTCTTGCGGTATACGGTTGACGCCCCAATTCGCTGATTCTTGCGTCAATATCAATATACAAATTAGGATATTTCTCCAACCATAAGGCTACACGGCCCAAGTCTTCTGCTAAGTTTGCCATATGAGCCGCAATAAAAATCGTATTTGGATGCCGTTCTATCACTCGATTTCTCTGATCCAATAAATCCTCCTTAGACGGAATATTCGTATTAAAATAAGCCCAAGCCGGATTAGCGATCAATTCCTCATACCGCTCATTATATTTATCCACAGGACCATCATGAAAAGCCTTTGGATCTGAGGAGTGAATCATAACAGGGATTCCCAATTCACCACACTTTGCCCAAATAGGATCTATGCGAGGATCATCGATTCGAATCAATTTGCCATTCTTATCTTTTAAAGTCAGCCCCAATGCCTTATAAATTTGTAGTCCCCGAGCCCCCATTCGCACGGCCTCTTCCAATCTTTCAGCTTCCTTTTCACCAAAACCGGTCTCATCAATCCTACTAAAATCAGGAGAAAAGAAAACAAGAAACCTTTCTCGCGAGATAGCGTGATACACGCTCAAATTTTCCTTATAAAGATCATTCTCTGAAAGACCATCCAAATTAGCACACATCCAGACTCCAGCCTTATCCATCTCTTTCAAATAATACTCGGCCTTACTAAGATCCCTTAAATGATTATGAATATCGATCACTGGATATTTAGGCTTAATTATTTTGGTTTCCTTAACGACTAATTGACTTTTAGGCGACCAATCCACAAGTCTCAAATCCGAAGTCTGCGCAGACGTGGCTATCGCATAAGAGATGAAACAAGTAAATAGGAAACCGTATCTTTTGATAAATATCTTCTTCATTTTAAATCCATTTTATTTGCCCAGTAACATATCCATCATGCGAATTATCGCATGATGGTATGCCACTGATTATCTAGTTAAGTAAGTACAACCACCTCGTGATTAGCGATAGAAGTAATTTGGAATGTACTCCAGCCTTTCTCCACATCCGCGGTAATTCTTTGTCCGGATACAAGCAATGTCGGATATTCCCCTTGGATATGATCCTCTAATTTAATCTTAATCTTAATGGGACCCACAGGAATGTATTCCTCCAAAGGCGCACGCCATGTAGCCGCACTTGTTAAATTAACAAGGTGAAGAATCATTCTACCCGGCTGTTTATACAGGCTACAATCGATCAGCCCCGGTCCGGAAACTACAATAGGCAATTCATCCTTCAATGTCCATTTGATTATATTAGAGAGTAAATTACCATGATCAGGAAGATTATAACGAGCGAATTGCCGATCTATATCAGCAGGCATATAAATGATACGACTACCATTCGACAATGTATTCAGAATAAGTCCCGGTATATCCGTTTTCGGTTCTCTCATCCAAGCTGTTTCCGGAGGATAAATAGGGAATTCAGGAATAAAAGTCATCAATACATCCGCATTCGTATCCACTTGAAGAGGCCGTAGTTCTCCTCCGAAAGGAAGGATATCCGTTTGCTCAAAACCTTTCAATATAGCATGTCTTTCTCCCGTGATCCCGGGCTCCGTACCCGTCTGCGGTCCATAAATATTCGCCCGAATTTCAGGGGTCAGTCTTAAATAAGTATGAAGTGTCTTATTAGAGACTTTTAAACGATCATTCTTTAGATGCGCCTTGAATAAATCTCCCAATGCGAAATCTTTTAAGGGTTCGCCAAATTCATCATACAAAGAGCTTTCTCCCGTAGCAAACAAGCTTCCCCCATTCTCGACGAATCGTTTAACACTAGCTATTTGTTCTTTTGTCATACTTCCCACATTCGGTAATACAAGAGTCTTAAATCTTGAAGCGTCGCGATCTATATGATCCGCATTGACAGGCAGGTAAGGGATTCGAGCACGAATAAGAGCCTCCACAATGCCTCTCCAAGGAAGATTCACCTTATTTTCCGTATCATCACGACCATAAAAGTCATGGTTTCCTTGAGACCAAACGACACCGACCGTGCCTATGGGTTCCCGGTTAATCAGATATTCCTCATTCGCTTTATGCCATTTGAATATCGGCTCGGCCGTATGATACATACGACGGTCCTCATGATAAGCCGCGATATGATGCCACCAAGGTTGGATTCCCCCGGCAAAGGCCTCGATCATCCACATATGTGCTTCCTGTACGGGTTTGGTAGAAATCCTGAAAGTCGGCCTTCCCGCTTGATACATGGCCATACTATTGGGTATTAATTTATCCCAACCTAACAAGCCATGGATTAGTTTTCCGGCATCCGCTATATTCTGGAAACCTGTAGCATCATTCCTTGATTGGTGATCAAGCATAATGATATCCGCTCGTTTAGCGATCTCCTTAAAATCGCGAAAGAATCCGGATTGGGTACTTATCCACCCACTATTCATGCCCGACCAAACACAATTCGGACCACCTACCGCTTTCGTCGTACGATTATTCAAATCCCATATTTCTAATCTTTGCTCATAACTCCAACGTATCCATTGGCGATAGACAGGATCATTCCAATCTTTCTTTTTAGGCAGTTCTTTTCCTGTTTTAGCACGAAAACTCTTCCTGCAATTCTCACAATAACAAATGGACTCACGTCCTAAACCACTCCAGCTATTATCCGTAAACCCCTCGGGATGATACAACTCATATATCTCTTTCAATATCGAAGGGATATGTTCCTTATAATAAGGACCACTTATGCAAGTAATATACAAATCGCCCGCTTTATAGGGCTTTCCTTTCGCATCCAAGGCAAACCAATCCGGATGAGCCTTATAAAGCTCTTCATTCGCACGGTTTGAATCCATACGGGCAAAGACAGCCAACCCATCCTCGTGGGCGGCACGGCATAGATCACCAAACAAGTCCCGTCCCTGTAAATATTGTGCTTGATAATGATAAGGAATCTTTGTTGGATAATAAGCTACGATACCTCCCGCATTTATGACAACACCTTGTATTTGCGTTTTTTTCCATTGATTACGCCACCAATCAATATCATAAATGATAGGATCTTTCTCCGTAATATTGGTTTGTCCCCATCTTGTAACTTTACGAAACCAAGGAGTTTCATTATTATCCATCGATTTATTTTCCACCTTAGCCGTAGGTACGGCATCAACTACCGAAAAAAGACTAGCGCCTGTAAACGATAATGTGGCGGCTGTCGCTCTCTTCAAAAAAGACCTACGGCCATTGTTCGCATCCACAGACTTTGCTAAATTATCTAGAGAATGATTTACTTTATTAGATTTCATTAGATTCAAAATTAATTAATACTTAGAATTATATATAAATAGACCCTAAAAAACACCCAAGACATACGATCAATCATATCCGGGATTTTGCGGAAATATAGTAGGATCATTTATGATTTGAACCTGACTTAAAGGTATCGGGAATACGGTCATATAAGGAGCCATTCCCTTATCTTTCATAACCTCATAAGCCTTACCGGTTCTCACCAAATCAAACCAACGGACACCTTCGAAAGACAGCTCCAAACGTCTTTCAAGCACAATAGCGTCTCGTGTCTCAGTCTGGGACATCGTATTGGGATACCCCTCTAATCCTGCTCTAGTACGCACTTGATTCAAAAAAGGAATCGCTTGTTGAGGCTTACCATTTTCATTCAATGCTTCAGCATACATCAACAAAACATCCGCATAACGAATTACCTTCCAATTCGCTTTACTATCAGCTCGAACAGGTGAACTATCAAAATACTTCTTCGTATACGTCTGGTTAGTACTTGTAGGTAACGCATGGAAAACAGAATCCGCATCATAAAAGCCTCCCGGAACACCAACTGTCACCTCTTTCCGAGTATCACCCGGCACAAACAGGCTTATCAATTCTTGCGTCGGATTGTTATATTCTTGTCCTGCCCCTGTAATATTGAAGAACTCATTCATCTCACTGAAATTAGGAAAGAACGCGGTCGTAAAAGTACTACCCTCTCCAATACCGGACTGGTACTCTATATCAAATATATATTCACTATGATGTTCCGATTTTGTATAATCAAAAAGATCCTCATAATTCGCTAATAGTTGATATCCCATAGTGGTTACCTCTTTTAATTTACTCTCTGCATTCAAAAAGTCTCCTTTGGTTAAATAAACCCTTCCCAACAGGGATTTAGCGGCTCCACTAGTGGCCCTTCCAACCTTCCAACCTCATCCCCTGAGCATTTTGCCGGTAAAGCGGATTCCGCAGCAATGAAATCTGGAATGATAATCGTCTCATACACATTTTCAACCGGTTCCCTAGGGACCCTGTAAGAGCCCTCAATACTAACCGGGGTGGTAACCGCAGGCACAGCTCCAAATATTCTCACCAAATCAAAATAAGCCAAAGCCCTAAGAAAACGAGCCTCCCCGATATAGCGTTCCTTATTAGGAACAGCTTCTATCTCGGCCTCCTCTATCTTGGCTAAGATTGTATTTGCCCGATAAATAGCGGAATAATAATCTTGCCATGTCGATTTTATCACACCATCACTACTGGTGATCGTAAAAAGATCTGAATAAGAAGGGCTGTTATTCTTATAGATTTGCATCCAAGAATCATCTCCTCTTATATCCCCAAATACATAAAAATTCTGATACAAGTCTTGAAATACACTATACGTAGCCGTTAAAGCATCTTTAAAATCCTTATCCGTCTTATATAATATATCTACACTCACTGAAGATGTCGGAAGTATATTGATGAAATCATTAGAACATGAAATAGCTAATGACGAAACCAATACGACAATCATGCTTACTACTTTTTTCATACTATTTATCGTATTAAAATGAAACATTTATTCCTATTATAGCACTCTTAGCCAACGGATAATTATAATTCATAACACCGGGTGTCAACGGATTATTTCCATCACCAACCTCTGGATTAAAATCACGGAATTTGGTAATGATAAATGGATTCGTCAGCGTTAAATAAAGCTTTAACGCACTCATACCAGCTTTACTGATTAACTGCGTTGGGAAATCATAACTAAAATTGATATTATTAACCTTTAAATAAGAACCATTATCCAAATATCGCGTGGATTTTTCTCTCACTCCTCCTGTTGGAAGGTTATTCGGACGAGGACTTTCTCCATCACCCGGCTGTTCTTCCGATACCCAATAATTTTTCACGGATTCGTATTGCTTATAACGTGCTCTTGTATACAGCTGCGCATCACTGCTATTAAATACCTTATTGCCAAAGGAACCTTGGAGGGCGATGCTTAACCCGAAGTTCTTATATGAAAAACTGTTTGTCATTCCAAAATAAGCTTTAGGATAAGGGCTTCCCATAATCGTCTTATCATAGGTATTGATTACACCGTCAGGAACGCCGTCAGGGCCACTGACATCCTTAAACCGGACATCACCGACATGCGATCTGTCGGACGAACCTGGCGCCCATATCGGTCCGGCATCCAGTTCCGCTTGATTCATAAAGACACCATCCGTTATATATCCATAAAACATACCCATCGGTTGTCCAATTTCAGTAATATGATTCGTTCCGATAATAGGAGCTCCGTCCGGGCCTAACTTTAATACCTTGTTTTTAAACGACGAAATATTGAAATCAGTTGTCCACTCGAAAGCCCCTTTCAAGTTCAACGTACTTAAAGTCAATTCCCATCCTCTATTCTCGACTTCTCCTATATTCTGAAGAGACGTATTAAAGCCTGTAATCTGGGGAACATATACGTTCAATAATAGATTGTGGTTTCTTGTAATAAAATAATCGGCCGTTAGATTAACCCTACTATTAAAAACACTTACGTCCAAACCGACATTAAACGCTCTTTGTTTCTCCCATGTCAATAAGGCATTCTCGATATTAGCCGGAGCGAATCCCCCCACCCCTTTGTCTGCTAAAACATAAGACTCATAATCTATAGTCGCGATATGAGCATAATTACCTATATTATTATTACCCGTCTCACCATAGCTAGCTCTTAACTTCAAATTTGTAATCGCCTCTACAGACTTTAAGAAATCCTCCTCTGAAGCACGCCATGCTAAAGCCACAGATGGGAAATAACCATATTTATTACTCTTTCCGAAGCGAGAGGACCCATCGGCACGGATAGAAGCCGTGATATAATACTTTGAATCATAATTATAGTTGACCCTAGCCAGATAAGAGATCAAAGACCACTCATTTTCATCCGAATTTCCGGCATAGATATCATTACTAACAGCATTCAATGTGTAAACCAGATTATTCGGATAACTCATACTTCGCAAATAATTCGACTTATTCGTTTCTTTCTGAGTGGTATATCCAACTAACGCCGATAAATTATGCTTCTTAAAGCTTTTCTGATAATTCATTGTCCACTCCGTTATCCAATTAAGCCTATCCGAGCGCTCATCCGTTCCATCTGAAGAGTTTGAGAACACATCTAATTTGGGGATAAATGAATATTTATGTCTATTCACGACATTAGCCCCCAACATCGCCTTGAAATTCAGGCCTTCAATAATCTTAATATCCATTTCTAAGTTAGCCAATGTCCTATATTGCTCATTTTTCCTTTTTATCTCATAAGCCTGTGCCAAAGGGTTCCACACATTATTGGTAGCGTCTTGTCCAAAACCACTAAAGTAAGATCCGTCCTCATTATATAATGGATACCATTTAAGCCAAGTGGTAGCCGCACCTAAAATACCCTCAGACTCCGCAGCACCTCCCGAAGCTAAAATATTCCTTCCATTTGAATAGGTGGAATTCATATTAAACTTCATAGAAACACGATCGGACAATTTTGCGTCCAAATTAGCACGAGCAGAGAATCTCTGAAATTTATTGGTAACAATAATACCTTCTTGCGATGTATACTCCCCACTAACCGCATATTTTATTTTTTCATTGCCTCCTTGTACTGACAGATTATAACTTTGTTGCGGAGCAGTCTGAAAAATCTCGTCGTACGCATCCGTATTATAAGGATTCGTCCCGTTCAATACATCCATCACAGTCTGGGGAACCGCATAATTCCAATCCTTATGAGGATCGCCCGATACATCATATCCGGCATCTAAATTCTGGTTTTTTATCCCTTCATAATAATATTGGGCTTGTTCTTCTTTACTTAAGAATTTAGGAGTCCTTAATACTTTTTGCCAGCCATAGTAAGCGTTCAAGCTTATCCGGGCTTTCCCTTCTTTTCCCCGTTTCGTTGTTATAAGAACAACACCATTTGCGCCTCTGGAACCATAAATCGCTGTGGCGGAAGCATCTTTCAGTATATCGATGGTCTCGATATCGCTCGGATTAATCATAGAGATATCATCTCCCGGGAATCCATCTATTACATATAAAGGCTCCATTCCCGCAGAAATACTACCCACACCCCTGACACGGATCAAGGGAGCAGCACCAGGCTCGCCCGTAGTCGATATAACCTGTACTCCTGCCATTTTACCGCTCAAGGCCTGATCAATTCTCGGCACGGCCAAATCTTGCAAATCATCAGATTGTATTTGGGCCACAGAGCCTGTAAGGTCTTTTTTCTGCACAACACCATAACCCACAACCACGACCTCTTCCAAGGCTTGTGAATCCTCTACCAATTTAATTGAATAAAAAGACGCATTATTCAAACGTCTCTCAAGTGTTTGATAACCAATATAAGAAACCTGCAATGTAGAGCTTGGATCAAGACTCAGCGTGAATTCTCCGTCTAAATTCGTTACCGTACCATTTGTCGTACCTTTTTCGATGACATTAGCTCCAATAATAGGCTCACCGGAAGCGGACAGGATTTTTCCTGTTATTGTCTTCTTCTTTTGTAATGTACCGGTAGTTGTTTCTTTTGGCTTAGATATCGACAAAACAATATAGTTTCCATCCATCTCATAATGAATATTCGTCCCTTCGAATAATTGGGTTAAAATACTTTGAATGGAAGATTCCCATGTATCTACTTGATATTTCTTGTGTACATCAATATCTTTTGTATACACGAATAAAAAATTGGACTGTTTCTCAATCGCATTTATGATCTGCCCTAAAGGGATCTCTTTTTCATTAAAGGATAATTTCAAGCTTTGCGCATAGGAAATTTCCGTCTGCACAACAAATAAACCTAGGAATAACACCCATATAGGAATACATTGAATTCTAAATAAGTGTTTAAGTAGAAAGCTTTTAAAACAAAAGCTCTCCAGAAATGATTTTTTCTTCATATCTTTGAACGTTTTTAAGATTAATACAGTTAGAAATAATTGTGTTAGTTCCAGCCGATAGATGTTCCAGCATCTATCGGCTTTTTGGTATTAGATATCTTATTTTCTCGTCATAGGCAAAATATTTTTATATTAATACTCGGTTAACTAAATCTATTTAAAGGACCTTTATTTATAGTCGGATTTTAATTGATACATACAGTTGTTTTATTCTCGTCCCACTCGAAAGTATAATGACCCTCTTTTTGCAAAAGACGAAGAGCATTATCGATACCGTCGGTAGTACGGAACTTACCACTAAAAACCTTCTCCTTTACCGCCTCATTATTGATCAAGATACGAACCCCGTAATTTTTCTCTAATTGTCGCATTAAATCAGCGAACCGGGCCTCTTTAAAACAAATCAAGCCCTCTCTCCAGCGATATACATCGTAATTATCAATAGGAGACTTACATAATTCCCCATTTCGGAATGCCACTTTCTGGGCAGGATACAATCGTACCGACTTATCCTTATTTTTCCGATCCGTCACCTCAACGGAGCCTTCCATTAATGCCGTCGTAAACCCTTCCATTCCCTTATAGGCCTCAACATTGAATTTCGTTCCTAAGACCTTTATATCAAAAGTTTCCGTATGTACGATAAAAGGTTTAGAGGCATTATGCTCCACCTCAAAATAAGCTTCCCCGTTCAGATGAATCTCCCGGGTCGATCCAGAGAAATAAGCAGGATAGATGATTTCCGAGCTAGCGTTTAGCCATACGCTTGTACCATCCGGTAACTGAAGGTTTACCCGCTGGCCGACCGGTACAGTCACGATATTATTCGCCAAGCGTATTTCCTCCATTTTCCGTACATAAATATATCCTCCGACTAAGAACATTACTAATATTACAGCCGCAATGCGAAGTAATTCCATGAAAACAACCCGGGTTCGTTTCTTACGGCTTTGTACCGATTGCCTATCCGTAATCTCCCCGGACACAATCATCGCATCAAAAACCATACGTTCCCGTACTAGCACCTCCTTATGTTTCTCAGACTCATCCAGCCATTGTCCTATAAGCCTCTGTTCCTTAGGAGATGCCTTTCCTTCAAAAAACTTATATAATATATCACGTCTCATGTCTCTATTTATAATCCTCATTTATATATAAAGCAAACAAGAAACAGAGAACCCTAAATGTAAAGCTGTATTTTTTTGAAATTTTTTAGCACCAAAAGAAAAGCCATAAAGGGAAATAATCAATTAACATCTTTCTCAAGATCTTCAATGTTTTAGTTATATGATATTCAATGCTCTTGATAGATAATCCTAAAGCTTCAGCGATCTCTTTGTTACTCTGATTCTCATAGCGGCTCCTTATGAAAATCTCTTTAGAGAGAGAAGGTAAGGAATCTATCGTTTCTGTCGCGATCTTCCGTAACTCTTCCGAGAATAAAAACTCCGGCTCACACGCTTCCAAGGTCATAATCCGGAGCTGGAGTTCCCATGCGTTTTGATCCTGCAATTGTTTTACGATATCCTCACGGGTTCTTTCATGCCTCAAATAATTCAAACACTTATTTTTCACGATAGTCAAGACGTAAGCCGGGATATTTGACTGATGGCTCAGATTCTCTTTATTCTCCCAATAATACAAAAGGCTATCCACAACGATATCTTCCGCCACAAACTCATCCCTAACATACATCTTTGCGAAAAAAACAAATCGAGCTTTATATTCACGGTAAAGTTCGTTAAACATACGTATGTCTGATGAGATTTCCGTCATGATACAATTATCTTAAATTTTAAGAGATAACAAAGCATACTAAAGGAACAAATCAAGCCCTTTAAGATGCCCAAATATAAGGAATTAATATCAAAGCCTCATAATCATTCCAGAGCAACCTCATCGAAAGTAAGGGATACATATGTTTTTAAAAGACAATTCGCGAAATACGGGACTCATCGCTGAATCCCGTATTTTCCATTTACATAAGACTTTACTTTGGAAAGTAACCTATTTTTTCCTTGTACATTTGATTACTTCCTGATTAATATATTTAACCTTCTCCAGATCCATCTTTTCCACCTTTCGGTCATAAGTGACCAAGCCGTTTATCTCATGTTCCACATCTGTAGTCTGCGTATAGATGGCCGTGCTTAGTCCGAAATAGTTTATCATCTGCTCTAGCTCGGTAAGCATTAATACATAGGTATCGGTCAAGATTTCTCTATTCAACATCATCTCATAAGCGTCATTGCGTACAGGCCACATATGCCCACGCACAAATAGACCTTTTCCTCCGAATTCGCCAAGGGACGCAGCACGTTTATCATCGGGACGGGGGATCGCCTTAGGCTCGATCTTGCCATAATGATGCATATCCACGAAATCTCCATTTCCGGGATCTCCATAAGCTTTCCGATAGCCCGGAGCGTAATTATATCCCGACATACCGTTTACCCAACGATTCGGATCGTACTTTTTCACCCAAGCTGTGATGTCTGTCGCTTCAAAGGCTCCCCAATTCTCATTAAACGGGACCCACATCACGATAGCAGGCGAGCTGACGTGTTGGTCGATCATCACTTTCAATTCGTCACGGAACTGTTTACGAACCGACACGGAATCCGCATCATCCGGCTCCCAAAGGTTCGGCATATCTTGCCAAACCATTAGGCCAAGCCTGTCACAATGATAATACCAACGTTGAGGCTCTACTTTAATATGCTTGCGTATTACATTAAAACCCGCACGTTTCGCCAGTTCTATATCATACAACAAAGCCTTGTCGGTAGGAGCGGTAAATGCACCATCGGGCCAATAACCTTGATCTAAAAGACCGATATGGAAAACAAACTCCCCGTTCAATAAAGGCCGAAGCACACCATCTACCTTTCCCATACTAACAGAACGCATACCAAAATAAGAAGATACCTCATCTATTATCTCACCCTTTCGATCTTTCAACTGTAATTTCAAACCATACAAGAAAGGATCATCCGGACTCCATAGACGGGGTTTCCGGATAGGCAAGTAAAAACTCATATTGGAATTTCCTTCGGTTCTTGCCACCTCTGAAGTACCATTATCCGCGATAGCCGTTACCTTTAACTCCTTATCCTCCGTATAAGCAATTACTTCCAACCGATTATTTTTTAAATCGGGCACTAGCTTAATCTGAGAAATATATTGTTTCTCTACCGGTTCAAGCCAAACGGTTTGCCAGATACCGGAGGTAAAAATATAATCTCCACGTGAGCCGTTCTTGCCCGAAGCGGCCCGGCCGTCGTTAGGATCATAAGCACCTACCACAAGGACATTTTCACCGGATTTCAAATAATCAGTAATATTTAAACTAAAAGCATCGTACCCTCCCGTATGGGTACCCACCTTCTTACCGTTGACAAACACAGACGAGATCCGATCTACAGCCCCAAAATTCAACAATACATTCCTACCCTTCCATGCTTGAGGAACAGAGAAGCTACGCTTATACCACAGGCAAGTATCACCCCCACGAGCTATACCGGATAATTCCGATTCCGGAGGATACGGCACACGTATCTTTTCTACTTTTGCGGGAAAGACTGGAGGAGTGGTCGCCGTAACAGGATCAAGCAGGTCTTTTCCTCCCATATAATCCCATATACCATTCAGATTCAACCATTCCGAACGTGCCATCTGTGGACGCGGATATTCCGGTAAAGGAATCTCAGCCTTCAATGCCTCCTCTGTCCATGGGGTAGGCAATGTGAACTTCTCTAGGATTTGCGCCTTTACGGAGAAGAGATCTCCCCCAAAAAGAAAGGAGCAAAGAGCTAAACAAACAACGGTAATCTTTTTCATAAACCAACTATTTAAATAATTCCGGATAATATTTCCGGATCAAATCTTGATCTTCTTTCTCCAACTTATCGATCAAGACCGGCTTATCTTGTGGGCGGAGACCTTTTTGGTTGATTTTGTTGATCAAGCTCCAATCCTTAGCCGGTTTTGTCGGGGTCGGATCGGCAGGTTCATGAGCCGGCAAATCATAGCGGGTAAAGTCGATGACGTAAGCCGGGGAATTTTTCGTATGCCAATCACGTAATAAGGCCAAGCGGAATTCCTTATTCATAAACCATTTTATCTCCAAATTATTATAAGAGTCTCCCAAACCAGAGCCACGTTCTACGAAGCGATAGTTCCAGTCGTCGTTCGATTTATATTGTTTTCTCCAAAGTTCGCCAAATTCTCCGAACGTAACGAAATGAGTATCCGGCCAGCGTTCCTTGGTACCCGTTACCCACATCTTCATGGCATCACAGATGAGATCCTTCCCGAACTCATGTACCATCTGCGCCTCCCAGATATTGGCGACCCAGCCAAAGCCATTCAACTCAAGACCTTTATCAAAGTGAATCGCTTCCGTGTGCATCACCTCACGATGCCCCAAGTCAAGCCCCCAACCTTTGTACGTCTCGATCGGGCCGACACCTCTACGGCTGTTGTATCCATCGATACCATGTCCGGTCTGTCCGCTACGGCGGGCACAGATAAAGTCCATCGTCCAGCCATCCAGATTCACGCAATCGATGAAATCGCTTTTTCCCTGCGCCGGCTTGCAGAAGTGTTCCGTCGAGGGATAGAAAGGATAAGAAGGAGAACCGTCAGCACCACCACCGTCTATATTATGCTGGCTCCAGATCACGGCGTGCGCCACATGGATGTTCTCTTTCTCCGCCAGATATCTTAGATTATCGGCCGATAAGAAACCTCCCATAATCGATTGGGGACGATAACCATTTCCTACCATTTTAGAAATGATCTCTATCGCCTCCGACATCTCACGGTTTACCCGCTCACGGGGTAGATACATCGCAGGAAAATAACCGGGGAAATAAGTAACCTCATCCCCATATTTCTTTTGGCACTCCACTACATAATCACGGATCTCCCGGTAATTCTTCCGTCCGTCCTCCAAGGCATTCATCGTGAATCCCCATGTAAGACGACCGTTCGGGTTATTCGTGGCGAAAGCCTCCCGCAAGGCACGTACTCCTTCAAGCGTATGCCAATCCACCTCATCGCGGGGATGTAACTTGACATCCCGGGAGACTTCCCAAGGCGTCGTACGTATCATGATACATAAGGTGACAAAACGATTTCCTTCTATCGTCAGCGGTTCCATACTCGCCGGGGCGACCACAGGATCCGCCGCCCTTAATTGAAAACCACTGAGCACAGCGACCATCCATACGATCGCCCATTTTCTCCAAACTGATATATTCATATTACTTTCTCGCATTTGTACAATCTATTACTATTTCCTGATCCGACGGAAACATCCTAAAGACATAATCCGAACCAGATTCAGGTTTCCTTATATGGCCTTTCTCGCAAGTGATCACGTAGTTAAAACCATCGAAGCTAGCGTTGACCGCCTTATCCTCTATAACGGTGAAAGGTAGCTCCTTCCCTGCCGCAGCCTTTAGCTCTAAAGCCCATGAGAAGTCCGCCTCCTTTGATAGAGCGACTACCTCGAAGTGGGTCTCATAGAACGTGATCTTGAAAGCATGGCCTTTTGAGTCTTCGGCGGAAACTACCAAGGTATCCTTGCCTATCTCCGTCACTACCGGATGGTCCAAGGTAAGTTCCTCCTTATCCCCATCCTTGTCTAATCGGACGATCCGAAGCCCGGCACGATCGAGTCCCTCGCTCCACATGAATCCGTCCACGACCGGCAACGTATAGAATAGGAACTGGTTCCCGTCTCCGGGCTTTTCTAGATAAGCCGACTTATAGCTCTCGTCGAAAAGATGGATATCCCTAAAGCGGAATGTTCCCTTCTCCCACAATAAGTTCGCCCGATAATAACGGCTGTTAAACCAGACCGTCTTATTGCCTTCTCCACGGACATCCGTCAACGTAGTGACAGCCGTCGCCGGCGTAACCTTGAAGCATTCCTTGAACCACGCACCGGATTCGCCCAGCGTCTCCACCCGGATCTTATTTTCCTTCCTCAAGGAGTCCAAGATAGGGATCTGCATCTCCAGTCCCTTGCTCATATTACTCCACGTGAAAGAGTTCTCCTGTCCCGCTTGCGCATAATTGAAGGCCAGACAAGGCTGATCCACGATCGATTCCAAGAAATAATCCACCCAGCGGCGATCCATGCCCGCCTTCTCATACACGGGTTCCAAGGAGATCACCCCTTGACGCTCTTGTCCCAGACCATCATCATACTGATAAATAGGATCACTGCCCAGCATACGGAAAATAGGAACGGGGATTTGCCCCTCCTCGGTCTGCGCCGGCATATAGGCGTTTACCCGGCTCGGGTAATAGGCTTGGTTCCAGTAACCACCCCATAGGGTATAACCATCCGTCCCCACTTGGTCCTTGCAGTTGCACGACGCCACGATCTTATATTTATCGTACATATACCCCAAGGTATGTGCGTCGATAAACCAAGAGCCGACCGATTTCGGATACGTGCCGAATATCTCCTTGAACTTCGCCATATAGACATCCACCAGTCGCTCCCGTTCTTCTTTCGTATATCCGGTGCTGAAAGCGATATTCGCATGTGAGACCCAAGAATGCTCGCCACGCCACTTGATCCCGGCGGCCTCGATCTGCGGTTGCGTAAGTTCCCACCAAGCGCCGATCTCGGAATGATCATTGAGTTTACTTTTCAACAGATCTTGGTACAATGGGTTGATCAACGCATCGTACTGCAATAAGAAGGTTGCCGGTAAATCATATTTATTCACCAATTTCACTTGCTCACAAACCGTCTCGTACAATAAACTATCAGCGTTCTCCACCCGGTAATCTGTCTGGCGGATGAAATTGATGATGTTGATAATACGGGGAGCAGCCGCACTCTCAACCGGTTTCTCTCCCGCACTACGGCATCCCGCACAGCAG
>ERZ773168.1270-NODE-1270-length-22195-cov-3.648555_pt1 | contig 22195 bp, 28 predicted proteins | sample MGYA00511261_ERZ773168 | MGnify/ENA primary metagenome ERZ773168 (study PRJEB29015, sample SAMEA2737855) | human gut metagenome | biome: human gut; feature: human-associated habitat; material: faeces | place: China | collected 2012 ... | reverse complement strand
GGATTTCAAATTAACAAAAACTCAGATGCTTCAGCAAGAGTTGTTCAGAAAATTTGCTGAAACAGAAATTAAACCAATCGCTAAAGACATGGACGAAGCAGAAGATTACGATAGAGAACTGCTTCAGAAACTGCAGAAAATCGGTGCTTTTGGTATTCCTTACAGCAGAGAATACGGCGGCCAGGGTGCAGACGTTCTGACATACACACTGTGCATGGAAGAAATGTCCAAAGTAGATGCTTCCACAGGTATTACACTGTCCGTACATACATCTCTTTGCTGCCCTTGCATCAATGAGTTTGGTACAGAAGAACAGAAACAGAAATATCTGAGACCTCTGGTTGACGGTTCCAAAATCGGCTGCTTCGGTCTGACAGAGCCCGGCGCTGGTACAGATGCTGCAGGTGTTAAGACAACAGCTGACAAAACAGAAGACGGCAAGTACTATGTTCTGAACGGTACAAAGATGTTCACAACAAACTCCGGTTTCGCTGATACATTCATCGTATTCGCTCTGACAGATAAATCCAAAGGTCCTAAAGGTATGTCTGCTTTCATCGTAGAAAGAGAATTTGAAGGTCTGTCCGTTGGTCCCAACATCGAACGTATGGGTATCAGAGCAGCATCCAACTGCGAAGTTATTTATGAAAACGTTAAGGTTCCCGCTGAAAACCTGCTGGGCAAAGAAGGCCAGGGCTACAAGATTGCTATGACAGCACTGGGCGGCGGTCGTATCGGTATCGGTGCTCAGTCCGTAGGTATCGCTCAGGGTGCTATTGACGAAACACTGAAATATGTTAAGGAAAGAAAACAGGGTGGCAAACCCATCGGCAAATACCAGAACACACAGTTCAAACTGGCTGAAATGCAGACAAAGACAGATGCTGCTAGACTGATGGTATGGAGAGCAGCTACAGAAAAGGATCTGCATGGCAACTACGCTCCTTACGCTGCAATGTGCAAAATGTTTGCTTCCGAAACTGCAAACGAAGTAACAAGAATGGCTGTACAGCTGTTCGGTGGCTACGGTTACTGCCGTGAGTACCCCGTAGAAAGAGCTATGAGAGACGCTAAGATTACAGAAATCTACGAAGGTACAAACGAAGCTATGAGAATGATCGTTGCTGGCTCCATGAAGGTTTGATTTGAGAGTTAAGAGTTCATTTTGAAAAAGCTTATTACTAAAATTTGGAAGGAGAACAAACTATAATGAAAATCGTTGTATGTATTAAACAGGTACCCGATACAGTAGAAGTTAAAATCGATCCTAAGACAGGCACACTGATCCGTGATGGTGTTCCTTCTATTATCAACCACGATGACAAAACAGGTATCGAAGCAGCTCTGCAGCTGAAAGAACAGCTGGGCGGCACAGTAACAGTTGTTTCCATGGGCCCCCCTCAGGCAGACGTTGCTCTGAGAGAAGCACTGGCTATGGGTTGTGATGATGCTTACCTGGTATCCGCAAGAGAATTCGGTGGTTCCGATACTTATGCTACATCCGGCATCATTGCAGCAGCACTGAAGAAAATCGGCTATGATCTGATCATCACAGGTCGTCAGGCTATCGACGGTGACACAGCTCAGGTTGGTCCCCAGATTGCTGAAAAACTGCACCTGCCTCAGGTTTCCTACGTTGAAGAAGTTGTTGAAGCAGCAGCTGACCACGTAGTAGTTAAGAGACAGTTCGAAGATGGTTACCACATCATCAAAATCAAAACTCCTTGCCTGCTGACAGCAATCGCTGAACTGGCTACACCCAGATACATGTCCGTAAGAGGTATCGTTGAAGCTTATGAAAAAGAAATCAAAGTACTGGGCTTCGAAGATCTGAAAGATGGTCTGGAACTGGATATGATCGGTCTGAAGGGTTCCCCCACAAACGTATATCAGTCCTTCACTAAAGAAGTTAAAGGCGCTGGTACAATTCTGGAAGGTCTGTCTGCAGACGAAGCTGTTAAAGCTATCATGGACAAACTGGAAGCTAAGTTCATCATCTAATTTATTTAGACGAAGAATCGGATACTAAATTTAGAAATATAAGGAGGAAACCCTACAATGAGTAAAGGTATTTTCGTAGTAATGGAACAGAGATACGGCAAGGTTCAGAACGTAGGTCTGGAACTTGTTGGTGAAGCTACAAGACTGAAAGAAGATCTGAAGGATGACGTAGTAGCAGTACTGCTGGGTCATGATATCAAAGGCGAAGTTGACAAAATCTTCCACTATGGTGCTGACAAGGTTGTCCTGGTTGACGATCCCATGCTGAAGGACTATGTAACAGAACCTTACACAAAGGCTGTTTGCGAAGTTATCAAAGCATTTGATCCCGAAATCATGCTGTTCGGTGCTTCTTCCATCGGTCGTGACGTTGCTCCCCGTGTAGCATCTCGTGTAAAAACAGGTCTGGTTGCAGATACAACAGGTCTGAGAATGGCTAAGACACAGGAAGAACTGGATAAGGAAGCAGCAATGGGTAACGCAACACCCGAAAGAGCTCTGCTGATGACTCGTCCCGCATTCGGTGGTAACATCATGGCTACACTGATGTGCCCCAGAACAAAACCCCAGATGGCAACTGTACGTCCCGGCGTTATGAAAATGATTGCAAAGGACGAAACAAGAAAAGGCGAACTGGTTGAATTCAAGGTAGATTTCACAGCAGCAGACATGAACGTTGAAATCGTTGAAGCTGTTAAATCCGACAAGAAATCCGTTGACCTGACAGAAGCAAAACTGATTGTTTCCGGTGGTCGTGGTGTTGGTTCCGCAGAAGGCTTCGATGTAATCAGAGATATGGCTGATGCACTGGGCGCAGAAGTTGGTTCTTCCAGAGCATGTGTAGACGCTGGCTGGATTGAAAAAGACAGACAGGTTGGTCAGACAGGTAAGACAGTACGTCCTGACCTGTACATGGCATGCGGTATTTCCGGTGCTATCCAGCACGTTGCAGGTATGGAAAACTCCGAACTGATCATCGCTATCAACAAGAACGAATCCGCTCCTATTTTCGAAGTAGCTGATCTGGGTATCGTTGGCGATCTGAAGCAGATCCTGCCTAAACTGGCTGACGCTGTAAGAAAATACAAAGCAGCAAAAGCAAACAGCTAATTAAAACCGATTGGTTTTGAAATAAGCGAATCAAGACTCTCCCTTATGGGAGAGTCTTTTTTTGTCAGAAAACAGCAAAAATAGACAAGAATAGTCGGATATGCTATACTTAACATAATGAAAAAGGAGGCGAAAAAATGGAATTAAATAAAGTAATTGACTTGGAGGCACTGGCTGCATCAGGGTTTCCTGAAGGATTGATTGAACAGGCAAGCGAGTTTAAGGAATTGATGATGCAATACAGATGTGCATTGATGGAAGTGGAGACGAAGCTGAATGTGTTGAATGCTGAATTTACCATGAAAAATAACCGTAATCCTTTTGAATCGATTAAGAGCAGAATCAAAACGCCGAGAAGTATTCTTGAAAAGCTGCAAAGAAAGGGCTATGAAATCAGCGTGAAGGGGATTGAGGAAAACCTTGCGGATGTAGCAGGGATTCGTGTGATTTGCTCCTTCCCCGATGATATTTATGCAACGGCGAAGATGCTGACGGATCAGGATGATATTCGGGTGCTTGAGGTAAAGGATTATATCATCAATCCGAAGCCGAATGGATACAGAAGTCTGCATCTGATTCTAGAGGTTCCGATTTTCTTATCGAACGAAAAGAAAAACATGAAGGTAGAGGTGCAGTTTCGCACGATTGCGATGGATTTCTGGGCAAGTCTGGAGCATAAGCTGAAATATAAGAAAAATATCGAAAATGCAGAGGAAATTTCCAAGGAATTGCAGAGATGTGCGGAGGCGAGCAGCCAGTTGGACTTGCGGATGCAGGCATTGAGAGATCGAATCGAGGCGGAACGCGAATGAGCATGGATGGAAAAAAGCCATTAGGCGATAGCAGTGTTATTCAGAAGGGGCGCAAGGGCGCGATGCGTGTGATTTACGGACGAACGGCGATTATTGCGGTTTCGTTTCTGGCGCAGATTATTCTGATAGGCGGCGTAGTGAATTTCTTCCGTCCGTACATACCGATGTTTTTCGGCGGCTATATGGTGCTTGGACTAGGCATTGTGCTTTTGATTCTGAATAAAGAAACGATACCGGAAACAAAGCTGATGTGGACGGTCATCACGATGCTGCTGCCTCTGGTTGGCGCGGCGTTATATGTATATGTGGAAACGCAGCCGGGGTACCGGCTGTTGGCGAAACGCCTGAAGGATATTTACAAGCAGACGGAGGCATTTGTGCAGCAGGATGAGGCGGTTCTGGATGCCTTGGAGCAGGAAGATATCGGGACGGCGCAGCTGGCGAGATATGTGCATAAAAACGGAAATTTTGCGACCTATCAGAATACAGAGGTGACATTTTTTCCGCTTGGTGAGGACAAATTTGCGGCAATGCTGACGGAGCTGGAGCAGGCGGAGCAGTTCATTTTTATGGAATACTTCATCCTGAAGGAAGGCTATATGTGGGAGAAAATTCTGGAGATTCTGGAACGTAAGGCACAGGCAGGTGTTGAGGTACGGGTGATGTATGACGGAACCTGTGCGATGTTTGATTTGCCGTATCGGTATCCGGAGGAGCTGAAGGCGAAGGGTATGCAATGCAAGATGTTTGCGCCGATTCATCCGATTCTCTCCACGCATTACAACAATCGCGACCACAGAAAGATTCTTGTGATTGACGGGAAGGTCGGCTTTACGGGCGGTGTAAATATCGGGGATGAATATATCAACCGTGTGGAGAAACACGGGCATTGGAAGGACACCGCGGTGATGCTCAAGGGCGATGCGGTGCAGGGGCTGACGATGATGTTTTTGCAGATGTGGAACGTAACGGAGAAGGAGCCGGAATACGAAAAATATTTGCAGAAGGCGGAGAAAGGCTCACAGGCAAAGGGCTTTGTATTGCCTTATGGGGACAGCCCGTTTGATGAGGAACCGGTTGGCGAAACGGTTTATATGGATATTCTAAACCGTGCGAAAAAATATGTGCATATCATGACACCATATCTGATTATCGACCAGAGCATGATTACGGCACTGACCTTTGCGGCGAAGCGTGGCGTAGATGTGAAGCTGATTTTACCACATATTCCGGATAAGAAATTTGCATTCGCATTGGCAAAGAGTCATTATAAGGAGCTGCTCAAGGCGGGGGTGCGGATTTATGAATATACACCCGGCTTTGTGCATGCAAAGATATTCACAAGCGATGATGAAAAGGCGGTTGTGGGGACAATCAATCTGGATTATCGCAGCCTGTATCTGCATTTTGAATGTGCGGCGTTTTTATATCAGGTGGAGGAAATCGCGGAGATTGAGAAGGATTTTCAAAGGACATTGGAAAAATGTCAGGAGGTTACTCCGGAAAACCGCAAAAAAGGCACGTTTTTCCTGCGGCTGGAGGGGTGGCTGTTGAAATGGCTGGCTCCGCTGATGTAAAAACGGGAAAAAGAAAAAGCAGATAGACCTTGCATTTTCTAAAAAATGTGCTAAATTAAATACATTATTTTATGTACGAGGAAAAGTACATAGCATACAGAAGATAATTATTTTACAAAAGAGGAAATTTTTATGAGAGCAAAATTCGTATCTGACAATCTGAACGTCCTTCTTGGCGGCGTGCTGCTTCTGGTTTTGGCAGTGACAGCGGTCTTTTGAGTGATGCTCGGATTTCAGCGAATCGGCAGGAATGGCGATATTTGCTTTGACAGAAATTGGAACGACCCGGCAGCGCTCACTGTCGGGTCTTTTTATTTTGAACAAAAGAGAAAATACAGAAGAAGTACAAAGGAGAGATGGTTATGGAGATGACAGCCGCGCACCTTCCTGACCAGCGGCGGACTCGGCACGATGGGCTTTGGTATGGGGGCGGCAAACGGTGCCTGCATCGGGACAGGAAGGAAAACCGTACTCTTTACGGGGGATGGCAGCTTTGCAATGAACTTTAACGAGCTGGGGACAGCGGTATTGCATCACTCTTTGCGCGCAGAGGATATAATATTGATACGCTGACGGTTGGGGAAACGGTGAATCCGCAGGTTTCCCGTATGACGATTATGATTACGGGGAATGACCATGACAGAGACCAGATGATCAAGCAGTTGAGAAAGCTGCATGATGTGCATTTCGTAAAGGAAATGGTGGCGGAAAAATCGGTTTGCAGAGAGCTGGTGCTGTTAAAGGTGGCAACAGACCGCTTTTTTGTGTGCGGAGGGCGAAAAAAGACGGATATTGCAGAGGAAAAAGGGGCATCACCGACAGCGTTTGACAGGATATGCAAAGAAGAAATGGTATCTTTGTAGACAGGAATGGAAAGATACGATTTTCAGTCTGGCAAAGAGAAAGCGCAAAGGAGGATGCAGGATGCAATATCAATTTGACGGTGAAAGGGAACGCAGGGCGGAATTTGCTATGCCGAAGCGGACAAAGCAGATGGGCGGCATTGAGCAGCGGCTCAGAATCTTTGTAGAGGATTATGTATATACATATCTTTATCAATATGGAAAAAGCGGCGGCGGAGCAGAAAAGCTGGCGGCGTTGGTCGGGAAATATTATGAGCTTGAGGGGCAGAGGGTGCTTCTGATTTCGGGCGCAATACAGGCGAAGGGAACGGTGCAGGAAGGCGGCACAGAGCGATTCGGCGACGAAACATGGGAATACATCGGCGGGCAGCTGCAGCAATACTTTAAGGGGATGACGGTGGTCGGCTGGGTGCATTGCCAACCGGGCTTCGGGGCGTTTCTGACGGCGAAGGATGAGCAGTTCCATCGGGAATATTTCAAGGAGGACTGGCAGGTGCTTTTTGCGATGGACACAGTGGACAGACTGGACAGCTTTTATCTCTATAATGAGGACGGGAGTGGACTGCGGCAGGCGAGAGGGTATTTTGTATACTATGACAGAAACCGAGAGATGCAGGAATATATGCTCGATAACAGCATGATTCGCCCAAGGGAGGAAGCGGCAGAAATTGAGACTGCGGCAGAGCAGCCGAAGGAGGGCGCAAGACGGCGGAAGAAGCCCACGCAGGAGGAGCGGATGGATGCGGCAAAGGAGATTCGCAGGGTGCTGCAAAAGCGCGAAACGGTGGTGAAGCAGGCAAAAAGGGAGCATGACCTGATGCTGCTGGCGGTGAGCGGCGTGCTTTGCGTGGTGTGCGTGTGCATGGGAATGGCAATGATGCAGAGCCTTGGCAGGCTACAGCTTGTGGAGAAGGAATTGACGGCAATGCAGACCTCCTATCAGACGTTGGCGGAAAATCTGGAGGATGCGAGGGTGCAGAGCGTTTTTGCAGTGCAGAAGCAGCCGCAGAGTGCAGAGGAGCAGCCGGAACAAAAGCGAAGCTATACCGTGGAAAGCGGCGACAGCTTAGGATTTATCAGCAGGAAATTTTACGGGGACAGCAGCGGGATTCGGAAAATCATGGAGGCAAACGGATTGGCAAATGCAGATATGATTTTCGAGGGGCAGACACTTCTGATTCCGTAAGAGGAGCTGCTAAAATTGGAGAAAGCCTATGGTTTTGAGAGAAGCCATGGGCTTTTTTTATTTTTGGGAAAAAAGGGGGGTTGACAGAAGGATAAGGAAAATGATACATATATGCAAGAACGAATGTTCTGTACAGAAGGGAATGTAAGTTCTTATTGCGGAGAGGGGGAGAAGGATATCTGGAAGGCATATGTGAGAAGGGGAATGAACAGCGAGAAGGGGCAGATGAAGCTTCGGCTGCTGGATTGGGGCTGCACGGTGGAGCGATGCAGGCGATTGCAGGAGGAGCTGCGGCGGCTGGAGGAGCCGGAGGGGACAGAGAATGCTTTCTTGCAGGAGGAATTCAAAGCGGAGCGGGCGCGGCTGGAAGGAAGGCTTGCGGAAATCTGGAGAGAGAAAAAGCGGATGGATGCACTGCTTGCAGGATTGGAGGAGAACGAGCAGGAATACATCCGACTGCGGTTTGAGAAGGGATACGGGATTGATTACATCGGCAGGAGGCTGTATATCAGCAGGGCAACGGTGTTTCGGATGCAGGACAGGATTCTGGAAAAGCTGCGGCAAGCGGAGATTGAGACTCTGTGAGACTAAGGGGAGGGTATATTGAAGGAGCAGCGGAGAAAGGAGGCGATGCAAATGTGGAAAAGAGACAGGGGTTAAGCGAAAAGCAGGAGGAATTTTGCAGACTGCTGGCAGAAGGCAAGACAACAGGCGAAGCAGAGCGGCTGATTGGGTTTTCCAAGGGATATGGCTGGAGGCTGATGCGGAAGGAGCATATCCGAAGGGCAATTAAGGTGAGAAAGAACCCAAGTGCGGCAGATGCGGAGGAAACGCAGAAGGGCGTACAGCAGACGGAACAGCCGAGAAAAAGAGAAACGGCGAAGAAGGCCGAGATTCTCAGCTTTCTGACGGAGGGGATGCGAGACGAGGAGGAGGCTGACCTCAAGACAAGGATGAAGGCGGCGGAGCTTCTGGGAAAGAGAGAAAGCCTTTTTGAGAAGAAAACGCCGACGGAAAAGGAAAGCCGCGTAATCATCGTGGATGACCTGCCATGAAGGAGATACGATTAAGCGAATGGATCGGGGAGGGGTTTTATGACATCCACAGAGACATTCGGGAGGGCAGGCACACGCATTACTGGCTGAAGGGCGGCAGAGGAAGCGGCAAATCCTCATTCCTTTCACTGGAAATTTTACTGGGGCTGATTGCAGACAGGGACGCAAACGCAGTGGTGCTGCGAAAGGTGGCGGCAAATTTGCGGGACAGCGTATTCGAGCAGATGAACTGGGCCATTCATGCTTTGGGTGTGGAGGAGGAATGGGAGAAAAAAATCAGCCCGATGGAGCTGATCCGAAAGGGGACAGGGCAGAAAATCCTCTTTCGGGGGTGCGATGACCCGAAAAAGCTGAAATCCATCAAATTTCAGAGAGGGTACGCGAAATTCATCTGGTATGAAGAAGCGGACGAATTCGGCGGCATGGCGGAGCTGCGAAGCCTGAACCAGAGCCTTTTGCGCGGCGGTGAGGAATTTCGTATCTTTTACAGCTACAATCCACCAAAGCAGGGACGCAGCTGGATAAATCTTGAGACGGCAGAGGAACGGGCAGACAGGCTGATTCATCACAGCACATATTTACAGATGAAGGAGGAATGGCTCGGAAAGCAATTTCTGGCGGAGGCGGAATATATACGGAAGCGACACCCCGAAATCTATCGACATGAATATTTAGGAGAGGTGACGGGGAGCGGCGGCGAGGTATTCCGTAACCTGATGCTCAGAGAGATTACGGATGCGGAGATTGCCGCGTTTGACCGCCTGCGGCGCGGACTGGACTGGGGATACGCAGTAGACCCGCTGCACTACACGGTGAACCACTACGACAGGACGAGACGGCGGCTGTATATTTTCTACGAGCTGCGGGCGCAGGGAATGAGCAACCGCAGACTGGCAGAGGAAATTAACCGAGAGAACCCGAAGCATCGGGAGGTGATTTGCGACAGCGCGGAGCCGAAATCTATTGCGGAGATGCGCGAATACGGCGTGGCGGCGATTGGGGCAAGGAAGGGCCCCGATAGCGTTTATTACGGTATCAAGTGGATGCAGGACTTAGAGGAAATCATCATTGACCCGAAAAGATGCCCTGAGACGGCGAGAGAATTCAGCAGCTATGAATACGAAAGCGACGGGAGGGGCGGCTGGCGTGCGGCTTTTCCCGACAGGGACAACCATGCGATTGACGCGGTGCGCTACAGCAGAGAGGAGGACATGCGGCATATTCGTGTGCGATAAGAAAGGAGAAGGGAAGTTTGTTTATCACAGAGATGGAGCTGCTGCAGGCAAGACTGGCGGCAGGGAAAAGGTTGAATGACAGCCATATTCTGAAGGAGATTTTGCAGGAGGACAGAAGCAGCGAGAAGAAAAGGCGGATGGCAGAGGGGGAGCGGTATTACCGCGGCGAGCATGACAGCCTACAGAAGGACTTCCGCAGAAGCCCGATTTCCGAGACAAAGGAAAACGGGGAGGAGGAAATGCGGATGTTTTTTAACCCGAACAGAAGCAACCACCATTGCGTACACCCGTTTCATCACACACTGGTGGCGCAGAAAACGGCGTACCTCGTGGGGAGAGAGCCGACCATCAGCGTAAGAAACGGAGACAGGGCGTTTGAGGAAATGCTGACGGAGCTGGCGGATGAGCACTTTAACGGGGTACTGCAAAGCTGGCTGACAGGGGCGGCGAACAAGGGGGTGGAATACCTGCACGTTTATTATGACGGAGAGGGGAATTTTCGCTACTGCATTGTGCCGGCGGAGGAAATCATTGCAATTTACGACGAGGAATATCAGCAGGAGCTGCGCGAGGTGATTCGTTATTATGACATCAAGGTTCTGGACGAGGGCAGAGAGAAAACAAAGCGGCGCGTGGAATGGTGGACGGCGGAGGACGTGACCTACTTTACGGAGAATGGCGACGGAGAATTTTTGCAGGAGAAAAGCTGCGGACACTGGGCGGTGACGGCGCTTCTGGACGGAGAGGAAGCAGAAACAGAACAGCATGGCTGGGGGCGCGTGCCCTTTATTCCGCTCAGGAACAATGAGAAGGAGCTGACGGATTTGCAGTTGGTGAAGGGGCTGATTGATGCGTATGACCTTGTGAGCAGCGAGGGGACGAACAATCTGCTGGATCTGGTGGATCTGTACTGGGTGATTCAGGGCTACGGCGGCGAAACGGCAAGCGCGGTGGCGAAAAAGCTGCAAATCAACAAGGCGGTGCAAATCAGCGACAGCAGCGGCAACGTGGAGGCAAGGCAGGTGCAGCTGCCGGTAGAGGGCAGACTGGACTGGATGCAGATGCTCCGCAAGGATATTTTCCACTTCGGGATGGGGGTGGATACGGACAGCGACGATTGGGGTAAGGCGGCAAGCGGCGTTGCACTGAAATTCCAATATGCGATGTTTTACCTGAAAATCAACGGGATTGTGCCGGAAATCAAGCGGGCGGTGAAGGAATTCTTCCGCTTTGCGACAGAGGATCGGAACAGGGAAAACGGGACGGATTGGGATTGGAGAAAAATTCAGATTACGCTGAACACCAACGGGATTACCGATGACATGGAGACGATGCAGATTATTGCGGCAAGCAAGGGGATGGTGAGCGAAAAGACGCTTCTGGGGAAGCATCCCTTTGTGGAGGACGTAAACAGTGAGATGGAGCAGCTGGAGAGAGAAAGAAGGGAGAAGGACAATGAAATTGACACAGATGATTGAGAAATTTGCCAAGCAGGGGATGCTGAACGGCGTGGCAAGGGCAGAGCTGCTGCAGGCGGCAGAGGAAACAGAGCAGGAAATGGCGGAATTGCAGGAGGAGCTGAGCGGCAAGGACGGCGAACTGGCGGAAAACAGAAAAACGGCGGCAGTGGAAAGAGCCATTCTGGAGGGCGGCGGCAAAAACGTGAAGGCGATTCTGGCACTGCTGGATCTGGAGGAAATCAGCTATGACGCGAAGGAAGGGCTGAAAGGGCTGGATCTGGAGGAAGTGAAGGCGGAAGCACCCTATCTGTTCTATGAAAAAACAGAGAAGAAAAAGGGGACAGGCGTGCCCATGACCAGACAGAAAAGGAAAGAGGACGAAATCAGAGAGGCATTCCGCAGAGGCTTAGGCAGATAAGGAGGAAAGGGATATGAGTTTTAACAGTTTTGAATATGCAACCGTTTTTATGGAGGAGCTGGACAGCCAGCTGCTGGATCAGTCTACCACAGGCTGGATGGAGGAAAACGCGGGACAGGTGCAGTACAACGGGGGTGCTGAGGTGAAAATTCCCAAGATGCAGATGAGTGGTCTGGGGAATTATGACAGGGACGGCGGCTTCGCGAAGGGGGCTGTGACCGTGACCTACGAAACAAGAAGGCTGACACAGGACAGAGGCAGAACCTTCCAGCTGGACGCGATGGACGTGGATGAAATGAACTTTGCGCCTACGGCAGGGGCGGTGATGCGGGAATTTCAGAATACAAAGGTGATTCCCGAAATTGATGCTTACCGCTACAGCAAAATTGCAGAGCTGGCACAGGCGGCAGGCAAGGCGAGAGCATACACCGTGGAGGTGGAGACGATTTTTGAAAACCTGCTGCAGGACATGACTACGGTGCGAGATACGGTCGGCGATGGGTGCGAAATGGTGATTGCGATGAGCGCGAAGGTGGCAGGCAAGCTTGATTTGGCGAAGGGCGGCAGCCATATTTTGGAAAGCGGCACATTCCGGCAGGGGAGCGTGGAGCTGAAGGTAAAGGAGCTGGACGGTTGTCCCATTATTCGCGTACCTTCTGCGAGATTCCAGACAAAATACACATTCCTGGATGGCGTAGAAAAGGCAGAGGGCGGCTTTGCGGCGGCAGCGGATGCGAAGGGCATTAACTGGATTATCATGGTGAAGCAGGCACCTGTGGCAATTTCCAAGACAGACGTGACCAGAATTTTCGACCCCATGACGAACCAGAATGCAAACGCATGGAAAATCGACTACAGAAAGTATCACGATCTCTGGATTGCGGACAACAGCATGGACGGCGTTTTTGTGAACGTGAGCGCATAAGAAAGGATGTCGGACGGATGAAGGAGAGGATTCCTGAGGAGCTGCGGAGGCTGGGCAGAGAGGAGGAAGAAAATCTGCTTGCCTTTGCGGCGGAAAGAAGTGTTTCCATGATGCAGGCATATTGCAGCCGAGAGGATTTGCCGAAGGAGCTTTGGAGTGTTGGTGTGGCACTGGCACAGCAGCTTCTGGATGCGACAGATGTAAAGAGCATTCAGGAAGGGGACGTAAGCGTAGCCTTTGCGGAAGGAAGAAAGGAAACGGAGCTGCTGAATGGCTTTCGGACGGAGCTGGACAGATTTCGCAGAGCAGACTGGTAAGAAATGAGAAAAGGGGATGGTTCGCATGAAACGAAGCTTTGAGAAGGCGAAAAAGGCGGTGGAGCGGCTGTTTTGTGACACCTGCTGTGTGGAGACTTTTTCGGAGGAAACGGCGGCGTGGGGCGAAAGCCTGCACGAGAAGGGGGAGGGAGAGACCTTCCCCTGCCGTCTGACGGAAAAGGCAGAGGCCTGCGGCACGGACGGGCTGCTGACACAGACAGAAAAGACGGTGATTCTGCTTTATCCTGCGGAGAAGGAGATTGCGGCAGGGAGTGCGGTGCGGATTCGGCAGGAAAACGGCGCGGAACGGCGCTACATTGCGGCAGGCGACAGCCGGATTTTTCTGACGCACAGGGCGGTTGGACTGAGAAGGGATGAAACGGTATGACGGAGGAAATCAGACGAGCGGTGATACAGGCGATTGCGGCACGGTTTCAGTTGCCCGTATATGGGCAGAGGGTGCCGCAGGGGGCGAAAAAGCCCTGCTTTACGGTGGAATTGAAGGAAACGGAGCAGAAGCGTCTGCTTGGCAGGAGAGCGGCGAGAAAGGCAGCCTTCGAGGTGACGTATTACTGCGGTGGGGAAAAGGCTGCGGCGGCAGAGTGTGCGGAAGCTTTGGACGGACTATATGAGGTGCTTTGCATCATCGGGAGAGAGGAACGCTTTGCGGCAAGCAGTATGCAGGAGGAAAGGACAGAGACGGGCATCCGATTTACGGCGGAATATGAATATCATGTAATGCTGAAGGAGGAGACGACGGAGAGGATGGAACGGCTGAAATATAACGGAAAGGAAGCGGTCGGCTATGAAGAAAAAGGCGACATTCAGCAGAGAGCAGCTGAGTAAAAGCAAGACCTTCGGCTATGGGAAGGATCTGGTGCTGGCGGTGCTGGAGGACAGGGACTATACGAAGGACGAGGCGGAGAAGGAGATACAGGCATATCTGACAGGAGAAAGAGAGGGGATTTGATATGGCATTAGGCGGCGGTACATTTATGACACAGAACAAGGTTCTGCCCGGGGCATACATCAATTTTGTTTCCAGACCAAGAGCCATGGGCAGTCTGGGCGAAAGAGGCGTGGTCTGCGTCGGGATGGAGCTGGACTGGGGCAGGGAAGGCATGACGGACATTGCAGCGGCAGAGTGCAGAACGAATTGCAGAGAGCTTTTCGGCTACACCTACCTGAGCGAGGAAATGAAGGATCTGCGCGAGCTGTTTGCGCATGCGAAGGAAGTGAAGCTTTACCGACTGAACGGCGGCGAGAAGGCGAGGATGACGCAGGACGGGCTGACAGTGACGGCGAAATATCCGGGAAAAAGAGGGAACGACATCTGCATCAAGATTGCGGAAAACGTGGACGAAAGCGACTGCTGGGATGTGGAAACGTATCTGGATGCGGAGGTAGTAGATGCACAGACGGTGACAAGGATTGAGGATTTGCAGGAAAATGCATTTGTGGAATTCGGCGGCACAGGCGTGCTGACCGCGGCGGCAGGCGTTTACCTGACAGGCGGCACAACCGCGGCGGCAACGGGGAGCGCATATACGGCATTTCTGGAGGCGGCAGAGAAGGAGGACTTCAATGCACTGGCATACAACGGCGCAGACGAGAAAACAAAAAAGCTGTTTGTGAATTTTACGAAGCGGATGCGCGAGGAGGAAGGCGTAAAATTTGTGACGGTGTTGCATGATTACCCTGCGGCAGACCACGAAGGCGTGATTTCCGTCGGGACGGCGGCAGAGTTGGTTTACTGGACGGCAGGGGCAAGCGCAGGCGCAGAGGTGAACGAAAGCCTGACGAACACAGCCTATGACGGAGAATACGAGGTGGACGCAAGGCTGAAAAAGAGCGACTACATCAAGGGCATCCGGAAGGGACAGCTCCTGTTTTATGAGGAGGACGGCACACTGCGCGTACTGCGCGACATCAACAGCTTTACCTCCTTTGCGGCGGCAAAGAACAGCGATTTTTCGAGCAATCGGGTGGTGCGCGTGCTGGACAGCATTGCAAATGATGTGGCGAATATTTTCAGCAGGTATTACCTTGGGAAGCAGAGCAACAACGCAAACGGCAGGAATTTGCTGAAGGCGGAAATTCTGGCGTACCATGAGGAGCTGATGAAGCTGGAGGCAATCGAAGGCTTTACGGCGGATGACATTACGGTGGAAAAGGGCGCGGAGAAGCAGGATGTTGTGGTATATGAGGCAATTCAGCCTGTGGATGCGATGGAAAAGCTGTATATGAAGGTTGAGGTTGTATAAGGAGGTACGAGGATGGGCTACTTGAGAGCAAAGGACACAGTGAACGGTGCATTGGGAACCTGCTTTGCCATCATTGACGGCAAGCGGCATGAGCTGATGCAGGTGAAGAATATTCAGGCGAAGGTGAAGAAAACCAGAATGACGATTCCCATTCTGGGGATGACTGCAAAGCAGCAGAAAAGCGGCGGCTGGGAAGGCACAGGGACGATGACGGTATATTATGTGAGCAGTCTGTTTCGCAGGGTGATGGCGGATTATATGAAAAACGGCGTGGACACCTATTTTGAACTGCTGCTGACAAATGAGGACCCGACAGGGGATGCCGGCAGACAGACGGTGCTTCTGAAGGATGTGAATATTGAGGAAATGCTGATTGGCAAGATTGACGTGGAGGAAGCGGCAATGGAGGAGGAAATGAAGTTTACCTTTGGCGGCGTGGAGCTTCTGGACAAATTCAATCAGATGTAAGAAATTTTGAAGAACGGGAGGGGTTATTTTGGGACAGGAATGCTTTTACAGAGAGAACAGGCAGGACCGAGCGGAGGAGGAAATTCTTCTGACAGAGCGATTGGCTGAAGGCTACGGTGAAACGCACTGGCGGATTCGCCCGATGACACAGAGGGAGAATGAGGAAATCTGGAAGCGGTGCGGCGAGGACGAAGGACGATATCAGGAAATGATTCTGGCGGAGAGCGTTGTGTTCCCTGATTTGAAGGATGCGGCACTGCAGAACAGCTACGGCGTGATTGGGGCGGAGCGGCTGTTGGCAAGACTGCTGCTGGCGGGGGAATATGACTGCCTGCGGCGAGAGGTGGAGCGTATCAACGGAGGGGAGGATGACGGATGTACCGATTATATTTAAAGCAGAACGGGGAGCAGCTTCTGCTGCCCGTGACACCTGCGGAGATTGAGACGAGGACGGGAAACCGGAATAAGACGGCGTATATTCTGGATTTCGGGGAGATGAATCTGGCGAAAAAGCCGGGACTTACGGAAATCCGCTTTACGGCACTGCTGCCGGGACGGGCATACAGCTTTGTGCAGACGGAGGGCGGCTTTCGGGAACCGGAATATTTTCTGAATCGTTTTAAGGAATACAAGGCTTCGGCAAAGCCTGTACAGATGATTTTATTTCGCAGGCTGGCAGATGGCAAGCAGAAATTCTGCGGCAATACGGAGGTGCTGCTGGAGGAATACACAGTGACGGAAAAGGGCGGCGAACAGGGGGACTTCTGGGTGGAATTTTTCTGGAAGGAATGGAGAGCGGCAAAAAGTATTCGTTACAGTATTCAGGGGAACAGCATGATGGCACAGGGACAGGCAAGGAAGGCAAAGCAGCCTGCCGCCGGCTATACGGTGCAGAGGGGCGACAGCCTTTGGAGCATTGCGAAAAAGCAGCTTGGGGATGGGACGAAATACAAGGAGATTGCGCGGAAAAACGGGATTGCGAACCTGAATCGCATCTATCCGGGGCAGGTGCTCAAGCTGTAAAAAGAAAGGGGAAAACGGGGATGAACATAAAACTATTATTGCAGCATGGAACGAGCATCTATGACGCGACACCGATTCTGGAAGGGCGCGTGGAATGGTTCGCAAGCGTGATGGGGAAGGCGGGACGGCTGAAATTTCGCGTGGTGCGCGACGGGATTGTGAATTTCGTGGAGGGAGACAGGGTTTCCTTTTATGTGGACAGCGTGCTGCGCTTCAGCGGCTTTGTGATGACGAAGGAGAGAACCTCGGAGCAGATTATTTCGGTGACGGCGTATGACCAGATGTTTTATCTGGTGCGGAACAAGGGGACGTATGTATTTCTGAATAAGAGTGCGAAGGAAATTATGCAGACCATCGGGGCGGATTACGGCTTGGAGATTGGCTACATCAATGACGGCGGATGGAGGATTCCGCAGAGAATTGAGGAGGGGGAAACACTGATGGATATGATTCTTTCCGCACTGGAACTCTGCGGACAGGCAACGGGAAAGGAATATTTTTTATTCGACAGAGGCGGTCAGCTGATTGTGAAGGAGAAAAAGGAGATGGCAGTGGAGGCGGTGCTGCGGTGCGATGGGGGCATCAGCGAATATACCTATCGGACGGACATCAGCAAGGATACCTATAACGCGGTGCAGCTTTACCATGCAGGGCGGAAGGAAATCGAGCGAAAGGCATGGAAGGCGGAAAACGCGGAAAAGGTGAAGAAATGGGGCAGGCTGCAGTATTACAAGCGCGTACCCTACACGATGAACAGCGCACAGCTGAAGGAGCAGGCAGAACGTATTCTGAAGGAAAAATGCAGAGTGGTGAAAAAGCTGACGGTGGAGAACATCAACGGGGATGTGATGCTTTTTGCAGGGAATACCATCTGGCTGGAGATTCCCGGACTGGCGGAAATCAGCCTGCAGGGGCAGGTTCTGATTGAGAGCTGCACACATATTTTTGAGGAAGGCGCGCATCGGATGCAGATGGACATTCGCATTGAGGAGGTTGGCTAATGGATTTGAAAGGCTTTTTGAAGGAAAACAACGGATTTCCCGAAAACAGAAGGGTGCATATTTCGCCCTGCTTTCGGGAGAACGGCGAGGAGGTGCTCTGGGAGCTGCGTGCGGTGAGCGAGGAAGAATACCGCAGGGCGGCAGAGGGCAAGCGAGATAAATGGGCGGTGCTTTGCATGCTTTCTGTAGTAGTGCCGGATTTGACGGACAGGGCACTCCGGGAAAGCTATGGCGCGGACAGCGGAGAAGCAGCATTGCAGGAGATGCTTTATCCGGGGGAGTATATGCGGTTATTGGAGGCGGTGAAGGATATCAATGGATTCCAAAGCCGCAGAAGGGTCTGGAAGGAACAGGCAAAAAAATGATTGCGGAGGGTGTAGATGAGGCGGATTATGCCTGCTATGCTCTCCGCAGATACGGCATACGCCCGAAGGACTGGGCGGAAATGACAACACCTGAGAGAATGTTTTGCTGTGCGGTGATTGAGATGGAGATTGCGGCAGAGGAAAAGAGGTGAAGGGATGCAGCAGGAGAAAAAGGGGCTGTTTGGGCGGCTGTTGGACTTTTGGAAGGAAAAGACGGAAGAAGCCGGCGGCGGCATCGGTTTTTGGAGCGGAGGAAAAACGGAAGGAAAAACAACGGCAGAAAACCGACAGGACGCACTGCCGCAGGAGAAGGCGGAAAAGAAGCCCTTCTTTTGGGAGGAAACAGTGCGGACAGCAAAGGGAAAGAAGGCAGAGGAAGCAGAGACTTTCGGGCAGGAACGGCGAAGGTCTTTTGCGGAGGAGAAAACGGAGGAAGCAAAGGGGCCTGCATTGCGGACGGCGGAGGAAAGCACGCAGGAGAGGAAAACGATTGTTCCGATTTTTACGGCAGAGATTTTTCGGGAGAAAACGGAGTGGCGCGAAGCGGAAGAAAGGCGGAAAACGACTTTTATGCAGGAAGCACCTTTTGCGGAGCAGGAGAAGCGGAAAACGATTCCGATTGTGGCAGAAACAGGGCTTGCCGAAAAAGCGGCGGCTGCCGAAGAAGCGGAAGAGCTGCCGCAGGAAGCACCGAAAAAGGAACGGGAGCAGGCAAAGGGTGCGGAGATTGATATAGAACGGCTGATGCGCGAGATGACGAAGCGGCTCTGGGAAGAAAGGGAAGCAAGCGGCAGGCGGCTGAGACGATAAGGAGGAGAAGGGATGCTTGAGATTATCAAACAATTGGCACTGGATGCGGCGGAGAAGGGTGCGGATTTCTGCGTAGGAACAGTGACAAAGGCGGCACCGCTGACAATTCGACTGGAGGAAGGACTGGAGCTGACAGAGGCGTTTCTGGTGCTGACGGAGGATGTTTTGCAGGCAGAGGAAACGGGCAGTATACAGATTGAGGGTGGCAGTTGGCGTGCATATCGACTGAAGCGAAGCAGAGCTTTGCAGGCAGGAGAGGCGGTGGCACTGCTGCGGGCAGACGGCGGACAGCAATATTTGGTGCTTGGGAGAGTACGAAAGGAAGGATAGGATGACACCGATACAGGAAACGGAAATTGACATGGAGAAGCTGGAAAAAAGGACGATGCCGAGCCTGACATGGAGAATCAACGAGGAGAAGGCAGAGGTGCGTGGCGAGACAGATGAACTGGACGCGATGCGGCAGGCGGTTTCTAAAATTTTGCAGACGGAGCGGTATCGTTATGCGGTTTATGACTGGAATTACGGCGTGGAACTGGAGGATTTATACGGGAAGAATGTATCGTATGTGATTCCGGAGCTGAAAAGGCGGATTGAGGATGCCCTGCTTGCGGATGACAGGGTGACGGCGGTGACGGATTTTTCCTTTCGGGAGGAAAAGGGCAGCGTGACGGCGGCATTTACGGTATATACGATTTTCGGGGAAGTGACGGCAGAGAGGACGGTGGATATATGATGGCGGTAAGCTATGAGGAACTGATGGAGAAAAAGCTGGACAGGATTGATGACAGAAGGGACAAGCGGCAGGGCAGTCTGATTTATGACGCGTTGGCACCCAATGCGGCGGAAACGGCGCAATTTTACGCAGATTTGGATTTGCTGGCGGACAGAACCTTTGCGGATACGGCTGTGGGCGAGGATTTGACCAGACGGGCGGCAGAGAGGGGAATGCTGCGAAAGGGCGCGGTGAAGGCAACCTTTTACGGGCGTTTTCTGGATGCGGACGGAGCGGTATATCCTGTGGAAAACGGGACAAGATTTGCACTGGAGGAATATAAATATATCGTACTGGGGAGAGAGGCAGACGGAAGATATATTCTGGAATGTGAAACAGAGGGGGCGTGCGGCAATGTGTATCTGGGGGAGCTGCTGCCCTTGGAAACGATGCCCGATTTAGCAAAGGCAACACTGGAGGAACTGCGGACGGACGGCGAGGATGCGGAAGGCGACGAGGAGCTGCGCAAACGCTTTTTTGCAAGCTTTGATGCGGATGCCTTCGGCGGAAACATTGCGGATTACAAGAGGAAGGTGAACGCGATGCAGAATGTGGGCGGACTGAAGGTTTATCCCGCGTGGAACGGGGGCGGCACGGTGAAGCTGGTGCTGATTGACCAGGGATGGCGCAGACCGACGGAAACAGAGCTGGCGGCATTGCAGAAGGAGATTGACCCCGAAAGCAAGGGGGAAGGCTACGGAATTGCGCCGATTGGACATAAGGTAACGGTGGAAGGAGTGACAGAGGTGCGCTGCAATATTGCGCTGCAGCTTTCTGTGGCGGAGGATGTGACGAAGGGAACGGTTCTGACGAAGCTGACTGAGGGATTTTCGGCATATTTTGAGGAGCTGCGGAAGAACTGGGCGGACAGCGACTTTCTGACGGTACGCATCAGCCATCTGGAATCAAGGGCATTGGAGACAGATGGTGTGGTGGATGTTTCGGACTGCGGCATCAACGGCGGCAGCGGCAACCTGATTCTGGGGGCGAATGATGTGCCTGTGCTGGGTGAAATTGAGGTGAAGCAATGACGGAGAACAGATATGAAAAGCACTGCCCGTGTACGGTGAGCGAATTGAGAGAGTTTCGGAAGCTGGGAGAAATCGAGGGGACGATTTTGGAAGAAGCGGCGGCAGCAAAAGAGACACTGGAACGAAACCAATGGATTCTGACAGCGGAAAAAAGCGGTCTTCTGCGACTGGCAGGGATGATGGGCTTTTTCGGGGCAGAGCAGATGGAAACAGAGGAGCTGCGGGAGGAAATTCTTTCGCGCTGGTGCAGCCGCAGTCCATATACCTATTTTCATTTGCAGGACTGGCTGGACGGGTGTGTGGGTGCGGGAAATTATATCGGTACTCTGGAAAGGGAAAGCTACAGACTGCGGCTGGTACTGGAATTATGCGTGAAGGAAAAACGAGAGTTTTTGCAGAAGCATCTGCGGAAAATTATTCCGGCAAATCTGGTTTTGCAGGTGAATCTGAATGTGAATACGCATGGGAAGCTGCACAGAATGCGGCACGGTGAGATGAAGGAAAAAGGGCTGACCTACGGCGGGATTCCCTTTGAAATTTTGCCGGAGGAGGAAGGAAACAGTGCAGTTTCGGGCGAAAAACTGTTGCAGAGAATGAGAAGATGTGCTACAATACAGAAATAGTGGGGAGAAATGTCCCCAAGTGTGACGAGATTCCACTCGGCGGAGTGAAAATACAGGAGGTTTTGGCATGTCTACAATCGGTATGGTATTAACAGTTATTTTGATGATTCTTGCGGTGATTCTGGCAGCAATCATTCTGATGCAGTCCAAGCGTTCCGCAGGTCTGGGTGCAGTAAGCGGCAACAGCAGTGATACTTACTGGAGCAAGAACAAAGGGAATTCTGTGGAAGGCGCACTGGAAAGATATACAAAAATCGGCGGCGCACTGTTCATGATTCTTGCGCTCATCATTAACCTGGTAGGTTAACAAATGCAGAAGAAGATGCCTTTTCGGGGGCATCTTTTTTTATAGGTTTATGGGATTGATAGGACAGAGAGCTTTTGGGCAGGATAAGCACGAGAAAGCATAAGGAGAAGGACATGGACGAGACGGACATTTTAAAGGAAAGAAAAGAACGGATTCTGGCATATATGGAAAGCGAAGGATATGTTCCCATAAAGCGCAGAGATATGCGCGCGATGCTTTCGGTGCCGCAGGAGGACAGAGAAAAATTCGAGAACCTTATCAATGAGCTGATTGCGGAGGGACGTGTATTTGAAACAAAGAAGGGCAAGCTGGCTTCGCCGAAGGATTTGCAGATGGCAACGGGGACATTTATCGGACACGCCAGAGGGTTTGGATTTGTGACACCCGACGCAGGAGGCGAAGATATTTTTATTCCGGCGAGCGAAACGATGGGCGCGATGCAGAAGGACAGAGTGCTGTATAAGGTGCTGCATAAGGCGGAAAAGGGCAAAAAGGCAGATGGCGTAATTGTACGGATTCTGGAACGGGGACAGCAGCGGATTGTTGGCACATTTGAGGCAGGCAGCAAG
>ERZ773168.1255-NODE-1255-length-22360-cov-5.921453_pt1 | contig 22360 bp, 17 predicted proteins | sample MGYA00511261_ERZ773168 | MGnify/ENA primary metagenome ERZ773168 (study PRJEB29015, sample SAMEA2737855) | human gut metagenome | biome: human gut; feature: human-associated habitat; material: faeces | place: China | collected 2012 ... | reverse complement strand
TCACCTCGGCCAGCTTCGTGGCGTAATACTGGCCCTTGTACCACAGGTACACCTGCATATCGTCGGCAAGCTCATAGCGCTTGGAGCCGCTCATGGCCGAGGCCGCGCCCAGCTTGTCGATGTTGATGGGGACCAGCTGCACCATCGACTTCACGGTGCCGGAGGGGCTGGTGCTGACGGCGATGCCGCCGGCCAGGACCGGGTACTTCACCGAGGTCTGGTAGCTGACAGCCTTGCCATCGACATAGCAGCTGTAGGCGGCACCCTTGGCCACCCAGCTCAGCACGCTGCTCACGGCGCCGCTGGTGTTGTCAGCGGCGAGGTTGAGCACATAGCTGGCGAGGCTTCCGGTGCTGGACGTCAGGCTCTGCCAGAGGGTAGAGCCGATGCTGCCATCCACGATGCCCCACAAGATTTCGCTGGTGGTGGGGAGGACGATGTCCTTCACGTCGGAGACGATCTGACCGTCCGACTTGCTGGTAGTGGTCGTGGTGGTGGAGTTGTCGGAATCGGTGAGGGAGGACTTCACCTTGGAATCGACCTTGTCGCCCACGGTGGTGGTGAGGTTTTTCACGTCGTCCAGCACACCGTAGGTGTAGAGGTCGCCGGTGACATTGGAGAGGATGAGGCGGTCGATCTGGCCGTTCTCGTTGGTGGTGTAGTAGCGGACGTCAGAGTTCGAAAGAGTTACCCCCGATAGTCGGCTGGGAACAACAGTCCCAGCCACACCCTCCGAAGTCGTATCCAGAATTTCTGCGTTCTCGGCCAAAGGGATACTGCCCAGAGCAGAGGCATCTTCGTTGATGGTGCCGCTGGTGGAGCGGCTCTCCAGCTTTTCGACGGACTCACCGTCGGCGGTCACGGATACCTCGACGAGGGTACCGGCCAGATAGTTGAGGCTCTTGTCCACATGGACCGTGCGGGCGGTGCCGTCAGTACACATGACGGAGACTTCCTGCTGGACGTCTGCGCCGTTTTCCTCGGTCAGGCTGCGGGATGAGGACTGGACCACGCCGTAGAACAGGGCGTCGGCCTCGTCTCCGGTGAGGACGGAGACGACCTCATCGTTCATGCCCAGCAGCAGAGTGACCACCTGGCCCACGCCGCCGCCATTCAGAGAGGAGAGGGTGGCGGCAGCAGAGGAACTGCCGATGGTGTAGGTGGTGCCGGCCACGGTCACAGCCGTGGGAACGCTGGCCGTGGGGGAGACGGCCGTGATGCGGCCAGCGGCTTTGCGGGAGTAGACCCAGAGGGTGCGGGCGCTCTCACTGTAGTAGTAGACATCGTAGGCGGAGAGGTCGGCCGACGAAACGACGGAGCCGTTGCGGTAGATGGAGGCGGGGACGAAGGGCAGGACGGTGTTCGCACCGACCACGAAAGGACCTTCCACACTGTCCATGACGATGGAGGAAACGTCTACCTGACCGTCGGTGACGTTGAAGCCGATGGTGCTGCCGTAGACTTGACCGTCACTCGTGGAAGCCGTCAGAGCGTTGTAGACCAGCTGTGCGCCCTCGGCCAGTGTGAGGACGCTGCCCTGCGAGGCGGAGATGCCGCTGCGCAGGCCCAGAGAGGAAGCCTTGTTGAGCTGTGCGGCGGGGAAGGTGCCGCTGAGGGCGGTGACGTCATAGCCCAGCAGCTTGAGCACGGCGGTGCAGGCCTCCTCGAGGGTCACAGTGTTGTCGGGGCGGAAGCTGCCGTCCAGATAGCCGCTGAGCCAGCTCTGCTGGACTACCACTCGGATGTAGGGGCCATAGGCCGAGGCTCCGTTCACATCGGAAAACAGGGTGCCGGAGCTGCCCTGTGCAGCCACATTCTCCCGGTAGGAGGAAAAGGCCGTCAGCAGCCGGGCAAGCTGGCCCCGGGTAAGGGGAGTATCGGGGTCGGCGGCCTGCTCGGTGGTCATGCCGCCCAGAGCCACAGCGGCCTGCACGGCGGCGTTGGAGCCAGCCGCAGACGCAGGCATCACCAGCAGGGATGCTGAGATGCTGAGCGCCAGCAAAAACGCGAGAAATCGTTTTTTCATGGTGTTACTCCTTAATCATATCTGAGAGCTTCAATGGGGTTCAGCCGTGCGGCGCGGCGGGCGGGCAGGAAGCCGAAGAGCACGCCGATGCCCACCGAAATGCTGAAGGCCACGGCCACAGAGCCGATGGAGGGGGAGACGGTGAGGGTCATATCGGTGAGGACCATCGGAAGGATGTGGTTCGCCACGGCAGAGAGCAGGTAACCCAGCCCGATGCCCAGCACGCCGCCGAGGGCCGAGGTGGCGGCGGCTTCGGTGACGAAGAGGCCGAGGATGGTGCTCTCCTGTGCGCCGAGGGCTTTGCGGATGCCGATCTCCCGGGTGCGCTCCGTCACCGATACCATCATGATGTTCATGATGCCGATGCCGCCCACGAGCAGGGAGATGGCCGCGATGGCGGTCAGGATGGTGACGACCATGTTGACCATGGAGGTCATGGTGTCCAGCATCTCACTGAGGCTGGTGACCATATAGCCGCTGTCCGAGTGGAGAAGGCTCTTCAGAGCATCTTCAAAGATGGTCTTGCCCTCGGAGAGCTTCGATTCGTCGGCGATGGTGACGGAATAGGAGCTGACGGTGCTGGACTTGGCGACCCGCAGCGCTGTGGTGTAAGGCACGAATATCATATCATCGTTGCTGCCTTCCTGGTTTTCCAGGTCGGTGACCTTGGCTTCCAGCACACTGACGATGGTGTAGCGGGTAGAGCCGATCTTGATGGTCTGGCCCACGGCGTTTCCGCCATAGGCGACGCGGTTGATGTAGGCACCCACGACGCAGACCTTTTTGTTGTTTTCGAGGTCCACATAGTTGAGGAGCCGCCCTTCGTCGATGGTGTAGCCCAGTATATCGAAGTAGACCTCGCTGACGCCCTTGACGGTGGTGTTGGAGTAGCTGTCGGTGCCGACCTTGACGGTGCCGCTGACGGTGCCGGTGGGGGAGACGGACGTGAAGAGGTCGGGGTGGGACTCCACGATGTCGTACACCGCATCCACCGACACATTGCGGGAGCCGCGGTCCATGATTTGAACGCTCAGGATGTTGGTGCCCATATCGGCGAAGCCGTCCTTGATGCTCTGGGTCATGCCGTTGCCGAGGCCGACGATGACGATGACGGCCATGACGCCGATGATGATGCCCAGCATGGTGAGGAGGGTGCGGAATTTATTGCTCCAGATGTTCTGGAACGCCTGACGGATGGTCTCGTATATCATGTGGCCGCCTCCTGTTTCGTGAAGGTGAGGGTGGGCTGCACCACCGCCTCGGGGGCATGGGCGTCGCCGTCATAGACGACACAGCCATCTTTCAGCCGGATGATGCGCTCCGCCTGCACGGCGATGGAGTTGTCATGGGTGATGAGGACGACGGTGTTGCCCTGTTTGTGCAGGTCTTGGAGCATCCCCAGCACTTCGCGGCTGGTGTGGCTGTCCAGAGCACCGGTGGGTTCGTCGGCCAGAATGACCGCCAGGTCCCAGGCCAGCGCACGGGCGATGGACACGCGCTGCTGCTGGCCGCCGGAGAGCTGATTGGGCTTGTTTTTGAGTTTGGTGCCGAGGCCCACCCGCTCAAGAGTGGCTTTCGCTTTCGCGTGGCGCTGAGCGGCGGGGATGCCGGCGTAGACGAGGGGGACTTCCACGTTTTCCAGAAGGGAGAGCTTGGGCAGAAGATTGTACTGCTGGAAAATGAAGCCCAGCTTCTCGTTCCGGATGTTTGCCAGCTCCCGGCGGGTCATCCTGCCGACATCGCGGCCATCCAGAAGATAAGCGCCTTCGGTAGGCACGTCCAGACAGCCGATGATGTTCATACAAGTGGATTTACCAGAACCGGACTGGCCGACGATGGCCACGAACTCGCCCTTGTTGATTTGGAAAGAGACGTGGTCGGCGGCTTTCACGAGGGTGTCGCCCATCTGGTAATATTTGCAGACGGAGTCGAACTCAATGAGTGCGCTCATCAGAAGCCACCTCCCGGCGCTCCGCCGCCTCCGGGACCACCGCCTCCGGGCATCCTGCCGCCCGGGAAGCCGTTCTGGTCATCGCTGCTGGATCTGGTGGCTGCGTCGGCGGCGTAGGCGATGGTGTCGCCCTCCTCGAGGCCGCTGGTGACGGCAATGTAGTCGTCGTCGCTGACGCCGGTGGTCACCTTGACGTAGACATAGCCGTCGGGGACCTTCATGCTGGAAACAGCGTTGGCGGCAGAGGGGGAAGACTCGGTGACGAGGACGTAGCTGCCCCGGACGATGGCTGCGTTGGGGACCGAAAGGGCATCTTCGGCGCTGGCAATGTCGATGACGGCAGTGGCATTCATGCCGGGCATGAGGCTGCCGGTGTCGTCGATGCGGATGGTGACGGGGTAGGTGGTGGTGCCGCCGCTGGTGGTGCCGGCGGAGGAGATGCTGGTGACGACGCCCTCAAAGGTGCGGTCGCTGATGGCGTCGGCGGTGATCTTGGCCTTCTGGCCCACCTGAATGTCGAGAATGTCCAGCTCATCGACGTCCAGCGTCATCTCGAGGTAGCTCAAATCGTAGATGATGCACATGGTCTCGGTGGTGGAAGAGCTGCTGACTACGGTGTCGCCGACCTTGACATCTTTTGCGATGATGGTGCCGCTGATGGGGGAGGTGATGGTATAGTCCTCCATAGAGCGCTGGGTGTCGTCAAGAGAGATCTCGGCGCTGCGCAGGCTGTTGGAAGCCGACTTCACCTGTTTGGTGAGGGAAGAGCTGGAAAGCTGGACGAGGGCGGTGTCCACGCCGACAGTGCTGCCTTCCCTCACGCAGAGGGCGGCCACAGTGCCGCTGGCAGCGGCAGTGATGATCTGCTCATACTGGCAGGTGAAGTGTGCCGAGCTCATGGCGCTGACGCCGTTGATGGAGGCCGTGCCGGACATGGTGGTGTTCAGGGTGCCGGGGTTCGACACGGCGATGACCACCGAGCGGACGGCGAGGTTGCCGCTGGAAAGGCTGTCGGCACCGGAGATGGACTGGATGGTGCCGGTTGTCGTCTCAAAGGTGCCGTCGATGGTCACGCCCACGCTCTGGCCGACAAAATAAGTGATGGCGTCGGCGGCGGGGAAGTCTAGGGTCAGCAGCAGGGTGGAATCATCACGGACGACGGCCACTTCCTGCCCGGCAGAGATGACGTCGCCCGCCTTGACCTTCAGGGAAGAGACTGTGCCACGGACAGAGCTGTGGATGTACTGGGCATCCACGGCGTCGTCGTAGCTGCTCTGGGCCTGCTCGAGAGAAAGCTGGGCTTTCTCCACGCTGCTGGCCATGTCGGAGCTGTCGATGGTGTAGAGCACATCGCCCTTGTTGACAGTGTCACCTACCTCGAAGTCAGCGGTCAGGACGGTACCTTTGACCATGGGTTTGACAGTGTAGGTGTCGGCGGCGGTGATGGTGCCGTCGGCGCTGTAGCTGTTGACGATGTCCCGCTTTTCGGGTCTCGTCTCGACATACTGGGCGCTGGCGGCAGCGGGTTTTGCACTGTTCTTCGGGACAAGCACGGCTGCGGCCACCGCTGCCGCACAGATGGCGGCAGTGATGGGCTTCCAGTGCTTTTTGATAAAGGGCTTCACGCCCGCCGGAGTCGGCTGGGCAGAGGCCGTGTCAAGACCGACGAGATATTCCGGATCGACCTTGTCCTGTGGTTTCTTTTTTGATAGCATGGTGATTTGCCCCTCCTAAGAGATTTCGCGGGGAGCACTTCTCCCCATCTGACAGGGAAAAGTATACATTCCAAATCTTAGGAAATGCCCGAGAAATTTATTAAGAAGGACTTAAGCGGTTTGAATTTTTCATGAAACCCTCTCAGGCGCTTCGCGCCAGCTCTCCCAAGGGGAGAGCCTTTGGCAGGCCGGGCAGCTTTCGTCTGACTGCTGAAGGTGTAATATGGCGCAAAAAAGAGTGCTCCGCTGCAGAGGGCAGCGGCTTCGGAACGATGTTCCTTGTCAAGCTGCTGCTAATCTCTACAGCGGAGCACTATATGTTACGATAAATTGAGCCTTGTTCGTACAGTATGAACCTTGCCGACACGCCAGAGGCTCCCCCTCTGGGGGAGCTGTCACGCCTGCGGCGTGACTGAGAGGGCTATGGGAAACAGCAGCGTGATGCAAAAGCGTTCGCCGCTCTGCTCGATACGGCATACTGCGTGCATCTTTTCCATCATGGTCTCGATGCTGGTGAGGCCGACCTTGGTGCTGTCGGTGCGGTGCTGGCCGGGGAGGACGGCATTTTCAAAGGCAAGCCCGGCTTTGCCGTTCTCTTTGACGAAGCGGACGGAAATGTCCTGCGCCGGGTCGGCGTATTTGAGCAGGTTCGAGGTGATGTTGTCAAGGATGCGGTGGACGTACTGCTCTTTTACGGTGAGGGTGTCGTCCTCCTCGCCCAGATCGAGGGCGCAGGCAAAGCTCCGCTCCTGCAGCTCGCCCACCATTTCGGTCAGCGGCTCCTCGAATATCTGGGAAAAGCGGGTCGGCGGGTCGAGGACGGCCACGGTGTCCCGGGTGACGAGGGCGTATTCGAAGAGGTTGTCCGACAGCTGCTTGAGCTGGCGGGCCTTGGTATCTATCTTGGCAAGGTAATCTTCGGCCTGCGCCGTCGTCTCATATTTGCGGTGTCGAAGGATCTCGGTGTAGAGCAGCAGGGTGGTCAGGGGCGTACGGAGGTCGTGGCTCATCTCGGTGATAAGGTTCTTCACCTTGGCGACGGCGGCCGCCTCGTCCTCGTGCTGCTGGCGGAGGGTGAGACGCATGGAGTCGAGGCTGGACGCCAGCGTCGTCAGCTCGTCGCTGCCCTGCACCGTGATAGGGTGGTCGAGGTCGCCGCCCTCCATGGCCTGGATCTCTTCGCTGAGCTGGACGATGTACTTCACGATGCCCCGGCTCCCCCAGAGGAAAAAGAGGGGGAAGGATGCGAGGCAGATGATGAGCAGGAAATCACAGCCGGTGCTGTAGCAGGCGTCGAAACCGTTGTAGTAGAGCAGGGCCGTGATCTCACCGTCCGAGAAGTTCAGGGTGTAGACGGGCGACCAGTCGTAGAAGGGGCCGTGCTGGTGACTGTCGGTCAGCTCAGGGGCCTCCGGGTCGTTGTTCTTGTAGTAGTGGCGGGGGGCGTAGGACGAATAGATGAGCTTCTGGTCGCGGTAAAGCTCCAACAGGTTATAGCGATGGCTCCGCGTCCAGTCGGTGAGCTTTTTGATGTCTGTGCTGGAAAGCTTGTTCTCGTCGATGTAAGTCTGAAGCTCATCGACCTGCCGCTGGGACGCCTGCTGCTGAACCTCTGGCTGGTCGAAATAAAGGCGGAGGCCCTTGTTCAGCACCACCTGCAGAAAGCCCAGCAGCAGAAAGCTCGCCAGTCCCGACAGGACGATGAGCCGGGTGAACTGTTTCGCCAGACCGTGTTTTTCAGGCGTCGCCATTGTCATCCTCCTGCGCCGCAAAGCGGTAGCCTTTGCCCCAGACAGTGCAGATGCGCTGAGGATTCTGAGGGTTATGCTCTACTTTCATCCGCAGATTGCGGATATGCACCATGACGGTGCCGTTGGAGACGTAGAAATACGGCTCGCCCCACACGGTCTCGTAGATGACCTGCACCGGGAAGATGCGCTGGGGGCTCTGCATCAGCAGCTTGAGGATCTTGTACTCGGTCTCGGTCAGGTCGGCCTCCTGCTCGTCCACCCAGACCCGGTTGCAGTCCAGCGCAATGCGCACGCCGTGGAGCTCCAGCATCTGGTCGTCGGGCTTGGGGTGGTGAGGTTCGGCCGGAGCCTTACCCTGATAGATGCAGTAGCGGCGCAGCAGGGCCTTGACCCGGGCGCTCAGCTCCGCGAAGGAGAAGGGCTTGGCCAGATAGTCGTCGCCGCCCGCCGTCAGGCCCAGAAGCTTATCGGATTCCTGCGATTTTGCGGTGAGAAAGAGGATGGGGACGGTGGAGGTCTTTCGTATCTCCTCGCAGACCCGCAGGCCGCTCATGCCGGGCATCATGATGTCGAGGATGACCAGATCGACTTCCGGTGTGAGCAGGCTGAGGGCGCGGGGACCGTTTTCGGCTTCGAGGATGCGGTAGCCCTCCCCGGACAGAAGGATGCGCACGCCGTCCCGGATGTCCGGGTCATCCTCTACGATCATGATGGTCTGCATAGTCTATGATTCCTTTCCTGTATTGCATAGTATCAGTATAGCAGATTTTCTGCATTGTGGACAGCTTATCACATACTTCTTGGGATTTGTGGGATAAGATCCTAAGGAATTCTTAAGAAAGCGGCCATTTTGCCTCTTGCGGAGCGGGGCGGGGGAGAGTATTCTTATAGAAGAATACACAGGAAGTGAGGGTATCCCTATGCACAAAAAAGTTTTGGTATGTCTGCCCCTGAACGACACCCACCGCGCCGCGCTGGAGGCATCCGTGCCGGAATTTGAATTCCGTTTCAACGCACTGGACGACGTCCACGCCGAAGATGTGCTTTGGGCCGACATCGTGCTGGGCAACGCACCGGTGTCGATGATCAGCCAGAACAAGCACATCGAGTGGTTCCAGTCCAACTCCGCCGGCCCCGACGCCTATCTGAAGCCCGGCGTCCTGCCCGAAAACTGCATGGTGACCAACGCCACCGGTGCCTACGGTCTGGCCATCAGCGAGTGGATGCTGGCCATGTGGTTGGGCATCCAGAAGGATATGTTCCTCTACCGCGACCGCCAGAACCAGCGCCAGTGGGCTCCCATCGACCGCCCCGTGAGGGGCATCACCGGGGCGCGGGTGCTCTGCGTCGGCATGGGCGACATCGGCTCCAACTTCGCCCGCCGCGCCCATATGCTGGGCGCTGAGGTGGTGGGCGTCCGCCGCACGGTCCACCCCGACACGCCCTGCCCGGACTACTGCCTGCGTGTGGTGGCCCAGAGCCAGCTGGACGAGGAGCTGCCCGAGGCCGACCTCATCGCTCTGAGCCTGCCCGGCACCCCTGAGACCAACAAGCTGTTCAACGCCGAGCGCTTCGCCCGCTGCAAGGACGGTGCCATCCTCATCAACGTGGGCCGCGGCACCACCGTGGACAGCGACGCCCTCGTGGAGGCCCTGCGCAGCGGCAAAATTTTTGGCGCGGGCCTCGACGTCACCGACCCGGAGCCTCTGCCTGCCGACCACCCGCTGTGGGGTGAGCCGGGCGCTATCATCACGCCCCACAACTCCGGCAAGTTCAGCCTGCCCAAGACGCTGGACAACATCGTGGACATCTTCATCCACAACCTCAAGCGCTACGCTGATGGCCTGCCGCTGGACAATCAGGTCAACCGCACCACCCGCTATGCCGCCGACCAGAACGGCGGCCACCGCCTGCTGAGCACCCTGTAAAACGCTGTAACGATGAAAACGCCATCTGCGCCGAGACGCAGATGGCGTTTTTGCTACTTCACAGAGATGACCGGCGGCGGGAAGCTGTCCAGCGCCGTCCAGTCGGGCTTATAGATGCGGAGGAAAAGGTGGAATTTTTCGTCCGAGACGGGGAGCCAGTTGGTAGTGTCCTCGGGCGCGTCCTTGGAGAGGGTGACGTCCACCGAGCCGTCGGCGTTCCGATGGAGGCCGGAACGATCGTTCACGCAGTAGCGGCTGATGGGGTTGTCGATGAGGAAGTTGTCCTCGCCGTAGGCCGTCACCGACCAGAAGCCGTTGCCCACTGTGGGCGGGAGGGCGTCGAAGTGGAGCGTGTAGGTCTTTTGGCCCGTAAGGTCGGCCCCGGCGCTGTCGGTGGAGGTGCGCGGGTAGATGGCGATGTCGGTGGTGTTGGCCCCGAGGCCCATCAGGGCGACCATCGTCCGGTAGTCGTAGGCGGTGCCGAAATTGCCGATGGGGTCGCCATAGTAGATCCACTGGCCCATCTGGCGGGAATAGCGTGCTGCCTGTGCCCGGAGGCTGCTCTTGAGCTGAAGGAGCAGCCGCTTCCAGCGCAGCCCGCCGAGAGGGCCGAGGGCGGAGGCGTCGAACTGCTGGCCCGGGCCGACGGAAAGGGCCGCGAGGCTGCGGAGAAGAGGCGCGTCCGCCTCGGCGGGCGGGTCTGTCTCCATCAGCCGGTTGGCGGTGTCGAAAAACTCCTGCGGCGTCATGGCGAGTACCTTCTGCACCGGGACGAAATCGTTCTCCGGAGAATAGCTCCCTTCCGGCGCAGCGGCCAGCCCGGCGGGGTAGGCCGAGAGGGGCATCAGCTGCATCCGGCCCTGAAGCGCCGCCACGTTCGGCAGGTCGTCCGGCCCGGAGAGCATGATGCGGGCGATGGTCCAGACCGTCCGGGTGGGAATGTCGATGCGCCGGACGCCCTCGGGCAGCGTGCCCTCCCAGCTCGAGTAGGCGATGGCGTAGGCCCCGGGTGCTTCCAGCACGGCGGCGGTGTTCGTCCATGCGTCCAGTACCTGCACGTTGAAAAAGCGGTCGGCCTCCGGCACGACGTAGATTTGAGGCTCGGCGCTGACGTCCAGCCACGCCTGCGTGTAGATGGTGTCCACATTGGGGCTGACGACCGTGCGGCTGGAAGCGTCCAGCAGCTTCCGAGCGTGGATGAACTGGTTGACGGGGGCGCGGCTGGCGGAAGCGGTCTTCGTGTTGGTGGAGACGGTCTTGGTGGCGTCCACGAGCACCAGCGGGAAGGCGTAGAGATAAGCTTCTTCCAGCAGGGTCTGGATGGCAGAAGCCGCATCGGCTTTCTGGGCCGGTAGCAGCGTGACGCCGCAGGCGGCGGCAGCGGCAGAGGAGAGCTTGAGGAAATCGCGGCGGGTCATTTTCATGGCGGGAGTCCTCCTGCTTTGTCAGATTCATCGTGCCAGCACCACCGAGAGGGTGACTTCCTTGGCGTCGGGCGAGAGGTCGAAGCTGCCGCCGTCCTGTGCGGTGAGGCAGATAGTGTAGACCTTCTTCGCGCTGAGACGGGCCGGGGCATCGTCGAAGTGCCAGTCGGACACCTCGTGGTAGCGGCCATCCGTGCCGAGGGCGAAGAGCTTATAGTCGGCGGCATTTCCGGTCAGGCCGTTGATGCGGAAAGAAACAGTAGTCGCGGGGTGGAGGTTGTCGAGGGTGGCGGTGTGGAGCCAGCTTGCGGGGGTGCCGGCGCCGCCTGCGGCCTGGAACTCTGCCGCCGAGAGCACCCGGCGGGAGGTCTTGTCCAGATCGACCTTCCGGTAGGGCATCTCGGGCAGGAAGACGAAGCGGTCCTGCAGGCGGAGAAGCTCTTTGTAGCCGGTGGGGCAGTAGAGCTTGTTGCCGTCACGGCCCGCGTACATGCCGATGGCCATGTTGTTGTAGCCGTAGAGGGAGGCAACGTCCACAGTGAGGACGGTCTTTCCGGTGTCGAAGTCCAGCACGATGTACTGCCACATGCCGCTGTCCACGTCCTGCACGAAGCCGTAGATATAGCCGGTGGCGGTGGAGAGCTTCATCATGGAAGTGTCGCTGAGATCGTCGCGGCACCAGATGCTCTTCATGGTCCAGCCGTCGGCGGTGCGGATGGTGTCCACCCGTTCGACGCCGGGCATGATCATGCAGTTGCCCTTGAGCAGCCAGTTGCGGTCGTAGATGTTCTCGTAGCTCTGGATGGACGAGTCGCTGTCGGGCTTTGCGAGGTTGGGGCTGCCTGCGCCGAACCAGTTGCAGACGATGGTGCTGACCCGGCCATTGCCGTGGTCGTAGACGATGGCCGAATTTTCCACCGACACCGGCATGTTGGCGGGCAGCTCGTCGATGACCGGGTGGCTGGCGGCGACTTCGCCGGTGCGGATGTCCACAGCCATCAGGCTGACGGTCTCGAGGTTGTCGGTGAAGAAGACCAACTCCCGGCTCAGAGAGGGCGAGCAGCCGCCGCCCCATGCCAGACCGCCGCCGGTGGTGGCAGCGCCTTCGCGGCTGTCTTTTGCGCCCACGCTGTCGTAGGGGGTGCGCCAGACGACTTCAACGCCGCCGTTGGCACGCAGCAGGTAGCAGGCAAGGTTCGTCAGGATGACCGCACCCTCCCGGCAGGAGGCAATGCCGTTTTCAGCACCCTCGCCCGGAGCGGGAGCGTAGACATGGACTTCGTGGTCGAGGTCGGCAGTGCCGCCGGCAAGGATGGCGTCGATGGCATTGTGGGAGATGTAGCCCATCGCGCCCTGCTGGCCGCGGCTGGGGTAGATGCGGAAGCCGCCGGTGACGAACCAGAGGTTGCCGTCGTAGTCAAAGACGATGGAGAGCAGGTTCTGCTCGAGGCTGCGGCCAAGCACCCGCTCGGCAGCCTCTTTGATGTTGATGTCCAGTACCTTTTCAAAAACCGGCAGAGGCGTACCGTTCTCGTCGGTAGCACGAAGCATCAGCACATGGTTGTGGCTGGTGGGGCAGACGATGAGGTTGCGCCCGTCCACAAAGGAATAGGAGCTTTGGATGAGATAGCCGCCTCCGTCGTGCTTGGCGGGAGAGAAAAAGCCGATGGTGCGGACTTCTTCTGCGTCGAGGTCGCGGATGGCCAGACCGCCCAGGAACGGGCTGACGGGGTTATCGAAGTTGTCGAAGAAGATGGCCGGGGAGGCGTTGGGGTTCGTCTTTTCCATTGCCACGTTGACCTCGGGGCAGATGCCCACGGGGAGGACGGCGTCGGTGGAGTCGGTGTTGTAGCAGTCGTGGTGGATGTTTGACTCGCTGCGGCCCATAAAGGGATTGGCGTCCACAACTTTCGACGTCAGGGGCTTCGGCGGCAGGGCGGTGTCTGCGCCGTGGAAAAGGCCGGACAGAAGGCAGTCTGCCCTGGCGGCAGGGGCCAGCTGGCAGGACAGCAGTGTGAGAGCGGAAGCGCTGAGGAAGGTGCGTCGGGTCATTTTCATGGTGGAGTCCTCCTTTTTTGATAACATGACCTCTCAGCCTCCCCTCGATAGGGGAGGTGGCACGCCGCAGGCGTGACGGAGAGGTTAAAGGTTCAATAAAATATTCACCCGGAACAAACCGTTCTCGGTCTCGACGGTCATAGAACCGCCATATCTGGAAACAGCCGTCTGGATGGAGACGAGGCCGATGCCCATTCCGTCGTGTTTCGTGGAGTGGAGGATGCCCTGCTGGCGCTTGAGCACACCGTCATAGCGGTTCTCCACCAGCAGGCCCAGCATGGCGGGGCTCAGCATCCGGGCCATCACCTTCACCTGCCGCTGTTCGGGCGGCAGCTTCTGGCTGGCGTGGAGAGCATTTTCCAACAGATTGCCCAGCATCATGCAGAAGTCGGCCTCCGGGATGGCCAGCTGGCGGGGCAGTTCCAGCCGCCAGTCCACCGGCACGCCGAGGCTGTGGGCCTCGTGGTCGTAGTGACCGGCCAGAGCATCCACGGCAGGATTCGCACAGAGGGTGGGGCGCTCCTCGCTCAGCTCGGATTCGTACTGGTGCAGGTAGTTTTTCAGCTCATCCACCTGCCCGGCCTCGGTGAGTCCGGCGATGACATGGAGATGCTGGCGGAAGTCGTGGCGGAGATGCCGCGTCTGCTCCATATAGGCCCGCAGCTCGGTGTAGCGGCGGGATTCCACAGCCAGAAGCTGGTTTTCCCGGTCGAGCTGGGCGCTGCGGGTGTATTCCCGGGCCACCTGATACATCTCGTACAGCAGCAAAAAGATGCCCAGCAGAGAGATGGTGACGGCCAGAACAGAAATGATCATCAGACGGTTGATGAGCACGACGGCCGGGTCCAGCGGCATACAGAAGACGAGGAAAGCCGCGTAGATGGTGGGCAGCGGCCACGCCGACTGCCAGAAGGCTTCGCCCCGGTACTCCCGCAGCAGCCAGCGGCTCCACTGGACGGCGGTGAACCAGAAGATGATGCAGAGCACTGCCGAGAGTCCCAGCTTGAGCAGGGAGGTGGAGACGAGACAGGCCGGGGCGTCGTTGCCTACCTCAGCCCGGGCGTTGAGCACCACGGAAAGCAGGGAGCAGACTGCCATCATGACGCCGGAGACGGCGAAGAGAAAGGCGGTCTGGCTCACGGAAACTTCCGGACCCACCCGCCAGCGCAGCAGCCAGAACGCCGCCAGCAGGGTGGGCAGAAGCAGGATGTTGCTGTCCAGCTCGAAGATGGCGCAGAGGGCCGCCGCTGCAAGGCAGATGACCGTGACGAGAGCGGCTGTCAGCACAGCGGTGCGCCGGGGTGCCTTCACATGCTCCCACAGGGGCGCGAGGCAGAGGAATGCCCCCGGGTAGAAGATGGCGAGGTCCAGAAAATAGCGTCCAAATAAAGAAAAGTCCAAGGTCGGGCCTCCTCTCGGCGTCATAGCTCCCGCCGCATATGGCGGAACTGATATTGTGTGAACTGGGCGAACAGGGAGTTCTTGTCCTTCTGACGCACGGGCAGGCAGGTGCCGTCCAGCATCTCGAAGCAGTCACAGTCCAGCCGGAGCACCTTGTCCATGTTCAGGATGACGCCCCGGTTGCAGACGATGAAGTTCTCCTGCGCCCGCAGCAGCTGCTCCACCTGGGAGAAGGTGGAGACTGCCCGGCACTCGCCGTCGTCGCTGACGATGCGGACGTAGTGATTCTGGGCCATGGCGTACTGTATCTTCCGCAGGGGGAGATGTACCTGCTGCCGTGCGATGCGGACTTCCAGCTCCGGTTCAGCCCGGAAGAGAACCCGCCGCAGCTCGTCGGCCAGCTGGAAAAGCTTTTCTTCCCGGTAGGGCTTGAGCAGGTAGTCGAAGGGATGGACGGGGAACGCGTCCCATACGTATTCCGGGGACGAAGTCACGAACACTAGCAGCAGGTCGGGATCGGCCCGGCGCAGGATGCGCGCCGTCTCGATGCCGTTGGTGCCTTCCATGCAGATGTCGAGAAAAATGACCTGATATTCTTTTGAGGGGAACGCCGCCAGAAAAGCGTCGCCGCTCTCATAATGGTCACAGACCAATGGTTGCCCGCCGCCGAAGGCCAGCCGCAAAAGGCTCTCCAACCGCTGAGCGTCGGGCAGGCGGTCTTCTACGACCGCAAATCGAAGCTCCATCCTCATTTCCTCCCTCATGACTATATTATAACATAACCATCGGGGCTTAGACACAGCGATTCACGCAGGAAACGACCCCATTCACGCAGGTTTGACAGCCCCGATGCAGCAAAACAAATCGTTCTGGCTCCATCAAACCACAAAACGAAACCTTTGTAAAATATAGAAATTTTATAGACATCTATTCTTTATAAGAATGGATAGCCCTCTCAGTCTGCTTCGCAGACAGCTCCTCCCAAAAGGGAGATGGAAATTTGTGATAGGAGAATGAAGTTTTGTGTTGTTGAAAACTTTCGGCAGACATAGAAAAAGCGCACCCCTTCTGCTTCTGTGTGGAGAAGGGGTGCGCTTCGTTTATACTTCGAGTTCAGGCAACTGCTCTTATTTTTCTCATCTCTTTTCCACTTCTTTGACAAAAAGTGAGATGAAGCACACAAAAGACAACAAAATGCCCGGCACAGAGTAAGCAAAATACTCTGTGCCGGGCGGAGACGAGAAAAAGTTTCTTAGTGGTTGGCGGCGCGGTAGATGGCGATCATGTCGTCGAGGCTGAGTTTTTTGGCCGAGCCGAGGGCGGAGCCGGAAGCCTCGAGGCAGCGGCGGGCCATCTCGTCGATCTGCGCATCGGTGGGGTCGATGCCCAGCTCGTGGAAGCTGGCGGGCATCCCGATGCTGTGGTAGAAGTCCACCATGGCATCGATGCCTTTCAGGGCGATCTCCTCGTCGGTGCCGTCGGTGGTCACGCCCATGACGTTCCGGGCAAAGCGGACGAAGCGGGGCAGGCAGTCCTTATAGACGTACCGCGCCCAGCTGGGCCAGAGGGCGGCGAGGCCCGCGCCGTGGGTCACGTCGAACATACCGCCCATCTCGTGCTCGAGTTTGTGGGACATAAAGTCGCCGCTGGCGATGCCGCAGCCGGTCAGGCCGTTGTGAGAGAGACTGCCCGCCCACATCACCTCGGCCCGGGCTTCGTAGTTGGCCGGGTCGGTGTGGAGGATGACCGCGTTCTTCATCACGGTGCGCAGCAGGCCTTCGGCCAGCGCGTCGGTCAACTCCATATTGCCGCCATTGGTGAAATAGCGCTCCATGGTGTGCATCATGATGTCGGCGCAGCCGGACTCGGTCTGATAGTCGGGCAGGGTCTTGGTGAGCTCGGGGTCCATGATGGCGAACTTCGGGCGGCTGATGTCGTCGTTGTAGGCCCGCTTCTGGTGGGTGTCCACCCGAGTGATGACGCTGCTGTTGGATGTTTCGCTGCCCGCCGCCGCGATGGTCAGGATGCTGGCCACCGGCAGGCACTTCCTGGCCGTGCGGGTGTGTTCGTACAGCTCCCAGACGTCCTTTTCCGGCTCGGCCAGGCCGTAGGCGATGGCCTTGGCCGTGTCGATGACGCTGCCGCCGCCCACGGCCAGCAGGAAGTCGATGCTGTTCTCTTTGCCGATGCGGATGCCCTCGTAGACCTTGTCGAGGTGGGGGTTCGGCACGACGCCGCCCAGCGTCCAGCTGGAAATGCCGGCCTCAGCCAGCGACTTTTCAGCTCGGTCCAGCACACCGGAGCGGACGGCGCTCTTGCCGCCGTAGACGATGAGGACACGGGTGCCGCCGTATTCGCGCACCAGCGCGCCTACGCGCTGTTCGGTGCCTTTGCCGAAGATGACCCGGGTGGGGGAGTAGAACTCGAAATTGCTTGCCATAGTGGTATTCCTCCTTGTAAGTGCTGCTTTCTGAGCAAAAGTATACACGAAATAGATTCGAAAATCTACACGCCCCGCGCCAAAATGTCCGGGACAAAACAAAACCCACATCCTCCCGGCAGGAAAACGGGAGGATGCAGGCTTCATTGGAAAACATCAGACAAAAAACCTGCCGACTCGAGGCGGTTGCAAGCCCTCAGTCGGCAGGATGCTTACTTCTTCGGAGTCATAGCCTCTTGACCTCGATTTCTTCATTTTTCGGTCTGTACCGGACGTTTCATAGAAGATTCTCCTTTGAAACGGTGAAGAACGATCAGCAGGGGAATGAATTTCTTAGTACATTGGAATGACCCTTTTCTTAACCGTTGGAGTGCGGGATACGAATCACAGAGATGAATTTCATATTACCACATTCTTTCGAGTTAGATTTGCGAAGGGAGTGTCATTACTTAGTACATTGGAGTTTCTCCTTTAGAGTTATTCAAATAAGACGTTCCGTACAAAAGCTTTCTTCATTGGGATCACCTTCGGCGGATTTATTTGAACGCGAGGGATTTTATTTCACAGACTGTTCTGTTATTCGCTTTATTGATGCTCAAGAACGGCTCTTGTTGTTGTGTTTTTATACGGGGGAAACATCCCGTTTGTGGTGAGCCTCTGTTTTGCTTCTCAGCGAACCCCGACAGCCTGTCCCTGCTGTGCGGGTTCCATATCGACCATCGGTCTCGCTCCTTTCTGCTTCAAGTCAGCGGGATTAGCTCTCATTTGAGCTTCTGCTGTACTTCTCTGGTTTCTGGCTTTATTATACATGCGGGTGCATCGTTTGTCCATTCGCAGACTATACAAAGAAATAGACAAACTTTTGTTGAAATCTTGAAAACAACTGGCAAATACAGCAAAAATGGTCCGCAGACCGGCGTTTCTGCGCGCTCTGCCCAACCTTGGCCCCCTCTTGTGGAAAACCTCTGCTGCAGCTGCTGGCGGCCGGGCCGATCGCATGCGGGGCGTTCCGCATGTGCCCGGTGATGAGCCTGGTGGCAACGCTGCTGTTCAAGGAGCCGAGCTTCGGCACCTGGGTGCACACCTGGGGCTGCAACATGCCCATGGCCCTGTGCTGGCAGATGCTGTACTGCGGCCCGCTGAGCCGTGCCATTTTCCGGCTGCTGTTCCGCCGCGGTGAAAAGAAGGCGGCCTGATCCCGCAGGAAACCGGACAATTTCCTTTATAAATAGGTATCGACAAAGTTCTGTCAAACTTGGCGGACACATGACAGGCGTGAAATCCATACGATTTTTATATACCGGTTATATAAAAACTCTACAGCGGGTGTATTTTACGCCTGCCACCCCCCTGAAAAGCGTAGAAACAGGCAAGAAAACTGTGGAAATAGTGCAACATATTCCGCATAAACAAAGCAGATTGCACAACTTCTGCCGCCCGCTGGTGAAGTGCGATATAACAAAAGGTAGAATGTTGAAGAAGGGGCTTGTCAATTTTCGTCAATCGTACTATCATACTGAACGGAAAAAGACGAACGAACCGGAAAAAAGGAGGGCGCGCAGGGCTTCGAACACCAGCGCCTTCCTTGCTTTTTTCACGTTCTTTGGCCTTTTCTTCATGCGATAAGAAGGTGTGGAGCCGGTGTGCGGTGCAGCCCTTTTGCGGGGCAGAATATCGCCGGAACCGACCCTCAGACCCGGACCCCATTCTTCAGGAAGGAGGAAAAATAAATGAACAAGTTGACCCAAGCCCTGATGGAAGAGCTCACCGTCGAGTACGTCAAGGTCGGCCCGCTGCAGATCCCGGAATCCGTGGTCATCAGCTGGGTGATCATGGTGCTGGTCGTGCTGGGTTCCATCCTGCTCACCCGTAACCTGAAGGTAGACCACATCAGCAAGCGTCAGGCTGTGCTGGAAATGGCCTACACTGCGGGCAAAAATTTCTTTGAAGGCCTGCTGGGCAAGGAGGGCGCATGTTATGTGCCCTATCTGATGACCGTGGCCATCTACATTGCCTGCTCGAACCTGATCGGCGTGTTCGGCGTCAAGCCCCCCACGAAGGATCTGGACGTGACCGCTGCGCTGGCCCTGATGAGCATCGTGCTCATTGAAGGTTCCGGCATCCACGCACGCGGTGGCGTCGGTTTCCTCAAGAGCCTGGCTGCCCCCACCCCGGTCATGACCCCCATGAACATTCTGGAGATCGCCATCCGGCCTACCAGCCTGTGCATGCGACTGTTCGGCAACGTGCTGGGCGCATTCGTCATCATGGAGCTGATCAAGCTGGTGGTGCCCGTTTTCGTTCCTGCCGTGTTCAGTCTCTACTTTGACCTGTTCGACGGCCTGATCCAGACCTACGTCTTTGTGTTCCTGACCTCGCTGTTCATGAAAGAGAGCATCGGCGGAGAGGAATAACCACCAAACGCCTTCCCGCTGGGAGAAGGCAGCACAAATTTGATAATAAAGGAGATTTTACTTATGAACGGTTTGATTGCTCTGGGCGCTGGCATTGCAGCGCTGACCGGCATTGGCGGCGGCATTGGCATTGGTATTGCAACCGGTAAGGCAACGGAGGCTATCTCCCGTCAGCCCGAGGCTGCCAGCAAGATCCAGACCAACCTGCTGCTGGGCGCTGCTCTGGCAGAAGGTACTGCAATTTTCGGCTTCGTCGTTGCACTGCTGATCATCCTGTTCCTGGGCTGATAATGGAGGCGTGAACGAATGCTGAAACTCGATATCAACCTGCTGTGGACCGTGGTCAACGTTCTCATCATGTACGCGCTGCTGCGCAAGTTCCTGTTCAAGCCTGTGCAGGACGTGCTGGACAAGCGCCAGAAGATGGTGGACGACGAGCTGGCCAATGCGCAGGATGCAAAGACCAAGGCAGAAGCTGCCCTGGCTGCAGCAAACGACAAGCTGCACAATGTGGACGTTGAGGCCGCTGCCCGCCGCGAAGAGAGCGCACAGCAGGCCGAAAAACAGAAGGATCAGCTGCTGGCTGAGGCACAGCGTCAGGCCGACGCCATCGTGGCCGAGGGCAAGGCAGCTGCAGAAGCAGAGCGCGCCAGCAAGCTGCGCCAGGCCGACGCACAGATCGCCGACCTGACCCGCACCATGTGCGCAAAGGTGCTGGAGCGCAACCTCACGCAGCAGGATGATGCCCGTATGCTGGACGACCTGCTGCAGAAAGCGGGGGAGAGCGATGGCAAGCGCGTCTGAGATTTTAAAGGCTTATCTGCACTGTGCCCGTACCCCGGCTGAGGACGCCGTGGAGCGCATCCGCACCCAGCTGAAAAAGCAGTACGGTGCCGCTGAGGTGGAGCTGACTGTCAGCGTGGAGCCGGACCTGATCTCCGGCTATGTGCTGCAGGTGGGCGGCCGTGTGTTCGACAACTCCGGCAAGAGCGCTCTGGCCGCCATTACGGCGGATGCGCCCAGTCTGGCTGTGATGCAGACCCGTGTGGAGGACTACAAGCCCGCCGCCACGACCGCAGAGGGCGGCACCGTGATCTCCGCAGCCGACGGCGTTGTGGACGTCAAGGGCATGGATCAGGCCGTTTACGGTGAGATCGTTACCTTTGACAACGGTGCAAAGGGCATGGTGGAAAGCGTGGAGCCCGATCATCTGGGCATCATGCTGTTTGACAAGATCGAGGAAGTGGGCGTGGGCACTCTGGTGACCCGCAGCGGCAAGCGCGCCGGCATCCCGGTGGGCGACGGCTTCCTGGGCCGCGTCATCAGCCCCTTGGGCGAGCCCATCGACGGCAAGGGCCCCATTGAGGCAGAGGGCTACAACCCCATCGAGAAGCAGGCCCCCGGCATCCTGGAGCGTCAGAGCGTGGACACCCCGCTGCACACCGGCATCCTGGCCATCGACTCCATGTTCCCCATCGGCCGCGGCCAGCGTGAGCTGATCATCGGCGACCGCCAGACCGGCAAGACCTCCATTGCCACCGATGCCATCCTGAACCAGAAGGACACCGGCGTGCTGTGCATCTATGTGGCCATCGGCCAGAAGGCTTCTTCCATCGCCCGCGTGGCAGGCGACCTGCAGAAGCACGGCGCCATGAGCTACACCACCATCGTGGCGGCTACCGCGTCCGACTCGGCACCGCTGCAGTACATCGCCCCTTATGCCGGCACTGCGCTGGCCGAGTACTTCATGGGCAAGGGCAAGAGCGTGCTGATCGTGTACGACGATCTGTCCAAGCATGCGGTGGCCTACCGTGCCATCTCGCTGCTGCTGCGCCGTTCTCCCGGCCGTGAAGCTTACCCCGGCGATGTGTTCTATCTGCACTCCCGTCTGCTGGAGCGCTCCTGCCGCATGCGGGATGACCTGGGCGGCGGTTCCATCACCGCACTGCCCATCGTCGAGACCCAGGCAGGTGACGTTTCCGCTTACATCCCCACCAACGTCATTTCCATCACCGATGGCCAGATCTTCCTGGAGAGCGCCCTGTTCAACGCCGGCAACCGCCCGGCTGTCAACGTGGGCCTGTCGGTGTCCCGTGTGGGCGGCGCAGCCCAGACCAAGGCCATGAAGAAGGCCAACGCCAACCTGCGTATCGAGCTGGCCCAGTACAAGGATATGGAGTCCTTCGCGCAGTTCAGCTCCGATCTGGACGCCGAGACCCGCCATCAGCTCGAGCACGGCAAGGCTCTGACCGAGATGCTCAAGCAGCCGCTCTATCAGCCCAAGACCGACGCCGAGCAGGTGGTCATCCTTGTGCTGGCTTCCCACGGGATGCTGGACGAAGTGCCTCTCGCTGAGCAGCGGGCGCGCACCGCTGCCTTTGTTCGCCAGTTCCATGCAGATGTGTCCGGCACGATGGATGCCATCACGGCCACCGGCAAGCTCACTCCCGAGCAGACCGACACCATCCTGAACGCATGGAAGGCCTACGAGGGAGGCGAGAGTCATGGCGTCCAGTAAGTTGCTGAAAGAGCGCATCGAGAGCATTCAGGATACCCGCAAGATCACGAACGCGATGTATCTTATCTCTTCCTCCAAGCTGCGCAAGGCACGCAAGAACTACCAGAACGTCCTGCCCTACTTCACCCGCATGAGAGACACCATCTCCCGTGTCGTCCCCCATCTGCCCGATGAGCCGGTGCATCCGTTCTTCCACGAGCGGCAGAGAGAGGACGGCGATCCCCGCCGCGCCTATCTGGTGCTGACGGCAGACAAGGGCATGGCAGGCTCTTTCAACCAGAACGTGCTGAAACTCCTGCTGGAAAAGGCTGACAGGAACGACCGTTTCTATGTCATCGGTCAGGTGGGCTACCGCGCCCTCCGCAAAGACCCCCGCCTGGTGCAGGAGTTCCAGTACGGCGCGACTGCTCCGTCGCTGCAGCGCGCCCGTGACATCACGGTGGACGCCATCGACGACTTCAAGTCGGGCAAACTGGATGAGATCTATCTTATCTACACCAAGATCCAGAACGCGCTCACCAGTGAGCCGGTCATGGTGCGTCTGCTGCCGCTGGATCGCGAGCATCTGCAGCCCGCCCCCAAGGGTCTGGGCGACCCCCGCGGCGAAGTCGAGCTGGTGCCGGACGCATGGACCGTGTTCGAGCAGACCGCTCCTATCTATATGCACGGCATGATCTTCGGTGCCATGACCGAGAGCTTCTGCGCTGAGCAGAGCGCCCGCATGACCGCCATGG
>ERZ773168.1226-NODE-1226-length-22567-cov-28.905606_pt1 | contig 22567 bp, 20 predicted proteins | sample MGYA00511261_ERZ773168 | MGnify/ENA primary metagenome ERZ773168 (study PRJEB29015, sample SAMEA2737855) | human gut metagenome | biome: human gut; feature: human-associated habitat; material: faeces | place: China | collected 2012 ... | reverse complement strand
CAGGCATTGCGATGATCTTTCAGCATTTTAATCTGCTCATGCAGAGAAGTGTTCTGGACAATGTATGCTTCCCCATGGAGATCGTGGGTGTGAAGAAGCAGGCGGCCAGAAAGCGCGCTATGGAACTGCTCGAGATCGTAGGACTGAAGGAAAAGGCAGACGCTTATCCTTCTCAGCTCTCCGGTGGACAGAAGCAGCGTGTGGCAATCGCAAGAGCTCTTGCCAATACGCCGAAGATCCTGCTGTGTGACGAGGCGACCAGTGCGCTGGATCCCACGACGACCAAGGAGATCCTGAAATTATTACAGGACATCAACAAACAGTACGGCATCACCATCGTGATCATTACCCATGAGATGGCTGTGGTACAGGAGATCTGTTCCCATGTAGCCATTATCGATGCCGGAGAACTGGCAGAGCATGGTACTGTGGAGGAGGTATTCTCCAGACCCCAGTCCGCAGCTGCAAGAAAGCTGGTGTTCATGGTGGATCCCAAGGCAAGGGAAATGTCCGGCAAACGCTGCATCCGCATTGTTTTCACTGAGAATTCTTCTTTTGAACCTGTGATCGCCAATATGGTGCTGGAGTGCAAGGCTCCCGTTAATATCCTGTTAGCGGATACTAAGGACATCGGCGGTATCGCCCATGGACAGATGATCTTACAGCTGCCGGAGGATGAAATGGCGGCGAACAAGATGATCCATTATTTACAGGAGAGAAAACTGGAAGTGGAGGAGCTGAAAGACTATGTGGGATAATGCAACGATTATGATGCTGGTGGAAGGCACCTTTGTTACTTTGTATATGACCCTTGTTTCCACATTTATGGGGTATGTACTCGGACTTCCTATGGGAATTGCCCTGGTGATTACCGCACCGAAGGGACTGCGTCCGAACAAGATCATTTATAAGATTCTGGATGTGATCGTCAACATTGTGCGAAGCATTCCGTTTTTGATTTTGTTGATCATGATCATCCCTTTGACCCGTATCATTGTAGGAAAGAGCTACGGTCCGACGGCCACCATCGTTCCTCTGACTCTGGCAGCGGCACCGTTCATTGCCAGAATGGTGGAATCTTCTCTGTTGGAGGTAGATCACGGAGTGATTGAAGCAGCACAGAGCATGGGAGCTAACCTGTGGACGATCATCTGGAAGGTTATGCTGGCAGAATCCAGAACCTCATTGCTTGTGAATGCGACCATTGCACTGGGAACAATCTTAGGCTACTCCGCTATGGCAGGTGCCGTAGGTGGAGGTGGACTCGGTGATATTGCGATCCGATACGGTTATTATCGTTACCAGACCGATATTATGCTGGTGACAGTAGTATTGTTGGTACTGTTGGTACAGCTGCTGCAATATATCGGAATGACGATTTCCAAGAAATTGGATAAGAGAACCCGTTAGGGAAAACGAAAAGATTGAGGCAGATGTAAGGCATCTGATTCAATAGACTAAAATTTTTACCAAAAGATTTAGGAGGAGAAGTATTATGAAAAAGAAAGTGATTGCTTTGATCGCAGTTGCAGCATTGTCCGTGAGCGCACTGACCGGCTGCGGCAGCAACGAAACAGCTGCTCAGACCAGCGAGGCAGCTGCAACAACAGCTAACCAGGAAACCACTGCCCAGACTACCGAGGCAACAGAAAGCAAGGAAGTAGCTGACACCGATACCACTATCAAGGTAGCTGCAAGTGCAGTACCTCATGCAGAGATCCTGGAGGCAGCAAAGCCTCTGTTAGCGGAGCAGGGTTATACTCTGGAGATTCAGATTTTTGATGACTATGTACAGCCTAATTTAGTAGTAGAGTCCGGTGATTTCGATGCAAACTACTTCCAGCATATCCCTTATCTGGAGAGCTTCAACGAGGAGAAAGGTACCCATCTGGTAAATGCCGGTGGTATCCATTACGAGCCCTTCGGACTGTATCCCGGAACCGAGACCAGCTTAGACAACATTGACAATGCAACTATCGCAGTACCCAACGATACCACCAATGAGGCACGTGCTCTGTTACTGTTACAGGATAACGGTTACATCACCCTGAAGGATGGTGTGGGTCTGACTGCTACTACTAAGGATATCGTTGAGAACCCTCACAACATCACCTTCGTAGAGCTGGAAGCAGCACAGGTTCCCAGAACCCTTCCGGAAGTATCCTTCGGTGTCCTGAACGGCAACTATGCTATGGAAGCAGGCCTGACTGTTGCAGACGATGCTCTGCTGTATGAGAGCGATGATTCCGAAGCAGCCGCTACTTATGTAAATGTAATCGCTGTTAAGGAAGGCAACGAGAATCTGCCTAAGATCAAGGCGCTGGTAGATACCCTGAAGTCCGATGAGATCAAGCAGTTCATCAACGACAATTATAACGGCGGCGTTATCCCTTACAAGTAAGGTGAAGTGCCAGTAAAGTAATGCGAAAATCCGGAGAGCATTCCGAGGAATGGGAGGAGATTTTTCCGAACAGCATTCGAGTGGATGCTCTCCAGATTTTTCTGTTGTTTCCACAAATCCTATATGAACTATAGGAAAAAGAAAAATAAAGAAAAAATAAGGTAGAATCTGTGGAAACCATAGAAAGATCGGAGCAGTTTTGAACTGCTTTGGAATAAGCAGGCTGATATGAAAAGTGAAACAGAGCAGGAGGATGCTCGGAAATGAGGATAGGATGAAAATTTCAACCAAAGGAAGATATGCAGTACGTGTCATGTTGGATCTGGCATTGAACAACAATGGAGAGTGTATCAAGGTAAAAGAAATCGCTGCCAGACAGGGGATTTCCGAAAAGTATCTTGAGCAGATCATTGCTGTGCTGAATAAGGCAGGATATGTGAAGAGCGTCCGTGGTGCACAGGGTGGTTACCGCATCGCAAAAGACCCGGCAGATTATACGGTGGGAATGATCCTGCGGCTGACGGAAGGATCGTTGGCACCAGTGGCCTGTCTGGAAGACGGTGCGGACATCTGTGAACGCTGCGATACCTGTGAGACCCTGGAGGTATGGCAGGAGCTGTATAATGCAGTGAATAAAGTAGTAGATGGCGTGACTATAGCAGATCTCGTAGAACGTAGAAAAAAGAGACTGGAGAATCTGGATTACTCGATATAGCACGAAACAAAGCAGCCCGGCAGATTTTCTGCCGGGCTGTTGTCAGTTCCCAGAGAATGAAGGGGGTCATTCTCACTGACTTAATGTTAACTGATAATAGAATCGGTTAACATTAGTAGTATATCTATAGAAAAAGAGAAAGTCAACTTCATATGAATAAAGGCAGCCATATTCCATCGACAAATATCGCGTAAACTCAAGTATACATAACCGATCACAAATGTGGTTATAAAAACTACATAAAAAGACTTAAAATACCATGAAATGCAATGTGATGTCAAAAACTCGTTGCTTTTTACCCTGCAACGTGGTAAGCTAAACTCTGAAAAGAAGCAGAAAGGTGTATGCGATCATGAGTGAAGCATTTCATATTATATCAGACGGTTCCTGCGATCTTCCGTTGGAGCTTACCAAAGAGAAGAATATCACAGTGGTTCCCTTCTATGTATCTTTTGAAGAGGGAAAATATCAAAAAGAAATGGTAGAGATCGGTGTACGTGAATTCTATCAGAAAATGGTGGATCATCCGGATGTATATCCCAAGTCCTCTATGCCGTCCGTACAGGATTACCTGGATGCATTTCTGCCTTATGTCAAAGTGGGAACACCTATTATCTGTATCTGCATTACGACCAAATTCAGTGGCTCCATGCAGTCCGCGCTGAATGCGAAGGCGATTCTGGAAGAGGAATATCCCGAATCACAGATCTATGTCTGTGATTCTTGTGTGAACACAGTTCTTCAGGGAATCTATGTACTGGAAGCAGTAAGGCTCAGAGATGCGGGTGCAGGATATCAGGAGAGCATTGATCGCCTGAATGAGATCAAGAGCTCCGGAAGAATCTTTTTCACGGTCGGAAATATGGAATACTTAAAGCATGGTGGACGCATCGGCAAAGTAGCAAGTGTAGCAGGAAGCCTGCTTGGCATCAAGCCTATCATCACCTTAAAGGAAGGCGAAATCTTCCCGTCCGGTATCGGCAGAAGCCGCCGCAAGACCGTGGACAAGACTATCGACCTGCTGCTGGCATATCTGGCAGAGGAGAAGACAGATATTGCAGATTACAGTATCTGTATAGGATATGGCTACGATAAGGAAGAAGCCGTGGAGTTTAGGGACAGACTGGTAAGCAGACTGAAGGAGAAGGGATACGACATCGACACCATTCCCATCTTCCAGATCGGTGCTACCATCGGCGTACACACCGGACCTTATCCGCTGGGAATCGGTGTCGTGAAGAAATCCATTAGAGAGTAACTCTTAATTTATTCTTTGCAGGCATCTAACAGTTCCTGCACATTTTCAAAAGCATAGTCCGGCAGATACTGGGTATTCGGCTCCCCCTCGGGAGTCAGAATATCCTTTTTTTGTGCCTCGCCGGTGAATAGGACACAGGTGTCCACGCCGCCGTTAATGCCGCAGGCAATGTCAGTGTACAGGCGGTCACCGACTACCAGTGTCTCCTCGGGGGTAAAACCGGATACCTTTAGGCATAAGTTTACGACTTCTTTGCTGGGTTTGCCTAAGTAAATGGGCTGCTTATCGGTGGTAGCGGTGATCATATCACAGATCGCACCGCAGTCAGGGATAAAGCCAAAGTCGATGGGGCAGCGCAGATCCGGATTGGTGCCGTAGAAGGGAACGTCCTGGGTGAATAAAACTTTGCAGACTTCCGTAAGCTTGCCGTAATTTAATTCACTGTCGTAGGCAACCACCACGCAGTCGATATTCTTTTCGCAGACCTCGGTGACATGAAGCCCATTTTTACGCAGTTCGGCTACGAAGGAAGCAGTTCCCAGTACGAAGATTTTTTTCTCTGCATAATTTTCCTTCAGAAAGCGCAGCGTCATATAGCCGGAGGTGATGAACTGATCCTCCGTGCTGTCCAAGTGAAACGCATCATGGAATTTTTTCACATAATCCAGCCCGCTTTTTGTGGAATTGTTGGTAATGTAATAAGCCTTGCCGCCGATGGCATTGATATAGCGGATCAGATCCGCACTGCCTTCATACAGGGTATCGCCCACGGCGATCGTTCCGTCGATGTCGAACAGGAAAAGCTTTTTATTTTTCAGACGCGCCAGTTTAGCGGCATCGCTGTACTTATGGTTCGGGTCAAAAGAATTCATGATTGTCCTCATTTCTGAGCTTGAAATGCTCAGGTTCATGTTAGCAATGAATGTAGTCACTGTCAAGGAAAAGACAGCGCGCGGAGGGAAAATGTGCGGAGGGAAAATGTGTGGAGGGAAACGTAAGTGGAATTGCGTAAGCATTTATGGTATGATAGGCATAGATGTGCATGGTGGGGTACGCAGTAAAGCTGCCTGATAATGACAAATAAAAAAGGATACGATCAGTGATATGGATGAGAAGAAGGATAAAGGTTTACAGGGAAACGAAAAAATAGAGGAGGCAATTCTGGCATTACAGCAGGAACCTACGGAAGAGCTTCTGGCACACGCGCTGACAGTGGTGCGCAGACGGATGCGGGAGCAGGGGCAGTTCATCGTGGCAGTGGAGCCGCCTTCCGCAGATGTGCAAGAAGCGGTGATGCAGGCAGCCGGAACCGCTATGCGTTTACAGGCGGTGCAGACCTCCGATGGGAAAAAATGGTGGTCGGCGTTCACCGGCTTCGAAGAACAATTAAAAGGAAGCGGCAGTGTGATGTCTACGTTCCTCACGGATATCGAGCAGCTGTTTCGCATGACGCTGACCGCAGACGGCATTGAAGGCGTAATCCTGAATCCCTGGAACCGGACATTGATGTTGGACAAGCAGCTTCTCCGTATCATTCTCGGAGAATAACAAAAAAAGGAGAATCAGAGCATGACAGAAAGCTATGAACTGCAGGTGCTGTTCACGGAGGAAGAGCGGAACACTTACGCCGACTGGGGTATCAAAAAAGAGAAAGTACTGATGCCGTTTGCCATAGCAACAGTCTTGATCTATGTGGTGACGGCGGCATTTGTCGTAATGAAAGTCTGGGGCGTGCGGGACAGTGATCATGTGTTGTTCCAGATGCTGGTACTGGGCGACTGGATCCCGGAACTGACGGGAGTGCTGGCAGTCCTCATGACGATCCTGCTGCTGGGACCGTTAAATTTTATACTGGACAAAATATGGAAAAAACCGGCAGAACCTATGACACTGATCGTAGAACCCGAAGGAACGAACGTGAAGATTCGTAAGGCTCAGACCGGCAGAGAAGAGAATCTGAAGAATCGGAAGATGGCGACGGAGACGGAGAGCTATCCGCTGGCACAGTTATTCGCTTTCTTAAACCCGAAGGACAACACCATCTGTTATCAGAAAAAATGGTACACAATTGGTGAGAATACCATAGAAAACATATATCCTGCAAAATACAGACATCCCTGGATGGATCACCCGGAAAATAAAGCAAGCGCAATCACAGATGTGCAGAGACTTACGGATATTCTAAAAGGGTACGAAGCGTCCCTGGAGGCTGCCCGCAAGGAACAGGAATGGTTAAACAATCAAAAATAAGAAAGAGGGAACAACATGAAATTTATATCATGGAACGTAAACGGACTGAGAGCCTGCATGCAGAAGGGCTTTTTAGATTTTTTTCAGAAAATAGATGCAGATATTTTCTGCCTGCAGGAGACTAAATTGCAGGAGGGACAGATTGACTTAAATCTGCCCGGATATCACCAGTACTGGAATTACGCGGAGAAAAAGGGGTATTCCGGTACTGCCATTTTTACCAAGGAGGAACCCTTGCAGGTGACCTATGGCATCGGCGTGGAAGAGCATGACCATGAGGGCAGAGTGATCACGGCAGAGTACCCGGAGTTCTATTTTGTGACAGTCTATGTACCGAATGCCCAGCAGGAATTAAAGCGACTGGATTACCGGATGCAGTGGGAAGCGGATTTCCTAGCATATCTGAAGAAGCTAGAAGAAAAGAAGCCGGTGATCTATGCCGGAGACCTGAATGTGGCGCATCAGGAGATTGACCTGAAAAATCCGAAGACCAATCGTGGGAATGCCGGTTTTACGGACGAAGAGAGAAGCTGTTTTTCCAAAGTACTGGAAAATGGATTTATCGATACCTTCCGCTATTTTTATCCGGAGCAGACCGGAATCTATTCCTGGTGGTCTTACAGATTCCAGGCGAGGGCGAAAAATGCCGGATGGAGAATTGACTATTTCGTGGTATCGCAGTGCCTGCAGGACAGACTGGCAGATGCGAAGATCCACACGGAAGTTCCGGGATCGGACCATTGTCCGATCGAGCTTGATATACAATAGGCAGAAGACTGCAAAAGGAGACCTATGAGCTTACGTTTCTATTTCGGACCTTCCGGGTCCGGCAAGAGTCACAGAATCTATGAAGAGATCATGCAGCGGGCGGCGCAGGAGCCGGGGAGGAATTTCCTGATCATCGTGCCGGATCAGTTCACCATGCAGACCCAGAAGGATCTGGTCATGCGCAGTGACAGAGGCGGCATTCTGAATATCGATGTCTTAAGCTTCGGCAGACTCAGTCATCGTATCCTGGAGGAAGTAGGAACGAAGGAAATGCCTGTACTGGATGACACCGGCAAAAGCCTGGTGCTGCAGAAGATCGCGGCAGATCTGAAGGAGCAGCTGCCTGCCATGGGAAGCCTGTTGCATAAGCAGGGCTATATCCATGAGGTGAAAAGTGCTATCTCCGAATTCATGCAGTACGGCATCAGCACACAGGATATGGATAAACTGATCGCCAGCGCTGAAAAAAGGGGCGCACTGGCAATGAAGCTCAGAGATTTAAAGACTCTGTACCGGGGATTTCAGGATTATATCAGAGACCATTTTATCACTACAGAGGAGACGCTGGATGTGCTGCGCAGATCCCTGGTAAAGTCGAAGATCCTTCCGGACAGTGTGGTGGTATTCGACGGGTTTACGGGATTTACCCCTATACAGAACCGTCTGATCCAGGAATTGATGCGGGTGTGCGAGGAGACCATTGTCACTGTGACCATTGGTGAGGAAGAAGACCCTTATCAGATGGACGGCGAGCAGAAATTGTTCCATTTGAGTAAAAAGACAGTGGCGGATCTGGTGAAGCTGGCGGCGGAGGCAGAGGTGACACGAGGGGAAGATGTATTTGTAAAGGGCGGTCCCAACCGTTTCACCGAGGCACCGGCGTTATGTTATCTGGAGCAGAACCTGTTTCGCTATCAGTATGAGCCATATACGGAGAAACAGTGTGAGATCCGTATGTTCGAGGCACTTTCTCCCAGAGAGGAAGTCCATCAGACGGCATTGTATATCCGGAAGCTGATCCGGGAAGAAGGACTTACTTACCGGGATATTGCTGTGGTCATCGGAGATCTGGAGGGGTACGCTTCCTATGTGGAGACGGAATTCGGGCAGCTGGAGATTCCCTGTTTTCTGGACCGGACCAGAGGGATTGTCTTAAATCCTATGATCGAATACATCAAAAGCGCCTTGCAGTTATATATCAGGGATTTTTCGTATGATACCGTATTTCATTTTTTGCGCAGCGGCATGGCGGATATCTCCAGAGAGGAAATTGACGAACTGGAGAATTATGTGATCCGCACCGGAGCGAGAGGGTATCGCACCTACAGCCGCCTGTTCACACGAAAAACTGAGGAGATGCAGCAAGGCAGTGGGCAGGAAGACACAGAGCGGGCGGAAGAGACCCTGGAGCGTCTGAACCGTATCAGACAGCAGTTTGCGGATACCGTGGAGATCCTGCATATGGCTCCCCGGGCAAAAGCCGGCGAGTATGTGGATCACCTGTATGATTTTGTGGAACAGAATCAGGTACAGCAGAAGCTTTTGAATTATCAACAGCGGTTCGAGCAGGAGGGCGACCTGGCGAAAGCCAGGGAATATGCACAGATCTACCGTCTGGTCATGGATCTGCTGGATCAGATCTATGAACTTTTGGGTGAGGAAGAGATTTCCCTGCAGGAATTTGCGGATATTTTAGAGGCTGGTTTTGGCGAGATCACAGTAGGTACGATTCCGCAGAATGTGGATCGTATTGTGGTGGGTGATATGGAGCGGACCCGCTTAAAACAGGTTAAAGTATTGTTTTTCCTGGGGGTAAATGATGGAAACATTCCGAAAAATGCCTCCAAGGGCGGCATTATCTCCGATATGGACAGAGAATTTTTAATCGAATCCGGAACAGAAATGGCACCGAGTCCCAGACAACAGATGTACATTCAGAGACTGTATCTGTATCTGAATATGACGAAACCCTCAGAACGGCTGTATCTGTCTTATGCCAAGGTAAACAGTGATGGGAAGGGAATCCGTCCGTCTTACCTGATCGATACGGTACGGAAGCTTTTTCCGCAGCTTGCTGTGGAATATCCCCAGAACCGCAGCCGTATCGAACAGATCGAGGGCAGACAGGAAGGTGCCAGATATCTGGCGGAGGAACTGCGGGAATATGCGGACGGAACGCTGCAGGAAGAGGAACGGCAGGATTTTTATCTCATGTACCGTGCCTATGAAGCAGATCCGGAGGGCAGAGACCGTCTGACGGCGGCAGCATTTAGAAGATATAAGGAGAGCGGTCTGTCAAGGATCGTGGCGAGAGCATTGTACGGCAGGCAGCTGGAGAACAGTGTGAGCCGCTTAGAGACCTATGCTGCCTGCGCATGCAGACATTTCCTACAATATGGTCTGTCTCTGCAGGAGAGAGAAGAATTCGGCTTTGAAGTGTCGGATATGGGAAATGTGTACCATGCGGTACTGGAGAATTTCGCAGGAAAACTTGCAGAATCCGGTCGGACATGGTGGGATTTTGATGAAAATTTTGCGACTCAGGCCATCAAAGAAGCAGTGGAAGGTTATGCTGCGACTTATGGGGAGACCGTTCTGTACAGTTCTGCAAGGAATGAATATGCTATTACCCGGATGAGCAGGATCCTGACCCGGACGGTGCTGACCTTGCAGCAGCATCTGAAGCAGGGAAGCTTTCAGCCGGACGATTATGAGTTGTCCTTCCGGTTTGCGGAGGATCTGGACAGTATTCATGTGGATCTGTCTGAAGAAGAGAAGATGCACCTGCAGGGACGCATTGACCGTATCGATGTATCGGAGGACGCGGAGCATGTCTATGTCAAGGTCATTGACTACAAGTCCGGCAATAAGAAATTCGACCTGGCGGCATTATATTATGGCCTGCAGCTGCAGCTGGTGGTATATATGAATGCGGCAATGGAGCTGGAGAGCAGAAAGCATCCGGATAAGGAGATCGTACCGGCGGCACTGCTGTATTATCATATTGATGATCCTACGATAGAGACTCCGGTGGAACTGACCCAGGAGCAGATCAACGAAGAGATTCTGACAAAGCTTCGCATGAACGGTGTGGTGAACAGCGATCCCGCCGTGGTGGAACGTTTGGATCGATTTTTACAGGACAAGTCCAAAGTCATTCCGGTGGAAAAGAAAAAGGACGGAAGCTTCAGTGCCAGATCCGGAATCTTAAGCCGTGAGGAGCTGCATGTGGTATCTGCTTATGTGGATACGAAGATACGCCAGATTGGCAGGGAGATCCTGGACGGTAAAATAGCGGCAAATCCTTACGAAAAAGGAAATGAGGAAGCATGTACCTATTGCGCCTATAAAAAGGTCTGCGGCTTTGACGGCAGTATTCCCGGATATGAGAAGAGGCAGCTGGAGGATCTGGATAAGCAGACGCTGATGCAGCGGATGCAGGACACAATGGAATCGTAGGGCAAAAGGTGCCCGGTGGGAGTGCCTGTTCATCAGAAAGCACGAAGAAAAGTGCCTGCCGCATGTAGAAACAGGGTGGCAGGATAGAGATAAGATAAAGATAAGATAAGAGAATCAGGAACAGAGGTAGTATATGGGAATGAAATTCACCCCGGAACAGCAAAGGGTAATCGAACTGCATAACAGTAATATTCTGGTATCGGCGGCCGCGGGAAGCGGTAAGACGGCAGTGTTGGTGGAACGTATCATCCGCATGATCTGTGACGGAGAACATCCGGTGGATATAGACAGACTGCTGATCGTGACATTTACCAATGCCGCCGCAGCGGAAATGCGGGAACGGATCGCCGCGGGCATCACTGCCAGACTGGAGGCGGATCCCGGCAACGAGCATATCCAGAAGCAGTCTGCGCTGTTACATAATGCGCAGATCACTACTATCGACAGCTTCAGCCTGTTCCTGATCCGGAACCATTTTAATGAGATCGGTCTGGATCCGGATTTCCGCGTGGCAGACGAGGGAGAGATCAAGCTGCTTCAGCAGGAAGTACTGGCGCAGCTTTTAGAGGATGCCTATGCAGGGAATTTTGTTCCGGAAGAAGCTCTGACATCCCGGGAAGGTTATGGTAATGAAGGAACAGTTCCGGAAATGGGAGCACTGGAACAATTCCACGCTTGTGTGGAGTATTTCTGCCCGGGAGGCAGGGAGAGCGTGCTGGAGCAGCATATCCTGAATCTGTCCCGCTATGCGGGAAGCTTTCCCTGGCCTGCGGAATGGCTGGAGGAGCGCAAAAATGACTATGCCGCAGGAGATATGGAAACACTGGTTCACAGCGATTATGGACAATATCTGACGGAACGGGTAAACCGCACCGTGGAGGGATGCCTGGAAAAACTGCAGGAAGTAAAGCGGCTGTGTGAACTGCCGGACGGTCCGTATATGTACGGAGAACTGACCGATGCAGAGATCGAACAGCTGGAGAAACTGACATCCTGTAAGGATCTGGAGGAACAGGCGGCCAAAGTTCCTGCGGTGACTTTCGCACGGCTCCCTTCTAAAAAGGACGACAGTGTGGATCCCGCCAAACGGGAACTGGCAAAGGCAATCCGAAACAGTGTGAAGGATACCTTAAGTGACCTTTCAGAGAGCTATTTTAAGACCCCGTTAGATCTGGCGGTGGAGCAGGGAAAAGCCTGCAGAGAGCCGCTGCGAATACTGCTTGATCTGGTGTTAGAGTTCGACAGAAGGCTTCTCGCAGCCAAGCGGGAGAGACATCTGATCGACTTTTCCGATATGGAGCATTATGCGCTGCAGATCCTGTTAAAGCGGGAAAAAGTGGAAGAATCCGGTGGCACAGGGACGGATCGTACCGAAACGAAATATCGGATTGTGCCAAGTGACGTTGCAATGGAGTACCGCCAGTATTTTCAGGAGATCCTTATTGATGAATATCAGGACAGTAATCTGGTGCAGGAGTATCTGTTAAGCGCTATCTCCGGGGAAGAAGAGGGGCGTTACAACCGCTTCATGGTAGGTGATGTAAAGCAGAGCATCTATAAATTCCGTCTGGCGAGACCGGAGCTTTTCCTGGAAAAATACGACACTTATCAGGAGACCGGGGATCTGTGCCGGATCGATCTGGCGAAGAACTTCCGAAGCCGCATACAGGTGGTGGATGCGGTAAACGATGTATTTTCCCGTATCATGAGCAGGGAGATTGGCGGTATCGCTTACGATGACAAGGCGGCACTGTATCCAGGGGCAACCTATCCTGCCGCGGAGGATCCTGCGTATGGCAGTGAAGCTTTACTGGTCCGGAAGCCGGAAAAGGGAGAGCGCGAAGAGAGCGGCACAGGAGAGCAGCATACCGAGGGTGCGGGAGTCCTTGTGGATTACGATAATGTACGACAGCTGGAAGCGCTCGCCATTGCCGCTCGTATCAAGCAGTTGAAGGGCAGTCTGAAGGTGATGGAGAAATCCACGGGAGAACTGCGTCCGGTGCGGTATTCGGATATGGTCATCCTGCTTCGCACCACCAGCGGCTGGGACGAAGAATTCAAAAAGATACTGGAACAGCAGGGAATCCCTGTCTACATCACATCTAAGACCGGATATTTTGGGGCGCTGGAGGTGCAGGAGCTGCTGCAGTTTTTGCGGGTGCTGGACAATCCGAGACAGGATATCCCACTGTTTGGCGTGATGCAGTCCGTCTTTGGTGGATTCACCCAGGAAGAGATCGCGCAGATCCGCAGTGGCGGGGAAGGGCATTCCAGAAAACGGATGACACTGTATGAGGCACTGAAGGAAGTGGCACAGAGCGGCCGGACGGTGGAAGAGGGAGAAGAGATATCAGCGGGCGAAAGCGCCGGTGAAGAAGCAGAGCTTTCACAAAAGGCAGATACCTTCTTACAACGGATTGGCCACTACCGTGACCTGACTCCTTTCACCTCGATCCGTGACCTGTTGCAGCGAATACTTGACGATTATGATTATCTGAATTATGTGACGGCACTTCCCGCCGGCAGCAAGCGGCGTGCAAATGTGGAGATGCTGCTTACGAAGGCATCCGCTTTCGAGAAGACCAGTTATTTCGGACTGTTTCATTTTATCCGTTATATGGAGCAACTGGAAAAATATGACGTGGATTACGGGGAAGCGGATACTCTGGATGAAAATGCAGATGTGGTCAGGATCATGAGTATCCACAAAAGTAAAGGACTGGAATTCCCGGTGGTATTTGTCTCCGGACTGTCGAAACGCTTCAACATGCAGGATGCAAACCAATCTCTCATCGTGGACATGGATCTGGGAGTTGCGGTGGATTATGTAGATTCCGTACGGCGTATTAAAAATAAGACTCTCCGCCGGGCAGTCCTGTCTGCAAAAATGAAGGAAGATAATCTGGCGGAGGAATTACGTGTGCTCTATGTGGCACTGACCCGTGCCAGAGAAAAGCTGATCTTAACTTCCGTACTGGAGAAAGCGGAGGAAAAATGGGAACTGTCCCAGATGACCGGACAGGAGAAGCTGACGTATCTGGATTTCTGCGAGGCGGGAAGCTATATGGATTTCCTACTGCCGATCCTGCCGAAGACGGGAATCGCGGTGAAGACACTGAGAACGGAGGACCTGGCGGCAGAGGAACTCGGAGAGCAGCTGCGCATGGGCGATCGCAGAGAACAGCTGCGGCTGATAGCCTGTGGAGAGACACCTTTGACCGGGGACCCGGAAGAAAATGAGCGGAAGCTTATGCATCTGCGGGAGCGTTTTGCTTATCAATATCCACATCCCGGGTTACAAAAGCTGTATACCAAGACAACAGTGTCAGAGTTAAAGATCGCAGCCATGGCGGAAAAGGACGAGGCGGCATTCCATACCTTTGAAGAAAAAGAAGTGGTTCCCTATATCCCGGGATTCCGCAGAGAGCAGGAGAAGGTCAGCGGTGCAGTGCGCGGTAATGCGTTTCACCGTACCATGGAGCTTCTGGATTTCACATATCTATTCACAGAATCCGGGCTGTTCACCGGATGTCCGAACAACTATGAGGAATATCGCAGAGGACTGGACAAGAATCGGTTACAGAACCGACTGGAAGAATTCTTACAGCGGGAAACGGTATCTTTACGCCTGACGGAGGAATATGCCAAAGCAGTCAGTCTGCCGAAGATCCTCAATTTCCTGGAGCAGGAGCTGGCATACCGCATGTGGCGTGCGCAGGAACAGGGGCTTCTATACAGAGAGCAGCCCTTTGTGCTGGGCATTGATGCAAAACGCCTGGATCCGGACCTGCCCGAGGGAGAAAAGGTGCTCATTCAGGGTATTATCGACGTCTTTTTCATAGAAGACGGTGAGATTGTTCTGCTGGATTACAAGACCGATGTGATCGACTCCCTGGAAGCTCTCTGGAACCGCTACAACGTCCAGATTCAGTACTATGAGGAAGCGTTGACGAAGCTGATGCAGATGCCCGTGAAGGAGCGGATCCTGTATTCCTTCTATCTAGAAAAGTATAAGTAAAAACTCAAAATCAACGAAATGGAAGATAAAATTCGATATAAGTAAATGAAATGTTGATTCTTTCCGCGGAACTTGTTATACTTATAATGGAAACGGAGGTTGAGATTATGTATGCTATGGAATTTGCACAGGTCGGAGAGAATATACAGCATCTTTTGGATGAGAGAGGTATGACACAACAAAATCTTGCGGAGGCATTGGGAATTTCCAAACAAGTCGTGAACAAGATTATAAAGGGGAATAAAGCTATTAATGTAAAGGAAATTGCAGAGATAGCACAGATACTGGGAGTTTCGGCGGATGATTTATTGATGGTAAGAGATACGAACACTGCACCTGACAGCTTAAGCTTTATGGGAACGGTACAGGATGAGGATACATTACAAAAGATCAACCGGATCAGAGAAGCGATCGATGAAATCCATATGTTGGAAGGGGTATTACATGACAAATGAATTGAATGAACTGGAAGTAAGAGAGATCAAGAATCTTGCAAAGGAAAAGTTGGGACTTTGCAGTAAAACGAATGATATTATCGGAACACAGATTTTTTCCATACTAAGTATGTATGCACGGGTAATCTATTATCCCCTGGGACAGGAGGCTCCATGGGGATTTACCCGAATCAGCGGTTCCAGAGACGATGCAGCTCTGGAAAAGCCTTTTGTAGCTATTAATTCGTCTATTTCTATGGATCGTCAAGTCTTTGCGGCAGCGCATGAGTTATACCACATCTGGTTTGAACAAAATCCTGATATTTTACCGGCAGATTTATTAAATGAACAGAACAAAGAAGTGAATGAAAAAAAGGCAAATCGGTTTGCAGCAGAATTTTTGGTGAGTGAGCAGTTGCTTTGTCAGGAAATTGAACTTTATCAAATACAGGAAATTACAATTAAAAACATTTTGCAATTGGCCGCTTTATTTACTGTTCCTTACCGAACCATGGTAAAAAGACTGTATGAGATCAGACGGATTACACAGGCGCAGCAGATAATCTTTTTAAACGAGACAGAAGAAAGCATTGAGATATATTCCAGAAAATATTCTATTCCGAAACAGGCGGCAGATGAAAGGGTAACATTGGATAATCTCACGGAACTTGCGGTGGAAGCTTATGAAAAGGGATATATCACTTATGAAAAGCTGGAATATTTATTAGAATTCAGTAATCTGATTCCGGCGGATCTGGGAATAAAAAAGAAGGATTCCTATGCTTTTCCCTCCGATGACGAACTTGCAGACATCATGGAGGAGTAGCGCATGATAGATAAAATGATCGTAGATGCGGATTTGTGTATTAAATTAGGAGGAAGTGCAAAATATCGCTATCTTTATGATATTTTACCGATGGTTGCGGCACATATCTATATGCATACGCATGCACAGGGGGAGGTTATGATGCCCTCCAGTGCCATACAGCAGTTAAATGAACTTATTGCAGAAGGAAAAGTAGTCCTTGTAAATGAATGTAATCTTAAAATGGCAGATAAGGCAGTGTATGCTGCAACTTATGAAAATCTTGCCAAAGTGATGATAGATCCACGCAGACCTAATAAAAATAAGGGAGAAGTATGTTCTCTGGCGTATGCAAAGGCAACCGGAATTCCGGTGTTTGCGACAGATGAAATGAATCTCCAGCCAATCATTGATACACAGTTGAACACGGGAATAGATGATATTACCTGTATACGAATCGTGGACATTATTGAAAAGGCATATCAGGGTGAAATCGCAGTACCGAGAAAAGTTTGTAAGGCACTTTGGATCATTTGCGGAAAACTGAAGGAAACATTCGACCGGGAAATCTGGCCGTTAGAATAAAAAGGAGATATCCATAATGGATATCTCCTTTCAGACTGTAGACAAAGCTCCTTCCTGTGAGGGAGCTTTGTCTACAGTCTGTTTATTTATCGTTATCTTCTCTTTTCCGAATCATGCCTCTTACTTTTTATAGTACCATCTTCCTGTATAGGGTGCAAGTCGTCACTGATGGTTCGTATAAATAATTTTACGCGTTTTTGCTGTATTTTTAAAGGTGCAAGATTTGTATAATTCCGATAATTGTAGTATACTGTAGGAAAAGAATTTTCGTAACACATCAGTTCACCATGTATTACAGAAAAGAGGTTATATTTCAAATGAAAAAGCAAAGCAAAGTAACCAGTCAGTCTGCCATGCTGCAGCAAAACACAAGATCAACCTATCGGATACTGATCATCAGCATCGTTATGCTGATCCTGTTCATCGGATCCAACATGTATCTGAGCCGGATCAATTCCCAGCAGCTGGAAGCTACCATGTATCTGAACCAGTATCGTCTGGGTTCCAAGACGCTGACCGCTGCCGTACAGTCTTACGCAGTCACCGGAGACCAGACCTACTATGACAATTATATGAAGGAATTAAACGAGGACAAAAATCGTGACATTGCCTGGGAAGGTCTTCAGAAAGACGGTCTGACCGACAATGAATGGGCACTGTTAAACCATATTGCTGAAATGTCCAACGGTCTGGTTCCTCTGGAAGAAGAAGCCATGGATAAGGCCGGTTCCGGAGATACACAAGCAGCTATTTCTTATGTATTTGGTGAGGAATATGAATCTACCGTACAGGAGATCACTGCAACCACAGATAATTGTATCAATGATATCCAGGCACGTATGGCTCAGAAGCAAAATACTCTGAATCTGATAATGATCACTACCATGGTGATTTTCATTCTCTGCTTCCTGACCATTGCCCGCAAGATTGTCACCACACTGACCTTTGCAAAACAGGAACTGCTGATTCCCATTGTAAAAGTATCCGAGCAGATGAAAGTACTTGCGCAGGGACATTTTGACAGCCGTCTGGATCTGCCGGAGGATGACAGTGAAGTCGGCATCATGGTGAAGGCCGTTCATTTCATGAACGACAACTTTACCAAGATGATCACCGAGATTTCCGAGATCTTAGGTCAGATGGGTCAGGGCAATTACCGTGTAGAGCCTACGGAAGAATATGTCGGTGACTTTGTACAGATCAAGGATTCCATGGTGAAGATCATTGCCGATATGAAGAAGACACTGTCCACCATTCAGGTCAGCGCACAGGAGATCGATGGTGGTTCCGAGCAGCTGGCACAGGCAGCTACCGATCTGGCAGAAGGTTGTACCGCACAGGCCTCCAAGATTTCCGAAGCATCCCAGATGATCGACGCTATGGCAAAGAGTATTGAAGAAAAAGCCAGAGTTGCACAGGAGACCGCAGATATCTCCAAGCAGTCCGCACAGACGGTTGCTGATGGCAATGCCAAGATGCAGGAACTGAAAGTCGCAATCGGTGAGATCAGTAAATGTTCCGAGGAGATTCGTTCTATCATTCAGGTCATTGAGGATATCGCTTCCCAGACCAACCTCCTGTCACTGAATGCCTCCATCGAGGCTGCCCGTGCCGGAGAAGCAGGCCGCGGATTTGCTGTCGTAGCCGAGCAGGTCAAGAATCTGGCGGAACAGTCCACCGAGGCTGCCGGAGAGACCACAAAGCTGATCGAGAGCACCATCGATGCTGTCAACAAGGGAATCGCCATTGCAGAAGAAACCGAAGCCAGCATGGATCAGGTAATGGAAGAAGCCGAGGCTTCTACCAAGCGTATGGTTGATATGGCACAGGCCCTTCAGGCTGAAGTGTCCAGCGTCCAGCAGATCGATGAAAACATCGCTCATGTGGCCGGAATCGTGGACAACAACTCCGCATCTTCTCAGGAGACCGCCGCTGTCAGCGAAGAACAGTCCGCGCAGGTACATACTATGTTACAGCTGATGCATCAGTTCCAGATCTAGTTTTCAGAATGATAAAGCCTGAGTGCTTCTAAAGAAGCCTCAGGCTCAGACTGTAGACAAAGCTCCTTCCTGTGAGGGAGCTTTTCTTGTGTCATGACTGCAAAAATTATGTACTTACAAGCATATAAGAAGTAGTGAAAATGCCGTATTTACGGGACTTTTCACTACTTTTTTGGTATAATGAAAGTATCAAAATAAAGGCGGTGTTTCCTATGATGACACAATCTGCTGCGCCTGATTGACCAGGCAATCGACTGGAGTTTTATCTATGATCTTGTGATCGATAAATACAGTGCAGACAATGGCCGCCCCAGCATGGATCCGGTCATGCTCATTAAAATTCCATTCATCCAGTATCTGTACGGCATCCGAAGTATGCGCCAGACAGTAAAAGAAATCGAAGTCAATGTCGCATACCGATGGTTCCTCGGTCTGGAAATGATGGACAAGGTTCCCCATTTCTCTACGTTTGGCTTCTGGAGTGCTGACCCAAAGCGTTTTGTCTACAGTCTGAAAGGAGATATCCATAATGGATATCTCCTTTTACATACGAATGAAATTATGCGGTGATCACAGTGCCTGCCTTGCCCTTAATGGCATCCTTGACATGATCCATGGAGGTGATCAGTACTTTGCCGGCAGGAACCTTCTCCAGATAAGAGATAGCTGCTTCAATCTTGGGAAGCATGGTGCCTTCCTCGAACTGTCCTGCTGCGATCAGATCCTTTGCTTCTGCTACGGTGAGAGTCTCCAGTGCTGCCTGATCCTCCTTACCGAAATTCTTATAGACATAGGGAACTGTGGTCAGGATGATCAGCTCGTCACAGCTTAAATCGGAAGCAAGCTTGCCGGCGATGGCATCCTTCTCGATGACTGCGGAAGCACCCTTCAGCGCATGCTTCTGCTCGATCACGGGGATTCCGCCGCCGCCACAGGCGATAACTACCTGATCTGCGGCTGCCAGCGTACGGATGGCTTCGATCTCTACGATATCGATAGGCTTGGGGGCAGCAACGACACGGCGGAAGCCCTTGCCGGGATCTTCCTTGACATAATTGCCCTTCTTTACTTCAATCTCAGCATCTTCCTTGGACATGTAACGACCAATGACTTTGGTGGGCTCATAGAAAGCCTCATCATAAGGATCTACCGTGACCTGGGTGAGGATGGTGCTGACCGGCTTGGAGATCCCGCGGTCCAGAAGCTCGGCACGAAGAGAGTTCTGGATATCATAGCCTACATAACCCTGGCTCATAGCGGAGCAGACACACATAGGTGCGGGAGTATAGTCGATGTACACACGGCGTAACTCGGTCATGGCCTTATGGATCATGCTGACCTGCGGACCGTTACTGTGGGTGATCGTCAGCTGATAATCTGCCTCCACCAGGTCTGCCAGTGCCTTGGCGGTTACTTTTACCGCATCCCACTGCTCGGTAGTGGTATAGCCCAGGGCATCATGTCCCAGAGATACGACAACGCTTTTTTTGCTCATAAGATTACCTCTCTATATGTATTTTCCTAAGAATTTCTTCGTCAAAAGATGTTATCAGTATAACATATTTTCTCCAGGGTGTATAGCCATTTCTATACAATGAAACCTTCCAGAATCGTAGTCAGCTCTTCTGAGCGGGCTGCCAGTGCGGAAGTGGCTTTGTCCAGATCCTGAATGGCCTGCAGCTGTTTTTCGGCAGCAGTCTGTACATTGGAGGATCCGGCAGCAGTTTCTGCGGATACTGCGGAGATACCGGAGATGGCAGACAGAGTAGTGCTGCGCTGGTGTTCCATTTCCGATACGCCTGCATTGATCTGCTGCAGGAATTTCAGAAGCTCTGTTACCTTGGAATCTATCTCACGGAAAGAGTCTGTGGTACTGCCAACGGACTGGTTCTGATCCGCTACAATACCTTTGGCCTGTCTGGCAACCTGCGTAGCTTCGTCAGTGGTAATCTCAATCTCTTCGATGATCCGGGAGATCTCACCGGAGGAGTGCAGGGACTGATCCGCCAGCTTCTGGATCTCCTGAGCGACCACTGCGAACCCTCTTCCGGATTCGCCGGCTCTAGCAGCTTCAATGGAAGCGTTAAGGGACAGGAGGTTGGTCTGCTCTGCAATCTCATTAATGGCTTCGGTAATGGAACCGATGGCTTTGGATTTCTCGTTCAGCCTGCCGATGGTATCTACGATGTTGGAGGTAATCTGCATGGTGGAAGAGGTGTTCTCCTTCAGATGCTCCACGGATTCGATACCGGTATGGATCGCAGCGGTGGTGCCGGTGGCAAGCGCACTGATCTGGTCAGAATGTGAGGATACGTTGCCGATGGTGTCGGACAGAGAGTCCATCTGCTGCAGGCAGTCCTCAGAGCTTTCATCCAGTTTTTCAATACCCTGGCGCATTTCACCTACCTGATTCTGGATATCCTGGGAGGTCGCCAGGAAATGTGAGGAAGCCGCAGACATATCGGTGGCAGCCCTGGATAATTCTTCATTGACATCCTTCAGCCCGGATACCAGCTTCTTCATGTGTGCGATCATATCACAGATGCCATCAGCTAATAGCTGGAATTCATCATTGCGCTTGGAGTGGACTTCAATCGTCAGATCTCCGTCAGAGACTTTTTTCAGGCGGCGGATAAAATAGTAGATGGAGCCGCCATACTGCCCGGCCAGCAGAGACCCCAGTAAGATTGCCACAGCACTTGCTGCAACGACAAGGATCAGAGACACATTTTTAATCTCCGCTGTCTGACCGATGATATTTGCCTGAGGGATCAGGGCACAGATCATGGCATTACGGGCACCGATCTTGGAATAGAGAAAAAGATATTCTTCGCCTGCCTCTTTCACATAGGAGGAGCCGTTCTCTTCCTCAGAGGCAAATGCCTCATCTACATAGGATTTGCCGACAAACGTATTTTCTGCTGCCGTATCGGACTGGGAGGAGAGGTATTCGGTGCCATCGCAGGTGACAAAGCCTACGAGACTGCCCTCGCCGCCATCCAGGGAGGATAAGGAAGTATCCAGGACACTCGGTTTGAAATCAATGATCAGGATCGCCGGAGCATTGGAGAAATATCTGGCGAGACGGACACTGTATTTGGAGGAATCCGTGCCAAGCTTTGCATCGACCTCGGACTGGTTGCCAAAAAGGTAATATTTTGCCCTGTCCGAGGATAAGATCTGACCCTGAGAGCTTTCAAGGTACGCACTTAAGAGACCGGTCTCTTTCGTTTTCGTGGTAGAGATCGTCTTCTCCTTGTCAGAGAGCACGTAAATATTGGAGAGCAGGGCATCCGTGGTCACGGCTTTGATAAAGGTGTCTTCATAGGTGTTTGGAGTATTGTACAAGGTAGTGGCATCGCTATCATATAGACCGTTCAGATATTTCTTCAGGGTATCTTCATTCATATATCCCTTGTAGTTGGACTGGACCGTGTCAAAAGAAAGCGTCAGGTACTGATTCATCATGCTGACGGTCTGGTCCACGGAGTCGCGGTAGGTTGAGATGATCTGTGTGGTAGCCTTCTGATAGGATACGAGACCTAAGACAATGATAAAGACCACGGGGATCAGAAAAGCGAAGATCAGCTTAAAGCGTATCCGCTTCCAGAGAGGGATAGGGTTTTTCTTAGTATTTTTTGTCAAAATAGACACCTCCGATGCAGATTTAGTATTAATGGATACATTTTACCAAAGTTTTGTCCAAATATCTACATTAATGTGAAAACGATTTCTTAAAATGAGCCTCTTTCATAGGTTTTAATAGGCAGGAGCGCTTTTGCTTTACATAATATGTTACAAAGTAATATAATGATGATACCAGGGTCAAAAGGTCTAAGCCCACATGAGCTTGCTCATAAGTGGGCGAAAGACC
>ERZ773168.1195-NODE-1195-length-22910-cov-3.666112_pt1 | contig 22910 bp, 16 predicted proteins | sample MGYA00511261_ERZ773168 | MGnify/ENA primary metagenome ERZ773168 (study PRJEB29015, sample SAMEA2737855) | human gut metagenome | biome: human gut; feature: human-associated habitat; material: faeces | place: China | collected 2012 ... | reverse complement strand
CCGCCCAAGAAGGGGCGGCAGGCGAAGCCTGCTTTGCGTAGCAAAGTAATGAACAATTTGTTTTCCAAACTCTTCCGCTGCTTCAAAATTACTTTGTCTACAAACAAAAAGAGCCGAAAGGCTCTTTTTGTTTGTTCGCTTGTGCGGCGTGTATTGGTGTGCTACAATGCTGTTATGGAACAATCGTGTACAGGGTGGCTTGACCTTCATTCTACATAGAATGGGGGTGGTGCTGATGAAGTTTGACTTTAAAGACTTAATGTCTTTTGGGACATTCCTTCTTGCATTGCTGACATTCATATTTTTGAATCTCAGATAGTCTTTTATTTTAGACATAGAAAAACCACCCTAATACTTTGGTCTGTTGCAGGGTGGCTTTCTATGTCATTTCTACAATAGGTCAACCCACCTTGTGGGCGGTTGTTCCTCTTGTTTTTATTATGCTACAAAGAAATCAAAAATGCAATATCCTTTTTGATTTTCGGGATTCTTTTTTATCGGGAAGCACAAAACTTGCAATATTAAAAATGCGAAAATCAAGAATGGAGATATAAAAGAAAAAGAGCCGATTTCATGTGCACAGTGAAATCAGGCTCTTTTTTGCTTGCAACGGAAGCCTAGCGGGATTCCTCGCCGAAGCGTCCTCCATCTTCTAGGAATCATTCCGTTGACTCTGCCTGCAGAATAGCGTATTTCCGAGATGCCGCAAATACTTCGTCTATGCCCAAAGGGCAGGAAGGCATATTCTGCGTCAATCCTTATTCCCAATCCTATTTCCGCAAGGTTTCCCTTAGCACCGGGGTACAATTCCCCGAGCCGTTCCGCCAAGCGGTATCCGTTCAAGAAAGACGATTAAATAGCGGATGCACCATAGCCCCCACCTGCAACGTCCTAAGCGCAGATAATACGTCTTTCTTAATTCTACTATACCGCAGCAGGCAGAGAAAAGCAATACGGCTGATGAAAAAAGAAGAAAAAATCAAGAAAGATTCTATCTTGATTTTTTGCGGCATTTCGGATACAGTGGAAAGAAAAGGTTTTGAAACGGAGCATGAGGAAAAGGAGCTTTTATGGATATCAAAAATCTGGTTACTTTCATACACGTTGCGGAGCTACGCAGCTTCACAAAGGCAGGGGATAAGCTGGGCTATTCTCAATCAACGGTTTCCTTTCAGATTCGCCAGCTGGAAAACGAATTGGGTGTGCCTTTATTCGAGAGAATCAACCGCACCGTTACGCTGACGGAGCATGGGATTCGTCTGCTGCGCTCTGCTTACAAAATCAATGAGCTTTTGGAAAGCTTTCAGGAGGAAACGAAAGCGGAAACGAAGGTGCATGGGCGTGTGCGCTTGGCGATTGCGGATTCCCTGAGCAGTGAGGTCATCCGCCGCATTTTTCCGGAGCTGCACCGAAAATATCCCGATATTACGCTGGAGTGCATTTCCGCCGGCACGCAGGAGATGTTTCGCCTTTTAAACCAGAATGAAGCGGATATTGTGTATACGCTGGATAACCATATTTACGATACGAATTATGTGATACAGCAGGAAAGTCGGATTGGGGTGCATTTTGTCTGCGCGGCAGGCAATGCCTTGGCGGCAAGGGATGCCATTTCGCTTGCGGAATTGGTGAAGCAGCCGTTTCTGCTGACGGAAAAGGGCATGAGTTACCGCCGGATGCTGGATGAGAAGCTTGCGGCACATTCCTTGGAGATTCAGCCTGTTTTTGTCAGCGGGAATGCAGGGCTGATTGCGTCCTTGGTGGAGCAGAATGCAGGGCTTGCGCTTTTGCCTGATTATATCACGAAGCCGTATATCGAAAAGGGGGCACTGCGCTATCTGAATGTGCCTGAAATGGAAATCGAAATCTGGACACAGCTGCTGCACCATCGGGAAAAATGGGTTTCCGAGCCGATGCGGATTGTGATTGACCATCTGCGGCGGTGTATGCTGTGATGCGGTACCCATTTCGATACTTATATGGTATACTGTAAGCAGTTTTCAAAGCAAACGGAGGGATAATAATGAGATATCAGAAGCTTGGCAATACGGATATTGATGTTTCCGTGATTGCATTAGGCACATGGGGACTTGGCGGCGGCAGTGTCTGGACGGACAGAGATTCTACGGTAGAGGATACCGGAAATCTGCTGGACAGCTGTCGGGAATATGGCATAAACTATATTGATACCGCGCCGGTTTATGGCACAGGGGCAAGCGAGGAGCTGCTCGGCAAGGCGTTGAAGGGCAGAAGACAGGACTTTATCCTGCAAAGCAAATGCTCCCTGAACTGGAGAAATGAGGGCGGTAACTTCCATTATGAACGAGATGGATATACCGTCAACAATGACACCCGTGCGGCGGCGGTGAAAAAGGATGTGGAGGATTCTCTGCGCAGGATGCAGACGGATTATCTGGATTCCGTGATTGTGCATTATGTCTGCGGCAGCTTTCCTGTAGAGGAAACGGTCGGCGCGCTGGAGGATCTGGTCAGAGAAGGGAAAATCCGTACCTATGGGCTTTCCAACAGCCAGCCTGCGGATTTGGCGGCATATCGGAGGGTCGGCGGTAAGGTATCCGTTGTGCAGGAATTTTTCAGTATTCTTTCTCCCTTCCATGGCAGAGAATATTTTGAGATGTGCAGAAAAAACAATACTGTATTCCAGACCTACGGCGTATTGGAGGAGGGCTTTCTGACCTCTCCTGCGTTTCTGGATAAGGAATTTGCGAAAACGGACATCCGTTCCAGACTGCCATGGGTGGCACCCGAAAAGAAGGAAGGACTGCGCCGCGCATTTGCACTCTGGGCACCGATGTGCGAGGAATATCATTGCAGCTATGCGGCATTGGTGGAGGCTTGGGCGCTGTCTCAGTATGACAGAATGAGCCTTCTGGTCGGCATGCGCCGTGCATCGAGCGTAGAGGATACAGCGAAGTGTCTGGATATCAGGCTGAAGGCGGAGGATATCAAGCGCATGGAGGAGGCTGTAAAGGCAATTCAGGTTGCGGTTCTGGATAAATAGGTTTTGAAAAAGCATAACCACCGGTTTACCGGTGGTTTAGGGTGTCGACAAAGTCGACACCCTAAGTCGAAATCAGGATTTCGACTTGCTAAGACAGAAGAATAAACAGACGAGTTCCATCAGCTTAAAAGCCTCGAAACTCGCTGTTTTCCTCGCCGGAAGTGAATTCCGACTGCGGATTCCATTTGGGAAACGGATTTGTTTCCCAAGCCCTTCCGCTGCCTCAAAATTACTTTGTCTACAGTCTGAGATACAAGAGAAAATCTTGTATCTTTTTTTATGCCCTGCGACAGACGGGTTTTTACAGATTTATGAATTGGAAAAAATCAATAGGGATGATTGGAGACCAGCCCATTTACAATACGAAGGATACTATCAAGCTGGGCAGCATCAAGGCGTTTGAGCTGCTCTGTGAGGGTGCGGATTTTTTCGGGATGCGCCGACTCCAGATCGAAAAATTCCATTGGGGTGATATTCAGATAGTCACAGATTTCAAAAAAATTGGACATGGAAGGGAATGTCTTATTGTTTTCAATGCTGTTGATGTAGCCGGGGTTCTGCCCGAGGGAAAGACTCATATCCCTTGCGGAAACGCCCTTTGCCATACGCAGCTGTACCAATCTTTTGGAAAATGCCTCTTTACACATGCTTGTATCACCTCCATGTGTCATATTATATCTAATAAAAAACTTGAAATATTCTATATAATCAGTTATTTTTGACTAGATATCGGTTTGTACCTAATAAACAGATAGAAAATAGAAGAAGAAAACAAATGTATCAAAAAATTTTCATTTTTCTTGAAAATATTTGAAAATTGCTCTTAAAAATGCTAGGATATTGACATAGGTCAATGAAAGGGTTTGATTTTTATGTTATGTTGTAGGAAACAGCAAAAACTCATGAAGCATGATGAACCTTATAAAACAAGGAAGAAGATGTATTGGCAGAAAGACAAGGCTTAGAGGTTTGGGGATATCGTATGTGTATGAAAGACAGAATGAGACGGTTTCTGGTGGATGTTCTGGACATCCATAATAAAGATGTAATCGAAGAAGTTATTGGTATTTCCAGCATCAGGCACTGCCCGAAGGGACGGACACTGTACAGTCAAGGGGAAACGGTGGATACCTGCTGCTTCCTGATGGAAGGCGTGACGGGTGCATTTCTCTACGCGAAGGGCGGAAAGCAGATTTCAGATGATTTTTCTTTTGTATCCGGCGAGATGATTACGCCGTTTATGAACTGGCAGAGAAAAGCGCTGACCTCTGTGGTTGCGATGTCGAATGTAGATGCTTTTGTGATTGCCAATATGGATGTAATCACGCTGTTTAGAACCTATCCGGAATTTCAAACAATCCTTTTTGAATGGCTGATGCAGGCGTACCACAAGCAATGGGCGCTCAAAAGTGCGCGGTATCAGATGGCGGCGAAGGAGCGGTATCTTTTCTTTTTAAAGGAATATGCGGGGCTGGAGGATGTGGTCAGCGACCGTTTTTTAGCTTCATTTTTAGATATGTCGCCGGAGACGCTGAGCCGACAGAAGCGGTGCCTGCGGGAGGAAAAGCCCGATTGAAGCAACGGAAGGAAGGCATCTTTCACATTTTTCTCAAAGGAGGATGTGCGAATATAAGAAGCGGAGAGGCGAAGGGGGGAGATGCAGCGAGGAAGAAGGCTGTTTGAAATAGAAAAAAGTGGTTTTCAAAGGAACGGAAAAATAAAGAAAGGTTGAAGGAAAAATGAAAAAGAAAAAATATCTTGCGATTTTCATGGCAATGAGCATGGCAACTGCAACTGCACCTGTGACAGCATTGGCAGATGATGCAACAACAGGTACAGAAAGCGGTGCAGAGACAGGCGAAAGCGGCAGTGGTGAAACTGGCAGTACAGGTGAAACTGGCAGTGAAAATGGCGGCACAGAAGGCGGTAGCACAACAGCACCTGATACACCTGCCGAAAACGAAGGTGTTAAGACTATTGATGAGTTAAATGCCGCAATTACTGCCGCAGGGGAAACAGAAACTACTATTAAACTTGCTGCTGATATCACAGGGGATGTTGTAGTACCTGAAAAGGCAAATATTACAATCGACCTGAATGGTAAGAAGATTACAAACAGTGTTGGGCACACAATTATGAATAACGGCACCTTGACTATTGAGGGTGAAGGTACAGTAGATAATATTACTCACGGGAAAGCAGCTCTCTATAATAAGGGAACGGTTACTTTAAACGGAGGTACTTTTGATCGTACCCAAGAAAATGGTCAAAGTGATAGTTCTTCTGGCGATAACTCCTATTATACCATCAAGAATGTTGGTAATATGACCATTAACGAAGGTGTAAACGTGCTGACAGCGAAGGGAAATGGCGAGTTGGGCAGATTCTCCAGCCTTGTTGCGAATGGTTACTACAATGGTACTACATACGACAACGACAAGGGAGAGGAAAAACCTACGTTGACTATCAATAATGGTACCTTCTCGGGAGGTCTGAATACGATTAAAAATGATGACCGTGCAGAGTTGACTATTAACAATGGTACATTTAAGAATTTCTATCAGGCAACTGTTCAGAATCATAATATTGCAACAATCAACGGTGGTACCTACAAAGCTGCAAGTGATGCAAGCAGTACAGGAAAAGAAACCTACGGTGTTTATAACTGTGGTTGTGGTGCTAATATTGACCTTGGTACATTGACTGTAACCGGCGGTATCTTTGAAGGTGCGGATTATGCGATTGCTGATGTCAGCAGTCAGCCTGCTATTGTGAATATTTCTGGTGGTTGCTTTAGTGGTGCTAAAGGTGCAATTGTTAAAGGTACAAACTCTAATGCTACAATCTCTATCTCCGGCGGCACTTTCTCCGATAAGCCTGCCAATGCTTATGTAGCAGACGGCTATAAAGCAATTCAGGTTACAGGTGACAAATACGTTGTAACGGACAAGATTGCTCTGGACAAAACAAGCACAAGAATCCGCAGAGGTTACACAGACACACTGAAAGCAATCGTAGAAGCAAACGGCAAAACATACGATGTAGCAGACCCTATAACATGGGCAAGTGATAAAGAAGCAGTAGCAACTGTAAAAAATGGCGTTGTTACAGGTGTAGACTATGGTAGTGCAACCATCACAGCAACATTGGGCGGTGTAATAGAAACGCCTGATACAACAGAAACACCTGATACAACAGAAGCACCTGCAACTCAGGCAGAAGATGACACAGCAACAGGCGGCGATACAGTTACAGGCGGTGACAATACACCTTCTAACACACTGACAGCAAGCTGCACTGTAGATGTATACAAGAAATCTTCTTCCGGTTCCTCCTCCGGCGGTGGCGGCGGCAGCAGTGCAGCAAAACACGGTGTAACCATCTCTGACAGCAAAAACGGTGCTGTAACCGCAAGTGCGGCAAAGGCAGAAACAGGTGACAAGGTTATTTTGACACCCAAGGCTGACGAGGGCTATGAGCTGGATAAGATTACTGCAAAGGACAAGGACGGCAAGGAAGTTAAGCTGAAAGCAGAAAAGGACGGCACATACTCCTTCACCATGCCGAAGGGCGGCGTAACCGTTGATACAACCTTCAAGCAGGCAGAGGGTGCAACCAACACAGACAAGCCCGCAGCAGCAGCAAAGACAATCATTTTGCAGATTGGCAGCACAGCAGTACTTGTGGACGAGCAGGCAATCATCAACGATGTTGCACCCGTAATCCACAACGACAGAACTCTGGTTCCCATCAGAGTCATCACAGAAGCACTGGGCGGTCAGGTTGCTTGGAACGAAGCCGCAAAAGAGGTTACTCTGACTGTTAACGGCAAGGAAATCAAAATGACTATCGGCAAAGTTCTGGAAAAATACGGCGTTGCTCCCGTTATCATCGGCGGTCGCACCTTTGTACCCGTTCGCTTTGTAGCGGATGAGCTGGGCGCAGTGACCACATGGGACGATGCAACAAAGACTGTAGCAATTCAGGCAGTAAAATAAATTTTTCTGAAAAATCTTAGTTGAAAACAATAAAAATGGCGTTCATCCGCAAGGATGGGCGCTGTTTTCTGCTTTCAGGGAAGAAGTGGGGCGAAAAATACGACCCTCGAAAAAAAACACTTTCCACTGCACCGTTTTCGTGATATAATTCTAATGTTATAGGGCGAAATATAGAGAAAAACGACTACTTTTTGGGGAACGGCGGCTTTTTCGCCTGTTCAGAGATATAGATTGTCCTTTGGAATTGATTGGAAGGATGAATGTTTTTATGGATAAATTAGTTGTAAGGGGCCGAAAAAGATTGACCGGAGAGGTTACCATCAGCGGTGCGAAAAACGCGGCGGTAGCTGTTATTCCGGCGGCGGTAATGGCAACCGGAGTGAGTGTACTGGAGAATCTTCCCAGTATTGAGGACGTTAGAAATATCTGTCATACCATTCAGGAAATGGGCGGCAAATGCAGATTTTTAGATAAACATACTTTGGAAATTGATTGTAACGAGGGTGTCAGCTATCAGGCGACCTTTGAGGGCGTGCAGAAAATGCGCGCATCCTATTATCTCATTGGTGCGCTTCTGGCACGCTATAAAAAGGCAGAGGTGGCAATGCCCGGCGGCTGCAATTTTGGCAAACGCCCCATTGACCTGCACCTGAAGGGCTTCCGTGCGCTTGGTGCAACCGTCATTGAGGAGGACGGCATGGTGAAGGCTTATGCCGAAAAGCTGATTGGTACTTCCATCTACATGGATCAGGTGAGCGTTGGTGCGACCATCAATGTCATGCTTGCGGCAACCATGGCGGAAGGCACCACAACGATTGAAAACGCGGCTAAGGAGCCACATGTGGTAGATACTGCAAACTATCTGAACATGATGGGTGCAAATATCAAGGGCGCAGGGACAGATGTGATTCGTATTAAGGGCGTTTCTGAGCTGAAGGGCGCGCAGTATACCATCATTCCCGACCAGATTGAGGCAGGCACATACATGATTGCGGCGGCGATTACGGGCGGCGATGTGCTGGTGAAGAATATCATTCCCAAGCACATGGATTCCCTGACGGCAAAGCTGGAGGAAATGAATGTGAAGGTGGCGGAATGGGAGGATTCCATTCGCGTGATGGCGGATGAGCCCTTGCGTGCGGTAAATGTAAAGACCATGAGTTACCCCGGCTTCCCGACGGATTTACAGCCCCAGATTGCAACGCTTCTTGCGGTCTGCAACGGGACAAGCGTGCTGACGGAAAATGTCTGGGAAAACAGATATCAGTACATGGGTGAGCTGCGCAAGCTGGGCGCAGATGTGGAGATTAACGGCAGAGTGGCAACCATCCACGGCATTAAGCATTTCAGCGGCGCGGAGGTTTCCGCAACAGACCTGCGCGCAGGCGCGGCAATGATTTTGGCGGCACTGGCGGCAGAGGGTGAAACCATCATTGACGGCGTGCGTTATATCGACAGAGGCTATGAGGATGTCGAGGAAAAATTCAGAGCCATGGGCGCGGATATCGACCGTATCCCCGGCGAGCAGTAAAAAGAGAACAAGAGAGCCTCGGAGCAGTTCCGAGGCTTATTTTATGGAAAAACACGAAGGAAAAGAGGTGGACTGGCTTGCGGATGGAATTTTGCACCATCGCCAGTGGCAGCAGCGGCAACTGCACCTACATCGGGACGGATTACACGAAAATATTGATTGATGCAGGCATCAGCGGCAAGAAAATCGAGGAAGGGCTTGCAAATTTGAAGCTGACGGGCGACAAAATAGATGCGCTGTTTATCACCCATGAGCATGTTGACCATATCAAGGGGGCAGGCATTCTTTCCCGCAGGTTTGATATCCCTATTTTTGCTACGCCGGATACCTGGGCGGCGATGGAGGAAGGACTTGGGCGGATTGCGCCGAGCAACAAGCGGATTGTGTATGCGGATGAGGTCTGCGCGGTGAATGACCTTTGTGTGAAGCCGTTTCGGATTCCGCATGACGCGGCAGAGCCTGTGGGCTACAACGTCTTTTCGGGCGAGAAAAAAATCACACTGGCAACGGACATCGGCCATGTGACGGATACGATTCGGGAAAGCATAGAGGACAGTGATGTGCTGCTTTTAGAGGCAAATCATGATGTGGAAATGCTGAAAAAGGGCGGCTATCCATGGTCGCTGAAGCAGCGGATTCTGGGCGAAAACGGACATCTTTCCAACCATACGGCAGGAAGGCTTCTGGCAGAGGTGATGACGGGAAGGATGAAATATGTTTTTTTGGGACACCTCAGCGAGGAAAACAATAACCCCCATCTGGCGTATGAAACGGTAGAGGAAATCCTGCGGAACAACCGCATTGAGGTTGGCACGCATGTAAAAATGGATATGGCGAGCCGTTTTCAGAATGGCGTGAAGGTGGAGCTGTAACGGAGGATTGGCATGAAGGTTACGGTCGTTTGCGTAGGCAAATTGAAGGAAAAATACTGGCGCGATGCTATTGCGGAATACAGCAAGCGGCTGAGCCGTTATATGAAGCTGGAGATGATCGAGCTGGCGGATGAAAAAGCACCCGAAAACATGAGCGATGCACAGGCGGCGGAGGTCAAGGAAAGGGAAGGACAGCGGATTCTGAAAAACGTGAAGGACGATGCTTTTGCGGTGGCGTTGGCGGTGGAAGGGAAGATGCTTTCCTCCGAGGAGCTGGCAGAATTCATGGCGAAAAAGAGCGTTGGCGGCGTGAGTCATATTGTGTTCATCATCGGCGGCTCTCTGGGGCTTTCCCCTGCGGTGATGCGGCGTGCGGATTATGCACTTAGCTTTTCCAAAATGACATTTCCGCACCAGATGATGCGCGTGGTTTTATTGGAGCAGATTTACCGCTCGGAGCGGATTCAGCGCAACGAGCCATATCATAAATAAAGAAATTGCGAGGAAGGGAAGATTGCAATGAAAAAAGGCATGAAAATTGTGCGGTTTATCGGAATTGTGTGCTGGTTTCTGGCACTGTTCATTCTGATTAACGGGCATCAGGAGAAGAAAAAAGCGGCAGAGGAGGCGGCAAAGCAGCCTGCCATTGTAACGGAAACAAATGAAACGAATGACGGAGATACACCAAGCACCGTGATTTTCCCTGAATAAAAAAGAAAGCGTTCTCGAATGGAATATCCTAAAGAGAACGCTTTTTTATGTTTTCGACTTAATTTTCTAAAAACGCTTCGCCGATTTTGAACACATCCCCTGCGCCGACCGTCAGAAGTAAATCCCCTGCCTTACAGTTTTTCTCCAGATAGGAGCGGATGGCATTAAAATCTCCGACATATCTTGCGGATTTGCCTGTTTTCGCGATTCTGTCTGCAAGCATGGCGGCGGAAATGGTGCCGTCATCGGATTCTCTTGCGGCATAGATATCCGCGATGATGACTTCATCTGCATCGGTGAATGCTTCGCCGAATGCATCAAAGAGAAACTTTGTTCTGGAATAGGTGTGCGGCTGGAATACGCACCAGGTTGTACGGTGCTGCACCTTTTTGGCTGCCGCCAGTGCTGCCTTGATTTCTGTGGGGTGGTGCGCATAATCATCAATGACAACAACGCCGTTTTTTTCGCCTTTTTTCTGGAAACGGCGTTCTGTACCCGTAAAATGCAGAAGCCCCTTTTGGCAGTCCGCGGGACAGACACCTACAAAATGTGCCGCTGCAATGGATGCCAGCGCATTTGCGATATTATGATCTCCGGGTACATTCAGATGGAAATTCCCGAACAATTCGCCTTTATAATATACATCAAAGGTATTCTTGCCGTCCGGCTCATGGATGATATTTTTCGCCTGCCAGTCCGCGCCATCCGCCAGTCCGAAGGTTTCTACGGTGCAGTCCAGTCCCTGTGTCAGCTCTGCCACGTTTTCAATCGCCTGATTGATAACCAATGCACCCTTCGCGGGGATACGCTCTGCAAAGGCATGGAAGGAGCGGCGGATATTCGCAAGGTTTTTGAAATAATCCAGATGGTCGCTTTCCACATTCAGAATCACGCCGACGAAGGGCTTGAACTGCAAAAAGCTGTCGAAATATTCGCATGCCTCGGCAACGAAATACGGAGAGTGACCGATTTTCAGGTTACTGCTGATGGTAGGCAGGATGCCGCCAACCGTAATGGTGGGGTCTGTCCCTGCGGCAAGCAGGATTTCGGAAACCATGGATGTGGTTGTAGTCTTGCCATGTGTGCCTGCAACGGCAATGGAATCCTTATATTCCGCCATGATTTCGCCCAGCAGTCTGGCTCTGTCCATCAGGGGGATATGCTTTGCCTGCGCCGCCTGATATTCGGGGTTATCGGGATGGATTGCCGCGGTATAGACCACTAAATCTACATCATCCGTGATGTTTTCCGCCTTGTGTCCGAAGTTGATATGAATCCCCAAATTCTGCAGGTGCTTTGTCACAGGGGATTCCTTGATATCCGTACCGGAAACGATACAGCCCTTATCTGCCAGAATTTCTGCCAGACCGGACATGCTGATGCCGCCGATGCCGATGAAATAAATGTGTTGTCCTTTTTGAAATGTTGTCATATTCTATCGCCTCAAAATCTATTAAATGGGTTCAAATTTTTCTGAAATTTAACAAAATCATCATATAGTTTAACCTTCATTATAGTATACTGGCATGGGAAAGGCAATCTTTTCTCTGCGTTTTCTTTTTCTGTGTTCTATATTTTATACAGAAAGTGCCGGAAATAAACCCATACGGGTGCAGGAGCAACGTGCAAATTTTCTCAATCGGAAAAAAGGAAAGAGAAAAAGCCAATCGAAATAAGGCGAAATTTCGGCACAGATGCCGTAGATAATCTTTGCAAGTTTATTTTCCTATGCTATAATAATCAAAACAGAGCCTATGACTTTGTTACATATATACAACCTGAAAAGATAGGGGTGGGTAATATGCGTAAAAAAGAAATGATAGCAATGCTTCTGGCGGGTGGACAGGGCAGTCGTCTGGGCGTGTTAACAAGAAAGGTGGCAAAGCCTGCCGTTGCCTACGGTGGGAGATATCGTATCATCGATTTTCCGCTGAGCAACTGCATTAACTCCGGCGTGGATACCGTCGGCGTGCTGACACAGTATCAGCCGCTGCGCTTGAATCAGCATATCGGGATTGGGATTCCATGGGATTTGGATAAGAAAAACGGCGGTGTGACGATTCTTGCGCCGCATGTGAAAACAGGGGATTCCGGCGAATGGTTCAACGGGACGGCAAACGCCATTTATCAGAATATTGATTTTATCGACAGCAATAATCCGGAATATGTGCTGATTCTTTCCGGTGACCACATTTATAAAATGGATTATTCCAAGATGCTTGCCTTCCATAAGGCGCACAACGCAGCGGCAACGATTGCCGTTATGGAGGTGCCGATGGAGGAAGCAAACCGCTTCGGCATTATGAATACCGAGGACGGCGATAAGATTTACGAATTTGAGGAAAAGCCGGAAAGCCCCAAGAGCAATCTTGCTTCCATGGGGATTTACATATTTACATGGGACAGACTGCGTGATGCATTGATTGAGGATAATTCCATCCATCCGGACAGCGATTTCGGCAAGCACATCATCCCTAAAATGCTGGATGAGGGACAGCCCATGTATGCATGGCGCTTCGATGGATACTGGAAGGATGTCGGCACCATTCAGTCCTATTGGGAGTCCAATATGGACTTAATCCGCACCCTGCCTGAATTCAACCTCTACGAGGATTTCTGGAAGATTTATACCAACAGCGACCATCAGCCGCCGCAGTATACGGCACCCGGCTCAAAGACAGAGGAAGCGCTGCTTTCTGACGGCTGTGAGATTTACGGTACGGTCTGTCGCTCCATCATCGGCCCCGGTGTTGTGGTGGAAAAGGGGGCAGTGGTGAAGGATTCCATCATCATGGCAGACACGATTATCGGCGAAAATGCTTTGATTGACCATTGCGTCATTGATGAAAAATGCAGCATCGGCAAAAATGTGCAGATGGGTGTCGGGGAAAATATTCCTAATGAGGCAAAGCCTAATATTTATAATACAGGCATCACCGTTCTGGGAATGAACAGCAGTGTTCCCGATGGGATTGTGATGGGGAAAAACTGCGTGATTTACGGCAGAACCTCCCTTGAGGATTATCCCGACGGCAGATTGGAAAGCGGTAAGGCCGTTGTACGGGAGGTGTAACAGATGAAAGCAATCGGTATTATTCTGGCAGGCGGCAATAACGACGGCAGATTGGGCGTTCTGACCGACCATAGAGCGGCGGCGGCATTGCCCATCGGCAGCTGCTATCGCGCCATTGATTTTACATTGAGCAATATGTCCAACAGCGGCATTGGGAAGGTGGCTGTGCTGACGCAGTATAACTCTCGTTCCCTGCGCGACCATCTGATGTCATCCAAATGGTGGGACTTCGGCAGAAAGCAGGGCGGCTTGTTCGTATTCACGCCGTATACCAGCAATGCAGGCTCTACATGGTTCCGCGGCACGGCGGACTCCATTTATCAGAATATGACCTTCCTCAAGCGCAGCAATGAGGAATACGTTGTGATTACCTCCGGTGATTCCATCTATAAAATGGATTACCGTAAGGTGCTGGAATATCATAAGGAAAAAAATGCGGACATTACTGTGGTTTATCAGAAAATGACGGGAAAGGATTTATCCAAATTCGGCATTTTGCAGATGGATGCGGACAATAAGCTGGAGGGCTTCGAGGAAAAGCCGGAGCAGCCGAAATCCGATGCGGCCTCCCTGGGGATTTATGTTATCTCCAGAACGCTGCTTATCAATCTGCTGAATCAGATTATCCCCGAAGGCAGATACAGTCTGGTAAAGGATATTATCATCCGCTTTATCCATACGCTGAAAATCTACGGCTATGAATATGACGGCTACTGGAATGCCATCGGCACAGGCATTGCGGCTTATTTTGAGACGAATATGGATTTCTTGAAAAAGGATATCCGCGATCATTTCATCAACGAATATCCCTATATTGAAACAAAGCCGAAGGATGAACCCCCTGCAAAATACAACAGGGGTGCGGATGTGACGGATTCCATCGTCGGCAGCGGTGCGATTTTTGACGGGAAGGTGGAGCATTCCGTTGTATTCCGTAGGGTGCGTGTCGGCAAGGGCGCAGTTGTAAGAAATTCCATCCTGATGGAGGGTTGCCAGATTGGCGAAAACTGCGTGGTGGAAAATGCCATCTTCGATAAGGAGGTTGTCCTTTCCGCAGGACAAAGAGTCATCGGCGTTTCCTCTGAGGAGCCCGCAGTGCTGAAAAAGGGCACAAAATTATAACTCTATATTTATGAACAGAAGGACAGTCACAAAATCAGGAGGTGGCTGTCCTTTTTTGATAAGCTGAAATTTTTGCAGGCGCACCGCGCCGCCTTTCTCTCTGCCGTTTCCGGCACTGTGGGGAAGGGATTGGAAAGGGAAACTTTGTTGCCCTTTCCTCGTCTGTGGGGGTTCGGGACCCATTACGAAACGGGTCCCGAGTTTTTGTTACTTTTTAGCATAAAAAGTAAGGAAGAATGCTTTTGTTTTGCCAAGAAAGTTCTAAACGGGCGAATTTCTTATCTTCACCAAGCTGTAATTTTTGCGCGACTGCGCCTTTTTTATTTCCATAGAATCATTTTTTAGTAAAAGAGTATATTGAATTTTATAGGGAAAAATGCGATACTAAAATGTATGTATACAATATCTTGAAAAATATTTCGCCCTTTGGCGTAGGAGGAAAAATAAATGAGACAGTTGAAAGCAATCATTCTGGCTGCCGGCGAAGGCTCCCGTATGAAATCCAAGAAACCTAAGGTACTCCATGAAATTTTGAACAAGAGCATGGTGGATTATGTGATTGAAACCGCAAAAAGCTGTGGTGCAGAGGAGGTCTGCGTTGTGGTGGGACACAAGGCTGAGGAGGTTAAGGCAGGCATCCGCGCGGAAGGCATCTCCTTTGCTTTGCAGGCAGAGCAGAAGGGAACAGGGCATGCTGTTATGATGGCAGGCGATTTTATTGATGAAAGCAGTGATATGCTGATTCTCTACGGGGATACGCCGCTGATTACAGGCGAAACCCTGACAAAGCTGGTTGAGGTACACCGTACAGAGGGACACAGCGTAACTGTGGTTTCCTCTAAAATAGAGGACCCTACCGGCTACGGGCGCATCATGCGCGATGACCACGGCGGTTTTGAACGTATTGTGGAGCATAAGGATGCAACAGATACACAGAGAATGATTAACGAAATCAACACAGGGATTTATATTTTCAACGGCAAGGAGTTGAAGGAATCTCTGGGCAAGCTGAATAACAATAACGCGCAGGGGGAATATTACCTGACAGATTGTCTGGAGCTGATTTTGAAGGCAGGCGGCAAGGTGGAGGCTGTTGTGGCAAAGGATGCCGATGAATTTTTCGGTGTAAACAGCCGTGTACAGCTTGCGGAAGCTGCAAAAATCATGAAGCACCGCATCAACCGTAAGCACATGGAAAGCGGTGTTACCCTCGTTGATCCCGAAAATACCTATATCGGCAGTGATGTTAAAATCGGTATGGATACGGTGATTTTGCCCGGCTGTGTGCTGGAGGGCAATACGGAAATCGGGGAGGACTGCGAAATCGGCCCCAATTCCAGACTGACAGATACCAAGCTTGGCAATGGCGTGAAATTCCAGACCTCTACGGCAATCGAATCCGAAATCGGCAACGAAACCACCGTTGGGCCTTTCGCGTATATCCGCCCCAACTGCCACATCGGAAATAAGGTAAAGGTCGGCGATTTTGTGGAGGTGAAAAATTCCACCATTGGCGACGGCACAAAAATCCCGCACCTTTCTTATGTCGGGGATACCGATGCAGGCGAAAAAATCAACTTCGGCTGCGGCAGCATTATGGTAAACTATGATGGCAAGAAAAAGCACCGCACCACCATTGAGGATAATGTTTTTGTCGGCTGCAATGTAAATCTGGTTGCACCTGTAACCGTGAAGAAGGGTTCCTACATTGCCGCAGGCTCCACCATCACAAAGGATGTGCCTGAGGACGTTTTGGCGGTTGCCAGAGCAAGACAGCAGGTCATCGAAGGCTGGACAAAAAAGAGAATTGAAAGATAATTTGAAAAAATTGTCGAATAGCGGTTGAAATTGATTGTTTTTCGGTGTAACATAATATTGTATGTGCTTATATAACCTAAAATTATTTTTTATAGGGGGACAGATAAATGCTTAATTCCGGCATCAGCAACATTAAAGTTTTTGCCTGCAATTCCAACAAAACGCTGGCAAATGCAATCGCAGATAAGCTTGGTCTGAAACTGGGCGACTGTGAAGTAGAAAAGTTCAGCGACGGTGAGATTTCCGTAAAGATCAATGAAACCATTCGTGGCGCAGATGTATTCATCATCCAGTCCACATCCTATCCCGTAAACGATAACCTGATGGAGCTGCTTATCATGATTGACGCAATGAAGCGTGCATCCGCAGCAAGAATCACAGCCGTTATGCCCTATTACGGATATGCTCGTCAGGACAGAAAAGCAAGAGCGAGAGATCCCATCAGTGCAAAGCTGGTTGCAAATATTCTGACAAGCGCAGGCGCAAGCCGTGTGTTGACAATGGATCTGCACTGTGCGCAGATTCAGGGCTTCTTCGATATTCCCGTAGATAATCTGGTTGGCAGCCCTCTCTTGACAGACTTTTACATCAAAAAATTCGGCGATTCTCTGGAAAAAGATTTTGTTGCGGTTTCTCCCGATTTGGGCAGCGTAACAAGAGTCAGAAAATTTGCGGAAAAGCTGAATATTCCCATTGCAATTATTGATAAACGCAGACCGAAGGCAAATGTCAGCGAGGTTATGAATATCATTGGTGACATCAAGGGCAAAAAGGTTATCCTGCTGGATGATATGATTGATACCGCGGGCACCATTACAAATGCAGCCAATGCGCTGATTGAAAGAGGTGCAATCGAGGTAGATGCCTGCTGTACACATGGCGTTCTGAGCGGTCCTGCTATCGAAAGAATCGAAAAATCCGCAATCAAGGAGCTGCTGGTTCTGGATACCATCGAGCTGCCTGAGGAAAAGAAAATCGACAAGATTACAATGGTTTCCGTTGCAGATATTTTCGCAAATGCAATCAACTGCATCCATAATGGCGTTTCTATTTCTCAGTTGTTTGACTGATTTACATTGCGCCGAAAAATTCACAAAATCATGACAGAAAAAACTCCCAAACACAAAAATGGGAGTTTTTCTTTTTATTTACTGAAAAATAGTGCAGTGAGAGGAGATATTTTTAGCAGTTATGGGTAAAAAAAATAATATCCAAAAAGCGGTAGCCAAACCTCGACGGAAACTGGTGTTTTTTTAGTGTTTTGGGAAAAATGGGTTTGGCAAAACTGCCAATTTTACAGAAACTCGGTTGACAAGAAGGGTAAAATAGATTATATTGTTAAAAGTAAAACAAACAGAGTGAGACATATTTCCTATTCGCAGTGTGGGAATGGCTCTGTTTGCTATAAAATTTTACTATCCACTTATCAAATTTTTAAATTTTTAGGAGGAAGATATCGATGAAAATTGCATTCTTTGACACAAAGTCTTACTGGGTAGACGCTTTTAAACCCGTAGCAGCAAAATATGGCTATGAAATCACTTTCTTCAACGAAAGACTGACACCCGCTACAGCTCATCTGGCAGCAGGTCATGACGCTACTTGCTCTTTCGTTAATGACGAAGTTCCCGCAGAAGTTATCCGTGAACTGAAAAATCTGGGTATCAAGGTTCTGCTGCTGCGTTGCGCAGGTTTCGACAGCGTTGATCTGGATGTTGCAAAAGAATGTGGTCTGCCCGTACTGAGAGTACCCGCTTACTCTCCTCAGTCCGTAGCAGAACAGGGCGCAGCTCTGCTGATGGCTGTTAACAGAAAGCCTCATCTGTCCTATGAAAGAACAACAAAATTCAACTTCGATATCGCTGGTCTGACAGGTATCGCTCTGTACGGCAAAACAGCAGGTATCATCGGTACAGGTAAAATCGGTCAGTGCATGATTAACATTCTGAAAGGCTTCGGCATGGATATCGTGGCTTACGATGCATTCCCTAACCCCAACCTGGGTCTGGAATATGTAACTCTGGATGAACTGTATGCTCGTGCTGACGTTATCTCCATCCACTGCCCTCTGATGCCCGCAACAAGACACATGATCGACAAGGATGCTATCGCTAAGATGAAAGACGGCGTTATCTTCATCAACGTTGCTCGTGGCGGTCTGGTTGACTCCGAAGCTCTGGCTGACGCAGTTGAAGCTGGCAAATTCCGTGGCGTAGGTATGGACGTTTGCGAAAAAGAACATGAATACTTCTTCGAAGACAGAAGCAACCTGAAAGAACATGACAAGACTCTGTCCAGACTGCTGGCAAGCGATAAGGTTGTTATCTCCGGTCACCAGGCATTCCTGACAGAAGAAGCTCTGGAACAGATGGCTCTGATCACAATGGATAATGCAAAGGCATTCCTGGAAGGCGCTGAACTGGTTAACGAAGTAAAATAATTTCATCTGATACATAGATAGAAATACTGAAGTGAGCACTGAAAAGTGCTCACTTTTTTATTGTTTTCCGCCGCTTTTTTATGCTATAATGACTCTGAAAAATGAACAGAATAAAGGTGCGCCCGGATAAGAAACCTTGCATTCTGAAATGCTGAAAGTTTTCTTATTGGGACACACCTTAGAACAGCAGCTCTAATTTTTTGATTAGGGCATTTCGTTGTGTTTACGGACAGGAGGAAAGGCACATGGGTCTTTTTGACAGATTTAAAAATCAGGAAGCGAGAGGGCAGGAGTTTTACTGCATCGTGGGTCTTGGCAACCCCGGCAGAGAATACGCCGAAACAAAGCATAATGTCGGCTTCTGTGTAATTGATAAGCTGGCGGAAAAATATGAGATTAAGGTGGAAAAATACAAAAACAGAGCATTGATTGGGGATGGCATGATTCGCGATAAGCGGGTGCTTCTCGTAAAGCCGCAGACCTTTATGAACCTCAGCGGCGAAAGTGTGCGTGAAATCGTGAATTTCTATAAAATTCCGCAGGAACGCTTTGTTGTCATTTTCGATGATACGAGCCTGCCCTGCGGCAGTGTGCGGATTCGCGAAAAGGGCAGTCATGGCGGACATAACGGCATCCGCAACATCATCGACCAGATGGGGACGGATGTGTTCAACCGCATTAAGGTTGGCATTGGCGAAAAGCCAAAGGGCTGGGATTTGGCGGATTATGTTCTTGCGAAATTCAGTCCCGATGATTTGCCTGCCATGGAAGAAGGCATGGAGAAGGCGGTCAAGGGTGTGGAGCTGATTCTCTCTCGCGGCGTGGCGGAGGCGGCAAACCGTGTGAACCAGAAACCGAAAAGCATGAAAAAACAGAAGGCCTTGCAGGAGCAGGCAGAAAAAGCCGAAAAAGAAACGGAAAAGACTACTGACGGGGTGAATAAAGAATGAAAGCCTTAACCGCACCGCTGACCGAATTGGGCAGTTTTCAACAGATTCTGGAAGGAATTGCAAAGGGAAATACGCCTGTTTTTGCGACAGGTGTCATTGATGCGGCAAAAAATCATCTGGCGTACAGCCTGCAGGCGGAAACAAAGCGTCCGCTTTTCCTTCTGACCTACAGTGAGCTGCGCGCGAAGGAAATTCTGGAGGATTTGACCTTTTTTACGAAGGACTGTGCATATTATCCTGCGAAGGATATCCTTTTCTACAGCGCGGATGTGCATAGCATGGAAATGAACCGCCAGCGGTTTCTGGTATTGGAGCGTCTGCTCAAGGGCGAAACGCCCATCATTGTAGCATCTGCCGAAGCGCTGTTAGATAAATATCCCCCGAAGGAAATTTTCGCCTCCTTTCGGCTGACCCTGCGGACAGGTGAAATCGTTGAAATCGCAGAGCTGACACGCAAGCTGGTACGCATGGGCTATGAGCGGACGGAGCTGGTGGAAAGCCCCGGGCAGTTCAGCCTGCGCGGCGGTATTCTGGATATCTGGTCGCTGACGGCGGAGGATGCCGTGCGTATCGAATTCTGGGATGATGAAATAGATTCCATCCGCAGCATGGATGCGCAAAGCCAGCGTTCCGTAGAAAAGCTGGAGGAGGCGAGCATCTTCCCCCTGCGGGAAATGGTTTATACAGAGGAGCAGGCAGTTTCTGCGGCGGAGCGCATCGAGCAGGAATATCGGAAGGTACTGAAAAATCTGGAGCAGAAGGGCGAAGCGGAAAATGCAGAGCGTCTGCGGGAGCATATCGGCGAGGATGCGGAACGCCTGCGTGCGGAAAAAACATTGCCTGCACTCGGGGCGTATGCCGATTATTTTTATGAAAATCCCGTCAGCCTGCTTTCCTATTTGCGGGAGGACACCCTGCTTGTGTTCGATGAGCCTGAGCGCATCCGCGAGCACATGGATATTCTGACGGAGGAATACCGCGAGAGCGTGAAGGGGCGTATCGCGCAGGGCTATTTATTGCCCGGGCAGAGCAATATGCTCTATGATTATACGGAAATTTTGCGGCAGGCGGAGGGCTTTGCGGAGCTTCTGCTTGCAGGGCTGAATCAGAAGACGGTGGATTTCCGCCCGAAAACCATGGTGAATCTTTCGGTGCGCTCTACGCCTTCCTTCCAGCAGCGCGCGGACCTTTTCTGCGAGGAGCTGGAATATCTGAAAAAGAACCATTTCCGCACGCTGATTCTTGCCGGCAGCGGTACAAGGGCACAGCGTATGGCAAAGGAATTGCAGGAAATGGGTCTGGAAGCCGTTTATATCGATTCTCTGGAAAAGGAGGTGCCGAAGGGTGCCGTCTGGGTGGCACGCGGTACGCTTTCCAAGGGCTTTCGGTATGATTATATTGATTTTGCCGTGTTCTGCGACAGCGAATTATTCGGCGGCAAGGAAAAGAAAAAACGAAAGAAGCGCAGGAAAAACGGCGCGGCAATCGAAAGCTTTACCGATTTGCATATCGGGGATTATGTTGTACATGATAACCACGGGATTGGTGTATTTCGCGGTCTGGAAAAAATCTCTGTCGAGGGCGTGCAGAAGGATTATATGAAGATTTCCTATCGCGATGGCGGCAGTCTCTTTGTACCTGTCAACCAGATGGATATGGTACAGAAATATATCGGTACAGGCTCTGCCGCACCCAAGCTGAATAAGCTTGGCGGACAGGACTGGGCAAAGGCAAAGGCGAAGGCGCGAAAGGCTGTGCAGATTATGGCGGAGGATCTGGTTGCGCTTTATGCAAAGCGTGCGGCGGCGCAGGGCTTTGTCTATGGTGCGGATACCGTCTGGCAGCAGGAATTTGAGGAAAGCTTCCCCTATGAGGAAACGGATGACCAGCTGAACGCCATTGAGGATGTCAAAAAGGATATGGAAAGCAGCAAGGTTATGGACAGACTGATTTGCGGTGACGTTGGCTATGGCAAGACGGAGGTTGCCATTCGTGCGGCATTCAAGGCGGCACAGGAAGGCAAGCAGGTCGCATTCTTAGTCCCGACTACCATTCTGGCACAGCAGCATTACAATACCTTTACCCAGAGAATGGCGGGCTACCCTGTGCATATCGAGCTGCTCTCCCGTTTCCGTACGCCGAAGCAGCAGAAGGAGAGCCTGCAGAATATCGAAAAGGGCTATTCCGAAATTTTGATTGGGACACATCGGATTCTCTCCAAGGATGTCAAGTTCAAGAATTTGGGGCTGATTATCGTGGATGAGGAGCAGCGCTTCGGCGTGGCGCATAAGGAAAAGCTGAAGGCACTCAGAGAAAACGTGGATGTGCTGACGCTTTCCGCAACCCCTATCCCCAGAACGCTTCACATGAGCCTTGCGGGGATTCGCGATATGAGCCTTTTGGAGGAGCCGCCGCAGGAAAGGCATCCCGTTCAAACCTATGTGATGGAAAATAACCCCGAATTTATTCGTGAGGCCATTCACAGGGAAATCAGCCGCGGCGGACAGGTTTATTATCTCTATAATCGTGTAGAATCCATCAGCGAGGAGGCCTTCCGGGTGCAGGGGCTTGTGCCGGATGCAAATGTGACCTATGCGCATGGGCAGATGTCGGAGCGAGAGCTGGAACGCATTATGGGCGATTTCATCAGCGGCGAGATTGATGTTCTGGTCTGCACAACAATTATCGAAACGGGGATGGATATTTCCAATGCGAATACCATCATCATTCAGGATGCCGACCGCATGGGGCTTTCTCAGCTGTATCAGCTGCGCGGACGCGTGGGCAGAAGCAATCGCATTGCGTATGCGTATCTGATGTATAAGCGGGATAAAATGCTGCGCGAGGCGGCGGAAAAACGCCTGCAGACCATTCGTGAATTTACGGAGTTTGGCTCGGGCTTTAAGATTGCCATGCGTGATTTGGAAATCCGCGGTGCAGGCAATCTTCTTGGTGCGGAGCAGCATGGACACATGGAGGCAGTCGGGTATGATATGTATTGCCGCCTGCTTGAGGAGGAGGTGCAGAGCCTCAAGGGAGATGCACCGAAGGAGGAAAAATTTGAAACCTCAATCGATTTGAACATCAGTGCCTTTATCCCCGATTTTTATATTAAGAATCAGGAGCAGCGGATGGAGCTGTATAAAAAAATCGCAGGCATCCGCACCATGGAGGAATATTACGACATGCAGGAGGAGCTTGAAGACCGCTATGGCGATTTGCCAAAGAGCGTACAGCTTCTGCTGGAGGTGGTTCTTGTGAAGGCAGAGGCACATGAGATGGGGATTCGCGCCATCAGCCAGAAGCATGGGAATCTTCTTCTGGAATTTCAGCCGCAGCCTAATATTGACCCACAGAAGCTGATGCAGCTGCT
>ERZ773168.1177-NODE-1177-length-23112-cov-118.829336_pt1 | contig 23112 bp, 20 predicted proteins | sample MGYA00511261_ERZ773168 | MGnify/ENA primary metagenome ERZ773168 (study PRJEB29015, sample SAMEA2737855) | human gut metagenome | biome: human gut; feature: human-associated habitat; material: faeces | place: China | collected 2012 ... | reverse complement strand
AATGAAAGCCAAAGCTGAAGAAGCCCGTGCCAACGTAATTCAGGCAGAAGCAGAAGTGCCTAAAGCCATGGCAGAAGCCTTCCGCACCGGCAACCTCGGTATCATGGATTATTACCGGATGAAGAATATTCAGGCCGACACCGACATGCGAAGCAGCATTGCCCGCCCTGATTCACACCCGGCCGGACATGAACCTATCGGTAAATAAAAAGACAGAAACAAAACACTTAACTTGCTAACTAAAAACAAATGCGTATGAAAAAGTATTTTCCTCCTTCAGAACTGATCATCAATGAAGATGGTTCGGTGTTCCACCTCCACGTGAAACCAGAACACCTGGCAGATAAAGTCATCCTGGTAGGCGACCCCGGACGTGTAGCTCTCGTAGCCTCTCATTTCGATACCAAAGAATGCGAAGTGGAAAGCCGTGAGTTCCGTACCGTGACCGGTACCTATCAGGGCAAACGCATCACGGTAACCTCTACCGGTATCGGATGCGACAACGTAGATATCGTAATGAACGAACTCGACGCACTGGCCAACATCAATTTTCAGACTCGTGAAGAAAACGATACCTTCCGTCAGTTGGAAATTGTGCGTATCGGTACCTGCGGCGGTTTGCAACCTTATACACCTGTAGGCACCTACATCTGTTCCGCTATCTCCGTAGGATTCGACGGCCTCCTGAACTTCTACGAAGGACGTAACGCGGTGTGCGACCTGCCCATGGAACGTGCCTTGCTCAACCACTTAGGCTGGACAGGCAATCTCTGTGCACCGGCTCCCTACGTGATTCATGCCAACGAAGAACTGGTGGACCGTATCGCCGGTACAGACATGGTACGTGGTGTGACAGTAGCCTGTGGCGGTTTCTTCGGTCCGCAAGGACGCCAACTCCGTATTCCACTGGCCGACCCGCACCAGAACGAGAAAATCGAGAACTTCGAATATCAGGGACACCGCATCACCAACTTCGAGATGGAAAGTTCCGCACTGGCCGGACTGGCACGTCTGCAAGGCCATAAAGCTACCACCGTGTGCATGGTCATTGCGAACCGCGTAGCCAAGGAAGCCAACACCGGATACAAGAACAAGATTGACGACCTGATTAAAGTCGTACTCGAAAGAATCTAACAAACTTATTATGAATCAACAGGTTCTCTTCTTCGGGAGAGAACCTGTTTTTATGTCTGAAAACTCACTCATATGGAAGCAAGTTTTAAATCCACCCTTACCGACAAGCGTCAGCGATACGCTCAGTTCCTCGAACAGTTCGCCCCTCTGATTGAAGGCGAGAAAAACGAAATCAGCGTACTGGCCAACACCAGTGCCGCCCTGAAAGAAGCCTTCGGATTCTTTTGGGTAGGCTTCTACCTCGTACACGAAGGCGAACTCCACCTTGGTCCGTTTCAGGGCAGCGTGGCCTGCTACCGCATCAAGAAAGGACGCGGCGTATGCGGCACCGCCTGGGCTGAAGCCTGTACCCAGCTCGTGCCCGACGTAGATAAGTTCCCCGGCCACATTGCCTGCAGTTCCCTCTCCCGTTCCGAAATCGTCGTGCCGATGATAGCTGCAGGAGAAGTGCGAGGCGTGCTCGACATCGACAGCGACCAGCTGGCCACATTCGACGAAACCGACCGTGAATACCTCGAAAAAGTAGTTGACCTGCTGGTGAAAACCCTCTACCAGCCCGCATAAATCTGCCGGCTCCGCTTCCGGATGTAACCCGAAAACCGTATCTTTGCAAGGATTTTAAAAGACATATACACGTGAACATATTACAAACTGAAGATACCATCTGTGCCATTGCCACCGCTCAGGGCGGAGCCATCGGCACCATCCGCGTGTCGGGCCCGGAAGCCATCACCCTCACCGACCGCATCTTTAAGCCCGTTTCCGGCAAACCATTAGCCGAACGCGCACCTTATACCCTCACCTTCGGCCATATCCTCACGCCTAAAGGAGAGATTATCGATGAAGTGCTGGTCAGCCTTTTCCGTGCCCCTCACTCTTACACTGGTCAGGATTCCACGGAAATCTCCTGCCACGGCTCGAGCTACATCCTCCAGCAAGTGATGCAACTTCTCATCCGCCAGGGATGCCGTGCCGCCGGACCGGGTGAATACACCCAGCGTGCCTTCCTGAACGGAAAGATGGACCTGAGTCAGGCCGAAGCCGTGGCCGACCTCATTGCATCCACCTCTGCAGCTACCCACCGCATGGCCATGAACCAGATGCGTGGCGGATTCAGCCGTGAACTGGCCGTCCTGCGCGACAAACTACTCCACCTCACCTCCCTCATGGAACTGGAACTCGACTTCAGCGACCACGAGGAACTGGAGTTTGCCGACCGTTCAGAACTGGAAGACATCGCCCGTCAGATTGAGCAGGTTATCCATCACTTGGTAGATACGTTCAGCGTGGGCAATGCCCTGAAGAACGGAGTACCAGTGGCTATCGTCGGCGAAACAAACGCCGGTAAGTCCACCCTACTGAATGCCCTCCTGAACGAAGAACGTGCCATCGTGAGCGACATCCACGGTACCACTCGCGACGTCATTGAAGACACCATGAACTTGGGAGGTATCACCTTCCGCTTCATCGATACCGCCGGTATTCGCGAAACAACCGACACCATCGAAAGCTTAGGCATTGAACGGAGTTTCCAGAAGCTGGATCAGGCCGACATCGTGCTTTGGGTTATTGATGCCACTTATGCCGAAGAGCAATACCGTCAGTTGGCCGACAAGATTTTGCCTCGCTGCAAGAACAAGCACTTGGTGATTGTCTTCAACAAGGCAGATTTGCTTTCATCGGCTGATTCTTCAGCAGATGAACAACTCGCTCGCTTGAAAGCTACTCTCCCTGACTTGCCGGAGGATGCTTGTGTGCTTTCCCTTTCGGCCAAGCAGAAAGAGGGACTTTCACAGCTTCAGAAGCAGTTGGTGGACTTTGCCGCCCTGCCCGACCTGTCACAGAACGATGTGGTGGTGAGCAACATCCGCCACTACGAAGCACTAAGCCGTGCGCTGGAAGCTATCCACCGCGTACAAGACGGACTGGCCATGCAACTTTCCGGTGACCTGGTTTCACAAGACCTTCGCGAATGTCTTTATCACTTGGGAGAAATCGTGGGCGGCACAATTGAGACGGATGAGGTACTGGGGAATATTTTTAAACACTTTTGTGTGGGTAAGTAATTGTCTGTTTTCAAGCGAATATAGATATAAAGGCTACTGATTTCCAGTAGCCTTTTATCATTTAGAAAGAAGAGTTGATATAATCAAATCATTTTTCAAAAAAAACAAACTCCTGTATATTCCTTAAAATATAGTTAAATTTACCTCGACACGTACGTGACGAGGTCTTGACACGTTCGTGCTGATGTCTCGTCACGTTCGTGTCGCGACCTTGACAGCTACGTGTCGAGGTATTTTTGTATAGACGCAATCACATCTGCGTCTATGCCACATAAAATCTTTCATCCTATCTTCTTCAATGTGGCATAATATTTTTACCTTTGTATGGTTTGCCTGCACATTGAGCGCAGACATGAAAAATTTTATCACCGAAAAAAAATAATACAACCTTATGGCAAAGAAAAATAATACAGCAGATATTGGCTTTGAAAAAGAAATATGGAAAGCTGCCGATTTACTACGAGGAAACCTCGATGCTTCAGAATATAAATCCGTAGTTCTGGGACTTATTTTCCTGAAATACATTTCTGACCGCTTCGAAGCAAAATACAATGAGCTTGTGGAAGAAGGCGACGGCTTTGAAGAAGACAAAGATGAATACACTTCCGAAAACATTTTCTTTGTACCACAGGAAGCACGCTGGGCTGTAGTGGCAGAAGCCGCACACACCCCCGAAGTAGGTACAGCCATAGACAATGCCATGCGCCTGATTGAAAAAGAGAATCCACGCCTGAAAGGCATTCTGCCCAAAAACTTTGCCCGCCCCGAGCTGGATAAAAGACGACTGGGCGATGTGGTAGACCTTTTCACCAACATTCAGATGAAAGAACACGGCGATTCAAAAGATATTTTGGGCCGTACATACGAATATTGTCTTTCAAAGTTTGCCGAGGCTGAAGGCAAACTGGCCGGAGAGTTCTACACCCCTGCCTGTATTGTCCGCACGCTGGTAGAAGTGTTGCAGCCCTATAGCGGCCGCGTATACGACCCCTGCTGCGGTTCTGGCGGTATGTTCGTACAGTCTGCCAAGTTTATCAATGAACACCAAGGAAACATAAACAACATCTCTGTATTCGGACAAGACAGCAACCCTACCACATGGAAAATGGCACAAATGAACTTAGCCATTCGCGGTATAGAAGCCGATTTAGGCAAGTTTGCAGCCGATACCTTCTTCGATGACCAGCACCCTACCCTTAAAGCCGATTACATCTTGGCCAATCCGCCTTTCAATTTGAGCGACTGGGGAGCCGATAAGTTGCAGGATGATGTACGCTGGAAATACGGTATTCCCCCTTCAGGCAATGCCAACTTTGCATGGATTCAGCACATGATTCATCACCTCTCCCCCCACGGACGCATCGGCATGGTGCTGGCCAATGGTGCCCTTTCTTCGCAATCAGGCGGTGAAGGCACAATCCGTGAGAATATCATCAAGGCAGATTTGGTAGAATGTATTGTGGCAATGCCTTCTCAATTATTCTATACCACCGGTATCCCCGTATCCCTCTGGTTCCTCAACCGCGCCAAGAAGCAAACGGGAAAAATTCTGTTCATCGATGCCCGCCAGATGGGAACAATGGTGACCCGCAAGCTGCGTGAACTGACGGAAGAAGACATTCAGCGTATCGCTAAAACGTACAATGATTTTCAGGCAGGAGTATTGGAAGATGAAAAAGGATATTGTGCAGCAGCTACCCTTGATGAAGTAGCCAAGCAGGACTACATACTTACCCCGGGACGTTATGTGGGCATAGCCGAAGCGGAAGACGACGGCGAACCGTTCCTGGAAAAAATGGAGCGACTCACTTCAGAATTGTCTGAAATGTTTGAGAAGTCGCACCAATTGGAGGAAGAGATTAGAAAGCAGTTGGGGAGTATTGGGTTTAAGATTTAATAGCTAGCCTATGAACTTGGATTTATGTACGATTGATTGGACTGCTATCGGTTCAATAGCTACTGTTATAGCCATGATTATAGCCTACCGAACTATTTATATATCGGTGAAGCAAAATAAAGACAACCAAAAGTTTCAAACCTTGTTGGTTCAACGTGAAATTGAGCAAAAAAGATTAGACGAACTGGTTGACAACATTATGATAATCAATGACTCTATACAGCCCATTGTTGTTGCTGATTATTCAGTGAAATTAACAAAAGGGATTTTCACAGAAGACGACAGACATTTTATAGATGAAATGGCAGCAAATGATATATCCAACAATAATAGGCTTAGTGTTCAATTAATCAAGTATGATAGAAATGAATCTGCGAAAAAAGTATTGATGATATTAAGTAATATGCGTCAGAAATATGGTGAATGGGTTAGAGATTTATCTATTCTCAATTTGTACAAAACAAATTACATAATTTTCCCGGATGAATTAAGAAGAATAATTCTAACTATGGCTAATATGTCAAAAGAAATTGCACCTAAGTATGAAAAAGATATTCATTTTATAATTAATGAGAAAAACAATGACTTGAACAAGGCAATAAACTTAATGAATATTTTCTGCTATACTATTTCTTCTTATTTAAATGAACAGAAAAAAATATTTGAAGATGAGTTATGTGCGTTTGTCAAGGAAGAACAAAAAAGAATAGATAGTATGATTTTTCATGATTTAATAAGATGAATAAATGGAAGAATGGAAAGAATATAGATTGGGTGATATTGCAACTATAAAAGGAGGCAAACGACTGCCTAAAGGAGTAAACCTAATTAAGGCTCCTAACAATCACCCATATATAAGAGTTCAGGACTTGGGGCATGAAAAAACTTTAGAGTTAAACTCATCTTATGCATATGTTGACGATGAAACTCAAAAGTTTATCTCAAAATATATAGTAAATACAGGAGATATTATCATGTCAATTGTAGGAACAATAGGTTTAATTGGCATAGTAGGAAATACATTAAACAACGCAAATCTTACAGAAAACTGTGTTAAAGTAGTTAATGTATCCAATATTGAGAAAGAATATCTTTACTATTTCTTGATTTCAACATATGGACAATCAGAGATAAGCAAAGGCATTGTTGGTGCAGTTCAGTTAAAATTACCCATAAAAAATATACAAAATATTAGTATTAAGGCTCCTAATTTAATAATACAAAAGAAAATCTCAAATATCCTACAATCTCTCGATGAAAAAATTGAACTAAACTGCCGCATAAATGAAAATTTAGAGCAACAGGCACAAGCATTATTCAAGTCTTGGTTTGTAGATGGGACAAATATTGAACTTAATTATCATGAACTGGGAAATATAACATCTATAACAGCAGGAGGAGATAAACCATCTATTTACTCGAAAGAATTAACAGAAAAATACTATACACCAATATATTCTAATGGAATCGAAAACGAAGGTTTATATGGCTACACAGATTTTGCTAAAATAAATAGTTCAAGTATAACTATATCTGCAAGAGGTACAATTGGGTATATATGTTTACGAACAAAACCTTATGTTCCTATAGTTCGATTAATTTCAGTCATTCCGAAAAAAGAAGAACTATCGGCTGAATATTTATACCTATGGGCATTAAGACAAAACTTCAGTGCTACTGGAACAACTCAACAGCAACTGACTGTTCCTAATTTAAAAAAAATATCAATTGGAATTCCGGCAAAAGAAATACTAAAAAAATTCAATAACATAGTGATTCCTATTTTTCAGTCAATAGAAAAGAATAAAGATGAGAATAAGAACCTTGCTCAGCTTCGTGACACCCTTCTCCCCAAACTTATGTCAGGTGAACTAAAGCTCAGTGAAATAAAAACGAAATTATATGAATGAACAAATACATTACTACATTTCTTTTGTGGAATGTTTTGAAAAACTATTAATAAAGGATTTTAATTCATAGTAAATATAAAATATTCTTCGACTTTTCACATTCAATCGAGCAGTATAACCACGTCATATATTACAAGTTTTTTGAAATAATTTGACAAGGACGCTATTTTTAACGAATTAAATTTCTATATTTGCATATAAAAATTGATATAATTCGTCAGATCCATGATACTAAGAGTAACTATAGAAAATCTGTATTCTTTCATGGAAGAAACTGAAATCAGTTTTGTAGCCGGCAAGAGTACACTACATTCAGAACAAGTAAGCAGGGCAGAAAAACGTGATGACATTTCTGTATTGAAGGCAGGTATCATTTATGGAGCCAACGCTTCAGGTAAAAGCAACATCATTAAATCTGTTTCCATGATACAGAAAATTGCTTTGTCTGGTATTCCTAAAAAGTATGTAGAGCCATTTAAACTGACAGCAACCAACAACAGGCCATCAAAGGTAGAACTTGAATTTAAGGTCGGGAAAAAGTTTTTTGCGTATGGAGCAGAATTTACCATAAGGGGAATAGTGGAAGAATGGCTTTATGAAATTACAAGCCGTGCGGACAGAGAGATTTTCACACGAAAAGTTACAGCAGAAGGGAATGAATTTACATTCGGAACGGTTAACGGTGATACAGAGACTTTACAGCTGCTGAAATTTATCAGCCAAAGTACACCGATAACAGATAGTTTTCTGTCTGAATATATAAAGCGCAACGGAAAAGGATTGCCTCTGATAAACGACGTATATGGCTGGATGAAAGAAAGTCTGAAAATTATTTTCCCGGATTCACGTTATGAAGGTATATCTATCCGTGCGGAAAAAGACAAGGACTTTGCTGTGGCTACAAAATCTTTACTGGAGTATTTCAATACAGGGATTGTAGATATTCGTCGTATAAAGGTCAGTAAAGAGGATGTGGATTTGCCAAAGGAACTGATAAGTGAACTTTTATCGGAAGCAGAACCTAATAAGAACTTTGTAATAGCATCGCCAACGGATTCTACCATTTATTTCTTTGAAACAGACTCGGATGGAATAACCGTTATATACAAGCAGAATGCGATACATAGAACAGAGAACAATGATGAAATTCCGTTCGAAATGAGTGAAGAATCGGATGGCTCTATCCGTTTGTTGGATTTCATTCCCATGCTGATTGACCTGCGTTTGAACGAATCGGTTTATCTGGTTGATGAGATAGACAGAAGTATGCATCCTATGTTGTCAAAGAAACTATTGGAATATTATTTCAAACATCTTTCCAATGAGCGTGACACACAATTAATATTCTCAACACATGAATCAAACTTACTGGATTTGGATTTGATTCGTGCTGACGAAGTATGGTTTGTGGAAAAAGGACATGAAGGAGCATCTCACCTCACTTCGCTTGCCGAATACAAGCCCAGAGAAGATATTCGTAAAGGTTATTTACAAGGCAGATATGGTGCAATACCTTTCTTTGCGCCTGTCAGCAGTCTAAAATGGTAAACAACCATGAGAAAACGAAAAGATTTTAAAAGGCGTGAAGGCGTAAAGTCTGCAAGGTTAGTGGTTATTGCAGCCGAAGGCAGGAATACCGAGAACATTTACTTCGAGTCTATGAAGGTATCATTGTGTGCCTCTGATGTTCATGTGGAAGTTCTGCATCGCGACTCCAACGAATCAAGTCCGGAGAATGTTTACGAACAGATTCGTAAATTTATGTCGGAGTACAACATTGAAGATGACGACCAGTTATGGATTGTGGTAGATAAGGATAAATGGAAAGACAAAATGCTATCAGCTGTAGCACAATACTGTGCTCAAAACGACAATTTACGTTTTTGTGTCAGCAACCCATGTTTTGAACTGTGGCTACTATTGCATATAGAGAATATTGCTACATATAATGAGGAAGAAATGGCAGCTCTAACAATGAATAGAAAAGTCAACACCCAAAATACATGGCTAAAGAAACGACTGAAAGATTTGACCGGACATTATCGCGAATCAGATTATGATGCCATGGCTCTTTTGTCGCATGTTGATATAGCCATAGAAAGGGCTGAAAAATTAGATACAACCCCTACAGACAGGTGGCCTCAAAGTGTTGGTACCAGGGTTTATTTATTAGCGAAAAGTATAATAGGTAGAAAAGACAATATATAAAGCCATGTCATTCACAGAAGACAATTACGAAAAAGCCGTGACAACCCTCTTCGAACAGATGGGTTATACATATCTTTATGGTCCTGACATAGAGCGTGATTACTATGTGCCGTTCTATGAAGAACAGCTTATGGAAAGCCTGAGCAATGTGAACAGAGGAAAGCCACAAACAGCAATAAATGAAGCTGTATCCAAGCTGAAAGATATTGACACTGGAAGTCTGACACAGAAAAACGAGCTGTTTATGGACTATCTGCAACATGGCATAGAAGTTTCCTTTTTTGACGGTAAAGAGCAACGGAATGATATTGTCTATCTGATAGACTTCGCACACACTGAGTGTAACGACTTCCAGGTGGTGAACCAATGGACTTTTGTGGAGTACTCCGAAAAGCGGGCAGACATCATCATCTTCATAAACGGACTTCCCCTTGTGGTTATGGAACTGAAGTCTCCTTCACGCGAAGAAACGGATGCATCGGAAGCCTATTTACAGCTACGCAATTACATGAAAGAAATCCCGTCGCTCTTCATCTATAATGTGTTCTGTGTGATGAGTGACATGGCATGCTCAAAGGCCGGAACGCTGACAAGCAAAGAAGACCGTTACATGGAGTGGAAGACCAAGGATGGTGACTATGAAAGTACGGACTTTGCCGATTATGATACTTTTTTCGAAGGCATCTTCCAGAAAGAGCGCCTTTTAGATATTATCAAGAATTTTGTCTGCTTCTCGAAAGACGAAGCAGGAGCCGCAAAAATTCTTGCCGGGTATCATCAGTATTTTGCAGTAAAGAAAGCTATTGAGCGTACGAAAATTGCTGTACAGAATGACGGTAAGATTGGCGTGTTCTGGCATACGCAAGGCAGCGGAAAATCGCTTTCCATGGTGTTCTACGCTCACTTGTTGCAAAGTGAACTCTCCCAGCCTACCATCGTGGTAATTACAGACCGCAACGATTTGGACGACCAGCTCTATACTCAGTTTGCCAAGTGTAAGGATTTCTTGCGCCAGGTGCCCGTACAGGCCAAAAGCCGCGAAGACCTGAAGGCTCTGCTGGCCGGGCGTGAAGCAAACGGAATTGTATTCACCACCATGCAGAAATTTGAAGAATCGGCCGAGCCTTTGTCGCTCAGGAAAAACATTGTGGTGATGACCGACGAAGCACACCGCGGACAATACGGATTTGAAGAGAAAATCCGCATGACTAAGAATGAGAAAGGGGAAGACATTGCCAAGCGTGTCATAGGTACTGCAAGGATTATTCATGACTGCCTGCCGAATGCATCGTACATTGGTTTTACAGGTACGCCTATATCTACAAAAGACAGGGATACGGTTGAGGTTTTCGGTAACTATATCGATGTGTACGACATGACTCAGGCGGTGTCTGATGGTGCCACTTGTCCGGTATATTATGAATCGCGCGTAATCAATCTGAACCTGGACGAAGCCACATTGAGAGCCATTGACGCGGAATATGATTTACTTGCCGAGGAAGGTGCTACGGATGAACAGATTGAGAAGAGCAAAAAGGAAATGTCGCACCTGGAAGAGATTTTGGGTGCTCCGGAAACAATCGATTCGCTGTGCAGGGACATTCTGAAGCATTACGAAGAAAACAGACAATATGAGCTGACGGGTAAAGCCATGATTGTGGCCTATTCACGCCCTATCGCAATGAGCATTTACCACAAACTGCTTGAACTGCGTCCTAACTGGACGGAAAAGGTGAAGGTGGTAATGACCGGCAGCAACAAGGACCCTGAAGAGTGGCATGATATTATCGGCAACAAACAGTATAAGAAGGAACTCGCCAAGCGTTTCAAAGACAATGAGGACCCGATGAAAATTGCCATTGTAGTGGATATGTGGCTAACCGGTTTTGACGTACCATCATTGGCTACAATGTACGTGTACAAGCCCATGAGCGGACATAACCTGATGCAGGCCATTGCCCGTGTAAACAGGGTGTTCAACGGGAAAGCGGGCGGACTGGTGGTAGACTACATCGGCATAGCTAAAGCTTTGAAAGAGGCTATGCACGATTATACCCGTCGAGACCGCAAGAACTTTGGAAATCCAGATATTAAGGAAACGGCCTTACTTAAATTCAGGGAAAAATTAGAGGTTTGCCGCGATTTATTCCACGGCTACGATTACAGCAATTTCCAAACAGCATCCGACCTGGAATGTGCCCAAATCATAAAAGGCGGGGTGAACTTCATCATGTCGCCAGCCAAGCAGAGACAGTACCAGATGTTCCTGAAAGAAGCACTGCTTCTGCATAACTCCCTCACACTGTGCCGAAGCTTGTTAGACGAATCACAGCGATATGAAGCGGCATTCTTTGAAGCAGTCCGTACCCTACTCTCACGAATGACAGGAAAAGGAAAGGTATCCAAGCGCGAAATTAACGCAAGAATTGGAGAGTTGCTCAAACATAGCATCAAGAGTGAAGGAGTGATTAATCTTTTCTCCGATGTAAAGGCTGAATTCTCTCTGTTTGATGCGGCATTTCTTGACGATATATCCAAAATGAAGGAAAAGAACATAGCCGTTGAACTGCTGAAAAGGTTATTGGCAGAACGAGTGACCTTGTATCAGAAAACCAACATCGTTCAGGCTGAAAAGTTCTCTGACCTGCTGAATCGTTCCTTATCGAACTACCTGAAAGGGCTGCTTACGAATGAAGAGGTAATACAGGAACTTTTGAAATTGGCAAAAGAGATTTCATCCTCCGAAGCTGCCGGAAATGACCTGGGACTGACACGTGAAGAAAAGTCTTTCTACGATGCCTTGACCCAGCCTCAGGCCGTACATGATGTATATACCAATGAGGAACTGGTGGCCATGACCAAGGAACTGACGGAAATTCTCCGGAAGAACCGTACCATTGACTGGCAGAAAAAAGAATCAGCCCGTGCCGGCATGCGCAAAATGATCAAGCGTTTGCTGAAGAAGTATCATTACCCACCTGAAGAAGCTGCAAATGCACTCGAAACTGTTATTCGCCAGTGTGAGCAATGGACTGACAATGAAGCGCCTGCAAATGAGCCGAAAGTGTATCACCTTTATGAGAGTGATTATCCTATGGCTGCGGCAGAAAGGGTGGAATATAATAAAAAATAAGATTTAACCAAACACAATATAAGACGACTAAATATGAAATGGATTACATCTACAACTATCAAACAATGGGCAGATACAAGGTCTGCACAAGGATTGTTACCAGAATTAATATTACGATTGATAAGAGCAACCTCAACCAACACAAGTAATATTAGATTTCCCAATGGAGACGCAGTTCATTTAACAGGTTGGGACGGCGTAGTAGAATCGGCTGATGCAATCTTTAATATTTCTCCTGGGATTTCACTTTGGGAATGTGGGGTTAACGCAAATCCTCTTCAAAAAGCGAATGAAGATTATAATAAACGGACAAAGGATCCATTAAAATATGACAAAGCATCTGCCACATTTGTATTTGTAACACCACGAATATGGGATAAAGCTACTGAATGGGTACAAGAAAAGAAGCAATCAAAAGAATGGAAAGATATAGTTCACATTTGCCCATTTTGAACGAGAATAACAGGCAAACAAAAAGACAAGAAATGAAACCGACCACCGGATACGACTTTAGCATATTCCGATGATCGATGTTTTTTTTGATATAAAGTCACCTGAGAGCTGATGCTACAGCCTTGGCGTTTACCTGGGTTGCCGGTTCGTTAATTCTCATCAATTACGTCTTATCGCATTTCAACCATCGTCCACGTTTCAGACGTACAAGGAAGATAAATCCACGAAAACACAGCTCTACGCACATGGCAATCCATACGCCTTGCAGTCCCAATGTAGGGGCGAGCCAGGCAGCCAGAGTCAGACGTACAGCCCAGATGCTGAATAAATTCATCAGGCATGGAACCAGTGTATCGGCTGCTCCGACAAAGACTCCGTATGCAACAATAGAGGTCGCAAACATGGGCTCAGCAAAAGCTTCGATGCGTAAAGCCATTACCCCCAGCTGACGGATTTCTTCGACCGGAGTCATCATCCCGATAATCTGAGGGGCAAACAGATACATAAGGATACCCATTACGCCCATGATGCCCATTCCCATCAGTACGGTAATATGGGCAAAGCTGCGAGTCAGCTTCTTCCGTCCGGCTCCGATGCACTGGCCTACAAGAGTAGTGGCCGCATCGGCAATTCCGTAACCAGGCATATAGCAAAGACTTTCGGCCGTAATGGCAAAAGAATTGGCTGCAATGGCAAAGACTCCGAGTGGCGCTACGATGACTGTCGTCAGAATCTGTGCTCCGCAAATGACTATATGTTCTATTCCCATCGGGAAACCGATACGGAGTGCTTTCCTGAACGTGTCAGCTTTCAGCCGAAAGCTGCCTTCCCTACTGCGGTAGCTCAGTTTCTCTGAACGTGTCAGCAGATACCATAGTAATACACCGGCGACGACGGTCTCTGCGGCAGCCGTACCCAAGGCAGCACCGCTCACGCCAAGTCCGGCTCCCGGAATAGTGAATTGCATGCCTGCTATGCTACATCCGCGTGTCGGGAAAATCAGAAAAAAGTTGAATACCACATCCAGCACGCACATGATGACGCCCAATAGACTGGGGATACGCATATTTCCACTACAGCGAAGCATACCGCCTGCCAGAAAAATCATTTGCAGGACAGGCAGGAAAATAGAAAATATGAAGAAATAAATGGAAGCATCCCGACGGATGGAAATATCGCCTCCCAGCCATGCCGGCAGCGAAGAGCTGATACCTGCACCCAATACAGCCAGCAGCAGACTGAAGACCAGTGTGCCGACAAGTGACTGCAGCAGAATCATACGCGCTCCCTTCAGGTCGCCTGCTCCGATTCTGTGAGCCATCTGTACGGAAAAGCCCGTAGCAGCAGCCGTGCAAAGTCCCCAGAAAAGCCATGTGGTGGTTGATACCAGTCCGATGGAAGCAGATGCCTCTGCACCGATACGTCCCACTATGGCTGCATCGATATACTGCATGATGATGGAAGACTGCTGTGCTATAATGGCCGGAACGCTGAGCCCTACGGTCAGGCGCAGCTGCTGTCGCAAGGTCATCGGACGGCCGTCACGGATAAGGTCAAGCAACACATCTGTTTTCTTTTGTGCAGCCAGATGCTCCTGAGATTGCACCGGTGAGGCTCCATTTGTGCCCGTTTCAGGTAAGTTACGTTTCATCGGGTCATCCTTCTGTTGTTAAGGCATCGACAAAGCCCTTGAAACGCGACAGGGCATCCTGTAATACTGAACGTGGACAGGCAATGTTCCAGCGCAGGAATCCTTCTCCTTCGGCTCCGTACATGGTACCGCTATTAAGCCAGAGTCCGGTGGTTTCCAGCAGACGGGTCTGCAAGGTATCGGACGGCAGATGCAGTACCCTGCAGTCTGTCCACACCAGATAGGTTCCTTCCAGCTTTGTCACGGGTATTTCAGGCAGGTGGGTACGGAAGAATGCACACAGACAGTCATAGTTAGCCTTCAAATATTCCAGCAACTCAAGAAGCCAGTCCTCGCCTTCATTATAAGCGGCGATGGTAGCTTCAACCCCGAAAGGATTGACATCGCACACCTCGTTGATGTTGATGGCACGGTCTATCCGCTGGCGCATGGTCTCATCGCGGACTATGATGCTGGCTATCTGCAATCCTGCAATATTGAAGGATTTACTCGGCGATACGCAGGTGACTGAATTCCACAAATGCTCTTCGCTGACAGATGCATACGGTATATAGGTATGTCCGGAGAAAACAAGCTCGCAATGTATCTCGTCCGATAGAACGGTCACATTATTCCGCAGGCAAATCTCCCCTATCCGGCATAATTCCTCACGGGTCCATACACGTCCTGCGGGATTATGCGGGTTGCACAAAAGCAACAGCTTTACGCCCGGTTCTTTCACTTTACGTTCTAGATCGTCAAAGTCGATATGATAGGTACCGTCCTCGTATATCAGAGGATTGGTGACAACGCGGCACCCGTTGTTACGGATGGATGAGAAAAAGCAGTTGTACACGGGAGTTTGCACAACCACCCCGTCACCCGGTTCTGTCAGAGCCTTTATGACAGCAGATACGGCCGGAACTACTCCGGAAGTGTATATCATCCATTCTTTACGGAAAGTCCAGTGATGGCGCCTTTCAAACCAGCGGGTTACTGCCGTATAGTATTCATCGGGGACACGCACATACCCGAATATGCCGTGCGCTACACGTCTGGCCAGTGCTTCGGTAATTGCCGGTGCCGTACGGAAATCCATATCGGCTACCCAAAGGGGAAGTATATCCTTATCCGCCGACAGGCTGTCCCACTTGTAGGAATTGGTTCCCCGCCGAGAAATAATTGTATCAAAGTCGTATTTCATGGTCCTTACATTTTAGTCGGTAAAGCAGGTGCGCTCATCTCTAAGCCGGATTTCACAGTCGGCAGGAGCCTTGATATTTTCATCAATGGTTATCGAGCCGTACTCGTCGGCTACGATACGTCCCGATGTAGGATTCTTAATGTTGGTTATGGCACCACGGATATCGGCATTCAGCGTGCTGTACTCAAAAGCACGGTCGCAGTCCGGGCCAAACGTACAGTTTTCCAGTACAAGGTCGTGTGCATAGCAAAGCGGCTGCTCGCCCGTGATGTGGCAGTTCACTAGACGGAGGTTTCTGGAGTGCCAGCCAAGGTATTCGCCGTTAAGCTCTGAATCGTAGATAGTCACATTCTCCACTTCCCAGAAAGCATCCTTGGTGGTAATCTTGGCATTGTGAATCTCCACATTCTTCACATACTGGAAAACATACTTGCTGTCACTCTCCAGTCCGTCCACATAAATGTCATTGCTGAACATGAAGGGATAAGTTCCTCCATGCAACTTAAGGTTCTTGATGCGGATGCCGTTGCAACGCCAGAATACCTCATCGGCATCGTTCATCGTGACGTTTTCAATGTCAATCTCACTCATCTCGCGGAACATTTTAGGAGCGTCAATCACGGTATCCTTCATCTGCAGATGGTCGGAATACCATAACGCCGAGCGTCCTCCCACATCGAAATAGCAACGTTCAATCTTAAAACCGTGTACGTGCCAGAAAGGGTAATTTCCCTCAAAACGGCAATCTACTGCCTCAATGTTGCTGCACTCCTTGATGGCCGATTCTCCGGCACGGATTATTACGTTTTCCAAACGCAGATTATGCGACTCAAACAAAGGGCGTTCGCCCCCGAATTCTGAATTTCTGATAACTTCCATATAATTTTCTTCTCCAATCATATCTGTTACTTATCAATTAACTGATACAAAAATAGAAAAGGGCAGAATGCCGGATAGTATACAAATCCTCGGACTATATACCCATGTTACAGATTTTGGAAAAAGGTAGACAGAACTGACTTTGCATATACAGCAGAAGCTGAATCATATTCCACGAGTCAGGAGAAGTACTTTGTCCACATTCCCGCCAAGATTCGCACGAAATTTTGTAGCTTTGCAGACAATTTTGAAAAAATGACAATGAAAAATAAACTCATCCAAATTTCTGCATGGATTGCAGCCCACATCACCCTTGTGGTGGTGCTGGTGACGGCCGTGGCTCTCTTTCTTCCCTCCTCGTTCGTCTGGATAGATACTTCGGCCATCACACCGATGCTGGGCGTGGTGATGTTCAGCATGGGACTGACGCTTCGTCCATCCGACTTCCGACCAGTCTTGCAACATCCGAAAGACATCCTCGTCGGCGAACTGGCACAGTTTCTTATCATGCCCTCGCTGGCGTGGCTGCTCTGCAAGTTATTATCGCTGCCAGAAGAACTCGCCTTAGGAGTAATCCTCGTGGGATGTTGTCCGGGAGGTACGGCCAGCAACGTTATCTGCTACCTGGCCAAAGGCGATGTAGCCCTGAGCGTGGCCATGACCGGAGTTTCTACACTGCTGGCTCCCATCGTAACGCCTGCCCTCGTATGGCTGCTTGCCGGAGAATCAGTGGAAGTAGATGTGGCAGGCATGTTTTTAAGTATCGTACAGGTGGTGATAGTGCCCATCGTACTGGGAGTGGCTGCCAATCATTACTTTCAGCGCACCACCCGACGGATTGTACCGTTGCTACCGATGATTTCCACCTTATCTATTGCGTTCATCATTGGCATTATCGACGCAGCCAGCATCCTTGCATGCAGCCTGATAGTGGCCGTAGCGGTAATTCTGCACAACGTACTCGGACTGGCCTTGGGCTATGGTCTCTCCTCTCTTGTCGGAAGTGAGCCGTCCAAACGGTCGGCCATTGCCATCGAGGTGGGCATGCAAAATTCAGGTTTGGCCACTTCACTGGCCGCCACCCATTTTGCCTTATTTCCCATGGCGGCCGTACCCGGTGCCATGTTCTCGGTATGGCACAACTTCTCGGGCAGCATTGCGGCACAGATTTTCAGAAAACAGGCAGATAAGAAAGACGAAAAATAAGAAATCGTAGCATAAAAAACATGCGGTTCAAAGACAACGCCCTTGAACCGCATGTGTGTATCTATATCCCAGCAACTGATGTTACTGCGCTTTTCCTAACAGCACTTCTTCTCCCTGCACAAAGGTAATGTCACGAGGAATGCCGGCTCCGTTAATCCGGTCAAGGTCGGCCTGAAGTGCCGGAGTGATTCCACCGTTCTCTTCTCTGTATTTCTTCGCAAATTCCACGTTGCCGTCGCCCTGCGTCTGAAGAATCAACGCTGCCCAACCGTTCATGGCTTCCTTGGCCTTTGCAAAATCAATCACATACTGACCTTTGTCATCGCGTGAAAATGCCCCTGCTTTCTCCATGTAGTTGAAGCACATCATATTGGCTTTTCCGTGTGAAGAAGCTGCTCCAAAACGGACTGAACGCAGAATGCCTGCAATGTAAGTAGCCATCGCATCTTCAGTTGTAATGTTCGTGATTTCGCCCATTTCAATCAGCTTGGTCACCATGAACAGGCCCAGAATGTCAGCCTTCGCTTCTTCCCAGGAAGTCTTCTCTGTGCCCATCACTGCATCTACGCTTTCATTGGTACGGATAGTCTGCTTCACACCCAGTCCGTGTGCCACTTCATGGAAAGTCACGTTCCAGAAAAACGCATCAAAGTTGAGGTATTTCTGCTGTTCGGGCGTAACGACAAGCTGTCCGATAGGCAACAGAATCTTGTCGAACTTAGCCTTCATGGAGTTCCGCAATTGCAGACGGCGTGTACCTTTCAGCGCATGCACCCGCTCGTCGTTCGGCAGGTTGATGGCAATAGTTTTGCTTCCCGCGTTGCAGTCGCCGGCATAGTACACTGCATCATACACATTCAGGTCGGACGAGGTACCCGGCACGAAGGTTTTATATTCCGGCGGACAGGGCAACTCTTTCTGAAGGGTCGGAAGCATGGCTACGAACTTGGCCAGATCCTTGCTGCGGGCTTCATCCTTCAGCAAGATAAACGACTCGTACGAAGCCTTGGTTTCGCGGAACTTATCATCATAAGTTTCAATAGGTCCTGTCACAAAGTCAATCTTGCTGTCCTTCATGTCCATCCATGCCAGGTCACTGGCCAGATAATCATCAGTCTTGAATGCTTCGATACGCTTTTCAAGGTAGGTTTTCAGGCCCGGGTCTTCTGCCAGTGCCACCGCTTTCTCCAGCAAAGCACAGATGCGTTCTATTTCCGGAGCATAGGCTTCATGATACCATACGCTCTTCAAAGAACCGTCTTCGTTGCGGCGGATAACCGTGTACCATGAGTCCTTGTTTTCATCCTCAAAGGCATTAAACTCCGCTTCGGTAATATCCAGCGGGTAATAGTTGCATACATCCGGTTTCTCACCATAACCAGCCAGGAAAGGCTTGTTATTGTCCAGACGGTCCCATGCCCCATAGTGAATCATCGCAAACTCTTTCGCATAGCTGTCGGTAATGGTATCGAGCAGGCTTTTATCACCGAATGTCTGCTTCCAGAAAAGGTCGTCGGTAATTTTCCCCACCTGGAAGAATATTCTCACCAACTCTTTTTCCTTGTCGCTCAGGTTGTTCACAAGGTCAGACTTCAGTTCAACAGATGCATACTCCTCTACCTTTGCTTTCATCGGCGATTCCTTCTGCTGGCTGCTGCACGAGCACAGGCTGGAAGCCATCGTGGCAACTCCCAACAAGGCTGCCGAAAAATTAATCATTCTTTTTCTCATACTTCATTGATTGTTTTGTTTGTTTGCGAAGATACGAAAAGTCCCTCATATTTCGGGCATTCAGGGAATCACATTAAAGAGTTCCCCGCAAATCAATCTTTCTGGTACAATTCTTCCAGATATTTCTTCGCTTCAAGAATCACCGCATCGTCCATGCGTGATGAATTTACGATAATCTCCAGCGCCTCTGCCTCATAACCGTTTCGGATGATACTGCGTGTAGACGACAAACAGGTCCGTTTTGCATTCTCTGCTTTACCTTTCTTATACTCAGGATACACCTTCTCTACCTCTTCTACGGTAATCAACAGACCTCAGCCTGTTATCCAATGCATACGCTTTATCCTCATCGTATTGATCTATCACTATCTTGCTGCGCTTCTTTGGAGCTGTCTTTGGCTTGTCTTTGAAAATTGTCTTCCTCCATTTCTTGATTTGATATTCCGATACCGACCAGTGAATCTTGCCTACCGTGTCCGTCACTTTTTCCTGCTCAGGAATCTGCATCAGTGTCTGCAGCTCGGCATATTCCTCAGGAAATCCCTCTTTCACATAATCCTGCACTATATTGATAAGCTCTTGCTCTTCACCCAGGTTTTTCCCATCATAAGCCACATAGTCTTTCTTAGGTATCACAAAAGAATTAAGAGGGTGTACCAAGCGAAGAAAATGCGCTACAAGTACAGCGTATTCATTCTCCGTAAATGAACGGTCGACGCGCCGGATATGTGCCGGGTCCGATTCCCACTCCGCTCTTTTAGGATTCGGGAACACCTCAGTTAACCGTTGTTTCCCGGCAAAATTATAACCCACAGGAAGAATATGCGCCAAATACCACCCCGAATCATTCAAGTTAATATGGCTATAGTTATTGCACTTATAATAGGCAAGTTTTCGTTCTTCTTTGTCTATTTTAAAGCCGCACACTACATTTTTCTGATTGAGATGCTCCACTAAATCGGATGCAGTATAACACTTATCATAAAGTTTCAAAGCAGTAAAAGGCATGGCAAATGTATTGTCACAGAAAAAGGTTTTCAACCCATCCTGATATTCAGACAGGAATCCCCTGCGCAGCAAGAAATATTGCTTTCCTGGCGCATCTGCATAAAGACGGATAGCAAACACGGCATCCGGACGTTTCACATACTCAAGTAGTGCCTTGTGTATAGCCTGAATGGTTGCTTTATGCTGAAACTGCCACTTGATTATCTGATTGAAGAAATCAGTGGCATTCTCTGCAAGCCCTTTTTTAGGAAAACTTACCACACCTTTTTTCTTGATGTCGAAAATCATATCGTTTATCGCTGAAGAATACGGAATGTGCTGATTTTTCATACCGGTATTATTTGTTATTCAAGTATTTCTTTTAGTGTGGCAATATTACAAATAAACCGTAACACCTCCACTATTTGCCTTCAATAATTTTCAGGAGACACTCCATACGCATAATTTTCACGCCACACACGAGGAAAGCTGCACAGAAATCCATAACTTTGAAGAAAGTTTATCAGAAAAAACCAACTCAAAACAAGATAACATGAAAAAAGTAATTGTGATTTCAACCAGTCTGCGTGCTGGTTCCAACAGCGACATGCTGGCCGATAAATTCATGGAAGGTGCTCTCCAGGCAGGCTACGAAGTAGAAAAAATCTCACTCATCGGAAAAGATATACGTTTCTGCCGTGGATGCCTGGCTTGCCAGAAACTGGGCAAGTGTGTAATTCAGGATGACGTAGATGCCATCATGCAAAAAGTGCTGCACGCAGATGTCATCGTATGGGCTACCCCGATTTATTATTTCGAGATGAGCGGACAAATGAAGGTGCTCATCGACCGTATGAATGCATTGTATACCCTGGATTACCAGTTCCGCGACGTCTATATGCTGACCGTAGCAGCCGAAGAAGAGCCGGAGGTTCCTCAACGTGCCGAAGCGGGTCTCACGGGCTGGATTGACTGCTTTCCGAAGAGCCGCCTGGCCGGTACACTCTTCTGCGGCGGAGTAGCTGACCCACGCGCCATCAGCGGACACAGTAAGTTGAATGAAGCTTATGAGATGGGGCTTCACTGCTGATAAGATTTCAGAAAAAAAACTGCGCCGGACAAAGTGATTAATAGGATATCACCACCTCCGGGGAAATTTAATAACTCTTGTTCCGGAGCTCCAGCGTCACATCCATGTAGCTACGCTTGCCTTCAATGTAGTCGGCATACAAAGTTTCCGCATCCTTGCCTTTCAGGATGCGGCACTTGCCGCACGACTCGCAATCGTGCAGGCACTTCCAAGCTTCAATCACATACGCCCTGCGAGCTTCCTGGGTAGACTGTTCAATTGGAGGAGGTGTCATAGATTCTGTTTTGCTTCATACAATAATACGCAAATATATCAGTTTTGTTCATTATCTTACAAGGAAAAATCATTGCAACCATGAAACAAGAACTCCTACACTCCTGCCCCGAACTTATTGAGTATATCAATGAAACGGGCTTTCTTCCCCTGCTAAGCATGGGCATCGCCGGATGGTCGGCCGAAGAAGTCATGGACGAAGACTGTCAGTACACCCGTTTGCCCGACGGCGGATGGGAATGGCCGCTTTGGGAATGGAAAGGTGCCATCCTGCAAGAAAGCGGTTGCGCATACGGCAAGTTCTTCAAGGACAAAGCCGCATTCATCAGCCACGAGTGGTGGCCCGACTTCTGCAATTACCGGCGGAGTCTGTTTCCTTATCCGGAGGCGGGAAGCATTGAAGAAACCATCCTCGACGTACTAAGATGTGAGGGCAGCCTGATTACACGGGAACTGCGTGCGGCATGCGGATTTACCGGACCGAAAATGCGGAGCCGCTTCGATGCCTATCTCACCCGACTGGAAATGGGCAGCTACATTGTGACGGAGGATTTTATCTACCCCCTCGACCGCCACGGAAGGGAATATGGCTGGAGCTGGTCACTGCTCACCACGCCCGAACGTCTCTTTGGACGGGAGGCCTGCCATCCCGACCGCACTCCGCAGGAATCACGCGAACGGATGCTCACCCAGTTCCGGAAGATACTGCCGTATGAGTCTGAAAAGACGTATGCAGCCCTGCTGAAATAAGTCTACAGGAACATCGTCAGCAACGGAATACTCAGCACGGAAAGCAAGGTGGTGAGGAAGGTTCCTTCTGCCATGATGACCTCCCCTTTCTGATACTGGATACAGAACAGGGTGCCGTACGAAGCTACGGGCATGGCCGCCAGCACCACATTGATATTGGCAATGGTTTCGTCCACCCGGCAAAGGCGTGAGAGATACAAAATAAGGAGTGGAACCAGCATCAGACGCAAGACCGACATCAGGTAGATGGCCGTATTGCCCAACATCCGGCGAATGGGTACACGGGCAATGGACGAGCCGATGATGAGCAGCGCAGCAGGCACGGTGACATTTCCCAACAGGACAAACGGGGTACTGATGACACGGGGAGGCACCCATCCGGTCACGACAATCAGAATGGAGAGGTACGACGCAATCATGGCCGGACAGTAGAGAGTACGCCAGTCAAAACGCATCTTTCCCTGACCGCCTGAAATAAACAGGGTACCGAACACAAAAATCAGCAACGTGCTGGGGAAATTAAGAATGCTGGCATAGAACACCGCACTGGCTCCAAAAATG
>ERZ773168.1175-NODE-1175-length-23153-cov-4.132392_pt1 | contig 23153 bp, 19 predicted proteins | sample MGYA00511261_ERZ773168 | MGnify/ENA primary metagenome ERZ773168 (study PRJEB29015, sample SAMEA2737855) | human gut metagenome | biome: human gut; feature: human-associated habitat; material: faeces | place: China | collected 2012 ... | reverse complement strand
GGCGGTCAGCCGCCTGTCCCAGTGGCCTGTGCAGATTAAGCTGGTTCCCACACGCGCACCGTATTTTGACGGCGCAAAGCTGCTGATTGCCGCAGACTGCACCGCGTATGCCTATGCCGCCTTCCACGAAAAATTCATCAAGGGGCATATCACCCTTGTGGGCTGTCCGAAGCTGGACAGTGTGGATTATTCCGAGAAGCTGACCGAAATCATTCGCGAGAATGATATCAAAAGTGTCACCATTGTCCGCATGGAGGTGCCCTGCTGCGGTGGTCTGGAATTTGCGGCAAAAACGGCATTACAGCAGAGTGGAAAATTCATTCCATGGCAGGTTGTGACCATCTCCACAGATGGCAGAATTCTGGATTAAAAAGAGGACAAAGAAGAAAGCGAGGGTTTCAAATGGGCAACAAAATGTTTTGTTTTCAGTGTGAGCAGACGGCAGGATGTACCGGCTGTACGGGAAATGCAGGCGTTTGCGGCAAAACCGCTGATGTGGCACAGCTGCAGGATGAACTGACAGGGGCGCTGATTGGGCTTGCGCGCGCAACGGACAATGCCCCCGATGTGAATGACGGCACATGGCGGCTGATGATTGAGGGATTATTTACCACCGTTACAAATGTAAGCTTCAACGAAAAGACATTGCGCGAGCTGATTGACCGCGTACATGCGGAAAAGGCAAGGCTTGTGCCTGACTGTTCGGACTGCGCTGCTCCGTGCGGGCGCGCTGCCGATTACGATATGGCAAGGCTCTGGAATGCGCAGGAGGATATCCGCAGCCTGAAATCACTGATTCTGTTCGGGGTGCGCGGCATGGCGGCCTATGCGCATCATGCTCTGGTGCTGGGCTATACCGATGATGCGGTGAACGATTTCTTTGCAAAGGCACTTTTTGCTGTTGGCGAGGATTGGGGCATGGAGGAGCTGCTGCCCATCGTGATGGAGGTCGGTGAGAAAAATCTCAAGTGCATGGCGCTTCTGGATCAGGCAAATACCGAAAGCTATGGCACGCCTGTACCTGTTACCGTTCCGCTGACTGTGGAAAAGGGGCCGTTTATTGTGATTTCCGGTCACGATCTGCATGATCTCAAGCTGCTGCTGGAGCAGACCGAGGGCAGGGGTATCAATATTTATACCCATGGCGAAATGCTGCCTGCACATGGTTATCCCGAATTGAAAAAGTATGCGCATCTCAAGGGCAACTTCGGCACAGCATGGCAGAATCAGCAGAAGGAATTTGCAGAGCTGCCTGCGCCGGTGCTGTTTACCACCAACTGCCTGATGCCGCCGAAGGCAAGCTATGCCGACCGCGTATTCACCACAGAGGTGGTATCCTATCCCGAAATGACGCATATCGGTGCGGATAAGGACTTCACCCCTGTGATCGAAAAGGCACTGGAGCTGGGCGGTTATGCCGAGGATAGAATGTTTACAGGCATCAATGGCGGCAATACAGTGATGACAGGCTTTGCCCGCGGTACTGTGCTTGGGGTGGCGGATAAAGTCATCGAGGCTGTGAAAGCCGGCGCAATCAGACATTTCTTCCTTGTTGCAGGCTGCGATGGGGCGCGTCCCGGACGCAATTACTATACGGAGTTCGTAAAACAGACCCCTGCGGATACGGTTGTGCTGACGCTTGCCTGTGGCAAATACCGCTTCAACGACCTTGACCTTGGCACCATTGGCGGTCTGCCCCGTCTGATGGATATCGGGCAGTGCAATGATGCTTACAGTGCGATTCAAATTGCCGTTGCGCTTGCCGATGCGTTCGGCTGCGGCGTGAATGATTTGCCGCTGTCTATGGTGCTTTCCTGGTATGAGCAGAAGGCGGTGTGTATCCTGCTGACCCTGCTGTATTTGGGCATCAAGAATATTCGCCTTGGCCCGACCTTGCCGGCATTTGTTTCGCCCAATGTGCTGCAGTACCTTGTGGAGAATTTCGGGATTGCACCAATCACGACTCCGGAGGAGGATTTGAAGCAGCTGCTGCAGGAGGCTTAAAATAAGATATCTCTCATGAAAAGGCAATCCCCTTGGATTGCCTTTTTTTATTGTAGTGCCTTTAAACGAAACAAAACCACCCTCTTACGAAAAAATATTACAAATTAGGATATTTTTTATAAATTAAGGTTGTAATAGAAATCCCTTTTTACTATAATTCAAATTGCATAAAATAATAAATTCCGCAGAAAACAAGCATAATTCGGCAAAGTAGGCGAAAGCCTATGACGCAAAGCTACAGGGCCTTTCAACTGGCAGCCAGCTGCAAAAAAACGAGCATTGCCGGATAGGGGCGGTGCTTTTTCTGTTTGTGAAGAAAAAAGGAATTTATTCGCATTGATTATTATGCGAAGGCACTTGCGCTGACCGTAGCGGCAAGCATGGTTTCTGTGCCGGCATTCGCGGCGGAGGGGACGGACGCCCCTCAGGCACAGGAGAAAACGGTGGAGCAGGACGAGCAGAAAGGGGAAAAATCTGCGAAGGAAGAGCAGGAAAAGACTGAGCAGTCCGTAAAGGAAGAAAAGATAGAAGATGGAATTTCCGCAGCTTCTGATGATGACCAAGAAACTGCCGTTGCAGAAGGGGAAGTTTTTGCAAAAGGGGACTGCGGTGCAACCGAAGAAGATGAGGTTTCGTGGAAACTGGTAAAGAATGACGATACAGACGATACATTATACCGCAAGGCGGAAGAAAACGGATATTCCTACGCAACAACAGATGAAGGCGGGTACGAAAAGGTAGATGGCTATACCTTGACCATTTCGGGCGAAGGCAACATTGCAGATTACTACGGGAAAAATATTACGATTGATAGCTTTGAGGGGGATATTGCTCCTTGGAGAAGAGCCTTACTCAGCGATGTCGAGGCTGACAGAACAACACAGGAGGTTGTTCCAATCACAAAGGTTATTGTAGAAGATGGCATTACAGGAATCGGTACAGATGCATTTTCTTATTTGGCGCTGAATGGGACAATTACATTTAATGAAAACGTAACCTATTACGGCAGCGGTGTTTATTCGTACTGCCCTTTGATTACGACGGTTGATTTTACAAATTTCAAGCCTAAAAATGTTTCGGATTATTGGATACCGGGTCATGAAATGCTGACAGGCAGTGCCGTTCCTTACGGATTTTTTGACAGAGATAAAAGCCTGAATACCTGTATAGTAGACGGAAAAACCTACACCGGTGAGCTTGCCCTGCCGGAACGGATTGACACCATCTGTACGGCGGCATTCCGCGGAACAGGATTTGACACTATCAATTTTGACAATGGCTTGAAGGATATAAAAGAAGTAGGCCCCTATGGCATGAGTAATCTGGCAAATATTGATACATTTACCTATCCGGGGAATGTGGACTTTTATAGCGGCGAGAGTCCCAACGGCAACAAAACGTCCAGTGTTGTATTAACTGGAAGCAGCATAAAAAAACTGATTATTCAGAAGGATGTAAAGGAATTGCCTGACGCTTTTGCTTATCAGCTGAAAGCGTTAGAGGAAGTTATCTTTGAGGGAGAAATAGAAAGTATTGGCTCGAATGCCTTCGGCGGATGCGAAAAGCTGGAATCCGTAGAGCTTGGTAAAGTGAAATCGATGGGGAATGGTGTATTTATCAACTGTCCTTCTCTGAAGTCCCTTAAAATCGAAGGGGATGAGAACTTGGTTCTTTCTTCTAATACCGTAGCGAGCTGGGGAACAAACTGGCCCGGTGCCGCACCCTTGGAAATCTTTGAACTGGGTGCAGGGACAATCAATTTCAACCTGAACGGGAAAAAGGATACTCTTAAAGAGGTAAAGCTTGGTGACGGGGTTAAGGATATTCCCGATTATTTTTTAAGTGGATGTACCAAATTGGAAACACTTGAAATCGGGAACGGCATTACAAAAATCGGGAATCGTGCTTTTGAACAGACAGCTATCACAAGTATTACGATTCCGGACAGCGTAACAGCTATCGGGAAACAGGCATTTAACGGATGTACTTCTCTTACAGAGGTAAATATTTCAAAGAATTCTAAACTTGAAACAATTGGAGACGGTGCATTTTATGATACAAGAGTGCTGAAAATGTATCTTCCCGGCGGAGTAAAAACGCTTGGTGTCGGTGCTTTTCAGAGAACACCTGTGAAAATTTATGATATGAGTGATGTCTATTCGTCTGATTTTACCATCGGGGATTGGTGCATCAATAACTGGTATAATACTAAAGAAGGCGAAGTGGCACCTGAATGGGCAAATAATCATAAGGATATTTATGTAAATAACAACGACATCTTAAATGCCTTATTAGCTAAAAATAAAGCCGGTTCTGTGACTAAAACCTGCTATGTGACAAACGGCGGAACAGTTGATATGACAAAAACAGGCTTTGCAGCTGTTTCTCGTCCAGGTTATACTGTGGAATGGCACCAGAAAGCAAATTTTTCCGATGAGGCATATACAGGTGAGCCTCAGAACGGCGGAAATTATTATGCAAAATGGACTTTGAATGATTCTACGAATACGATTGAAGTTACTTATGACGCGAATATCAGCGGCGTAACGGCAAAAACGTATGCTGAAATTAAAGGCAATGAGCATTTTGCAAAAGCAAGCAGCTTTAGCCGTGCCGGCTATACATTTACCGGATGGAATACCGCGGCAAATGGCACAGGCACAGCCTATGCGGTTGGTGAGAAGATTCCCAGCACCAAAAGCATTACCGTTTATACACAGTGGAAGCTGAATGCACCTACAGTTTCCGTAACAGGCAATGCGACAAAGCAGTATGACGGCGAGAATGTTACCCTCACAGCGGCAACGCCTGTTTCCGGTGTTACATATCAGTGGCAGAGGGACGGCGTAGCTATTGATGGTGCAACAAATGCCACATATACCGTGAAAAATGTTGCGGACAGCGGAAGCTATACCGTTAAGATTACGGATACAGAAGGTAAAACAGCCGTAAGCAGTGCGACAGCAATTTCCATTACAAAGAAAGAAGTGGCAGTGCCTACGGTGGAAAGCAAGACCTATAACGGCACGGTATTGACAGCAGATGTAACCGAAACAGCTGATTACGATGTTACAAAAAATGACGGCGGAAAGAATGCCGATGCGTATGATGTTGTTTTAACCTTGAAGGATGCGGATAATTATAAGTGGGCTGACAGCGAAGAAGCTGCAAAAACGATTCCTTTTACAGTTGCACCCAAGAAGGTAGAATTAACTGTAGATAATAGCACATTGAAAGGCGCAGGCAGTGTTACATTTACGGTTGATGGCGTTTGTGAAGGAGATGCAGCAAAGGTTGTATGCAACGTTGACAGTATTAAGGTAGAGGGCTTAAAGGCTTCTTTGCCGAATGCAACCATGGAGTATACATTTACAACAGACATGGGCGGCAATTATGAACCTGCAAGCTGTGTTGTTTCCGTAACACGCAGAAAATCCTCGTCTTCCTCCTCTGACACTTCTGCCCCGACCTACGGCGTAAGCACAGGCAAGACGGAAAACGGCGAAATCTCCGTTACCCCCGCGAAGGCAGAAGCCGGCGAAACAGTGACCATCAAGGCAACCCCCGACAGCGGCTATCAGCTGGACAAGATGACGGTAAAGGACAAAAACAACAGCACCGTGAAGCTGAAAAAGGCGGACGATAACGAATATACATTTACCATGCCCGTCGGCAAGGTTTCCGTGGATGCGACATTCGTGCAGAAGGATGCGGCGGATGATAGCAACGCGGCTGAAGCAGGCAAGACCATTAAGCTGCAAATCGGCAGCCGTATCGTTAACGTGGATAACGAAGCGGTGATTTACGACGCTGCACCCGTCATCCGCAATGACAGAACTCTGGTGCCTATCAGAATTATCACCGAGGCTCTGGGCGGCAAGGTGGATTGGAACGGCGCGACCAAAGAGGTTACGCTCTTCATCAACGATAAGGAAATCAAGATGACCATCGGCAAGACGCTTGAAAAATACGGCGTTGCACCTGTTATCATCGACGGACGTACCTTCGTACCCGTGCGCTTCGTGGCAGATGAGCTTGGCGCAGAGGTTGCTTGGGATGAGGCAACCAAAACAGTGACAATCAAAACCGCTCGATAAGGCAATTCGGCGTTCATCAGAAATGGTGAACGCCATTTTTTTGTCCCGTTTGCGAAAAAGTATTTGACAACAGGGGGTGTTTTTGATATACTAGCTATTGCAGTAGGCGTTTTGTGGAGATGTACTCAAGAGGCTGAAGAGGTGCCCCTGCTAAGGGTATAGGTCATTAACGTGGCGCGAGGGTTCAAATCCCTCCATCTCCGTAGAAAAGAGACTATCGAAGGATAGTCTTTTTTATTTTGCAAAATGGAACCCTTTTTTGTGGCGCAATGCAAATCCCATTTTAATTTAATAGGAAGCTTTTTGGCGTTTCGATTCCCCGAAACGTCTTTTTTTATACCTTGAGACTCCCTGAGACTTGGCAGCTGCTATTCTCCATGACAGAAAGGAGGAGAGCAAAATGTATGTTACAGGGGACACGATTATCCGCTTTGCGACCGTTCTGGGAGCATTAGGCACACTTGGAGCCCTGCTTTACCGCAGCTTTCACTGGATGGAGCAGCAGAAGGCGCAGCAGGCGGAAATCGAGAACATCAAAAAGGAGCAGTGCGTTATATGCTACGGACTTTTGGCAACACTGGACGGGCTCAAGCAGCTTGGCGCAAACGGCAATGTCAGTGATGCCTATCAGAGACTGGAAAAGCATCTGAATCAATCGGCGCACGAATGAAAGGGGGAAATGAAATGAAGGAATTCTGGAGAGAAGCCGTCGGAAATCTGCTGACGGTGAAAAGTATTGTAACATTGGTGCTGACGCTGGTATTTTCCGTTCTGGCAGTCACAAGCCGCATTGACGGTGGGCAGTTTCTGAATATTTTTTCGATTGTGATTGCATTTTATTTCGGCACACAGCACAGGAAAAGCATGACGCAGGAAGTGGCACAGGAAAAGGGGGATGCGGAATGACGGGGAATGAATTGGTTGCATTTGCGAGAGGAAAGATTGGCACGCCTTATGTTTATGGCATGAAGGGCAAGGTGCTGACGCAAAAGACGTATGACCGGCTGAGAATCCTTTTTGGGCCGCTGGTCTGGGAGAGCGACGCGGCGAAAATCGGGCAGGTTTGTGTAGATTGCAGTGGTCTGATTTCGTGGGGGACAGGCATCCTTCGCAATTCGCAGGGCTATCATGACACAGCGGATGCGGTATTTCCCATCGCGACCATCGGGCAGGCACCCATTGGGGCGGCGGTCTGGCGCAAGGGGCATATCGGCATTTACATCGGCGGCGGAAAATACATCGCGGCGGACGGCAGTGCCTACGGTGTGCGAATCGGCGCTGTTGCGGGCAGCGGCTTTACGCATTGGTTCCGCTTGAAGGATATTGCCTATGAAAGAAAGGAGGACGAAATGGTTACAAAGGAAACGATTTTTTATAATGATAAGGCATACACCGTCAGCCTCATCCGCAAGGACGGCGTAACATACCTGAAGACCAGAGATATTGCGGAAATTTTAGGCTTAGCGGTCGGCAGCAGGGGAAAGGCACCGGTCTTGGCAGACAAGCCTACTGGGGTCGACACAGTCGCCCCCTAAGTCGAAATCAGGATTTCGACTTGTTGAAACAGAAGAATAAACGGATAAGTTCCATCGGCTAAAAGCCTTGAAACTTCCCGTTTTCCTCAGCGGAACTACTGGCACTGCGTAGCAGCAGCCCTTTGGGCTGGTTTGTCAGCAAACTGCCATGCCGCCTGCGGATTTTATTCGGGAAACTACTTACCGCCCAAGAAGGGGCGGCAGGCAAAGCCTGCTTTGCGTAGCAAAGTAATGAACAGTTTGTTTCCCGAACCCTTCCGCGGCATCAAAATAACTTTGTCAATATTTTTATCCCTTTCAGATGAAAGGGATTTTTTGTTTAATTGAATAAAAATATAACAGTACGATTTTTTGTTTTTCCTGTGCGAAGGAAACAAAGAGCAGGAAAATTTTTCATCTGATATTGTTCAGTTTTCATTTTTGCCAATAAAAGCGTATTTTACTTTACCCAAAAAAGAGAAAATGAACTATTTTTCAGTCTGTTTTCCTCTTTTTCACAGGATGCGGTTGGACATTTTTTCGCATCGTTCAAAAAAATGTACGAAAAACTATACAAAAATACCTGAGTTTGTAGAAAATTTCACAGTACCCCTTGCCTTTCTCCGGAAAAGTGGTATACTGATACTGTATTCGGGTAGGGATTTTCAGGAATTCATTGTGCGATTGGATACACGCTGAACTTTTTTTCAGGATGTGGGTTGCGCGTATCTGCAGAATGAGCCGAAGATCCTCCGAGAAGAGTACGCAGTTCTTCAAATACAAAATATCTATATCAAAAGGAGAAGTGAAAAACATGAGAATTTCCGACAGAGTGCAGGCAATGCAGAACTCCCCTATTAGAAAATTTAACCCTATGGCTGACGCAGCTGAAGCAGCAGGCGTTAAGATTTATCACCTGAACATCGGTCAGCCCGATATCGAAACACCTTCCGTATTCTGGGAAGCAGTTAAAGGCTTTGACCAGAAGGTACTGGCTTACGCTGGTTCTTGGGGTCTGCCCGAACTGCAGGACGCTATCGTTGATTACTTCAAGAGATTCGACATGAATCTGGAAAGAAACGATGTTCTGATCACAGCAGGTGGTTCCGAAGCGCTGACACTGACATTCCTGTCCATCATCAACCCCGGTGATGAAGTTATCGTAGCTGAACCCTACTACACAAACTACCTGACATTCATTCAGGCTGCTGACGGTGTTGTAAAACCCGTTACAACATACGCTGAAGAAGGCTACAAATATGCAATCAAGGAAAGACTGGAAGCAGTTGTTACAGATAAGACAAAAATGATTTCCATCGTTAACCCCGGTAACCCTACAGGCTGCATCCTGTCCAGAGAAGACATGAGAGTAATCGCTGACTTCGCTAAAGAACATGATCTGTGGATCCTGGCTGACGAAGTTTACAGAGAATTCGCTTACGACGGCAGAGAAATGACATCCTTCGGTCAGATGGCTGATATCGAAGACAGAGTTATCATCATCGACTCCGTTTCCAAGAGATTCTCCGCTTGCGGCGCTCGTATCGGCTGCATGGTTTGCAAAAACAAAGAATTCATGGCAGAAGTATTCAAGATTGCTATGGGCCGTCTGTGTGTTCCTACACTGGACATGGTTGGCGCAACAGCAATGTACAAACTGCCTGCTGACTTCTTCAATAGCGTAAGAGCAGAATATGAACACAGAAGAGACGTTGCTTATGATGCACTGATGAAGATTCCCGGCGTTGTTTGCCAGAAACCCGGCGGCGCTTTCTACATCACATGCAAACTGCCTGTTGAAAATACAGAAGATCTGCTGCTGTTCCTGCTGAACGAATTCAGAGAAAACAATGAAACAGTTATGTACGCTCCCGCTGAAGGCTTCTACGCAACACCCGGTCTGGGCAGAGACGAACTGCGTATCGCTTACATCCTGAAAGCTGAAGATATGGCTAGAGGTATTGAACTGCTGGGCAAAGGTATTGAAGCATACAAAGCAAAAGGCGGCAAATAATTCAAGCTACATAAATTGAGTTAAGCATTGGCTTTGCACATGTTAGGGCACTCCGTTTGGAGTGCCCTTTCTCTATGCCGAAAAGCAACGAAACAAATCTGTTATATCCGTTACAAATGCTTAACAGATTTACAACAGATTTATGACAAATTGCACGATTTCTTTCTTTTTTTCGGTGCTTGTGGTATGATGAGAAAAATGAGTTATGGGGTTTTTAGGAATTTTAAGGAGGTTTTTTAAATGGAGGAAAACAGAGAATTGACAAGAGCGGAGCTTGTGGAGCAGGATGCAAAGGAATGCTTCAAGCAGGGTCTGAACTGTTCTGAATGTGTGATGACGGCATTTCTGAATCATTTTGACACAGGGCTGCCCAAGGAGGTTGTAAAGCTTGCGACCGGCTTCGGCGGCGGCATGGGGCATACAAAAAATACCTGCGGCGCGATTACGGGCGCGGTTATGGCGCTGAGTGCCATTGTGGGCAGAGAAAATCCTGCGGCAAAGGAAACAGTAGGCGAACGAATTACCGAATTGCAGCAGGGCATTTATCCCATTGTTGGCAAAATGGTAAATGAAATCAAGGATGAATACGGCACACTGATCTGCTCTGAGCTTTCTAATCCCTTCGGTGATTTCGCATGCAAGGAAAGAAAGAAAAACTGCATGACTATGATTATGCACTGCGCAAAGCTGGCGGCGAAATATGCAGAAGAAGCGCAGAAATAAAAAGCAATTATAACGTAATATAAAAGGAATATTGTAATAACGAACATAAGATTTGGTGATTGAGATGAAAAAAGTATTTTTGGGGCTTCTGGCGGCACTGATGCTTACCGTGCCTGCCTTTGCTCATCCGTTGATTACGGTTTATGTAGATGGAAAACAGTTAAGCTTCGACCAGCCGCCCATCATTCAGGATGACCGCACACTGGTACCCATGCGGAAAATCTTCGAGGCACTGGATGCACAGGTAATCTGGGATGAAGCAGACCAGACGGTTATGGCAATGCACAATGAGGATATCATTATGCTGCAGATTGGCGAAGCAGGTCTGTATAAAAACGGCGAATTGGTTTATACCATGTCTGTCCCTGCGCAGATTATCAATGACCGCACACTGGTGCCTCTGCGCGCCGTTGCGGAAAGCCTTGGCGCATCCGTTGCGTGGGATGGCGTGAAATATGTCATTGATATCCATTCGGACGGCACCTCCAAAAAGCCTACGGGCAGTGAGCAGCAAGCACCGCAGGTTGGCGGCTATACGTCCTCTGTCCTTGCGGCGGACGGCACAGAGGTGCTGCATGTGGAGCTGAAATGCGACGAGGTTGCGGGGCAGGCGGCAGTCAATACTGCCATGGCACAGGCTACCTTCAACGAAGGCAAAGCCTTTTTGCAGACCTATAAGGCACAGGCGCTGCAGGCATACGCCAATGATCCCAACGGCTTCCAGCCCTATTACTGCGTGGGTGCGTATAACGTAACACGCAGCACAAACGGCTATGCTTCCTTCTTGGGAACGGTTTCCTCCTATGCAGGCGGCACAGAGCAGGCGCAGTATACCTCTCATACCTATGCCATGAGCAGTGGCAGGGAGTGCGCCCTGAGTGAACTGGTTTCCGATAGTCAGGCAGATTTGCAGGCACTCTGGAAGGCATCCTTTACAGCGCTGATTGAAGCGGACGAGGATGCGTTCTACAGCGATGCGGAAAGCAGATTGGCAAGAAGTCTGAATCAGGTGCAGTTCTACCTGACAGATAGCGGCATTGTTTTTTATCTCTCTCCCGGCATCATTGCCCCTGCGGCAACGGGTGCGGTGTCCTTTGAAATTGCATATCAGATTTAAGGAGAGGACATATTTAAAGAGAAGGTATAAAATAGAATTTTTTACGAAAAATAGAGAAATAAAAGAGAAAAGGAGGGAGTGCGGATGTGTACCGCAGTGAGCTATCATACCAAAGACCATTATTTCGGCAGAAATCTGGATTTTGAATGCTCTTATGGGGAGAGTGTGACGATTACCCCCAGACGTTTTTTGTTCTGCCTTCCCGAAGGGGCGGAATTTCGGACAGAGTATGCCATGATTGGCATGGCGCACGTTGCTGAGGGAACGCCGTTATATTATGATGTGGTCAACGAAAAGGGGCTTGCCATGGCAGGGCTGCTGTTCGCGGGCAATGCAGTCTATCAGAAGCGGCAGGAGGGGAAGGACAACATTCCCTCGTGGGCGTTGCTGCCTTGGATTTTGGGGCAATGCGAAACCGTAGCAGAGGCAAGGGTGCTTTTGGAGCGGATTGCAGTGACAGATGCGCCGTTCAGCGAGGCCTTACAGCCCAGTCCGATGCACTGGATGCTTGCGGATGCATCGCAATGCCTTGTGATAGAACAAATGGCAGACGGACTGCATCTTTATGATAACCCGATTGGCGTTTTGGCGAATAATCCGCCCTTTCCCTTTCACAGAGAAAATATCAGGCAATATTTGAATGTTACCGCAGAACCGGCGCAGGATCGCTTCAGCGGACAGGAGCTGCTTTCCCCCTTCAGCCGCGGCATGGGTGGGCTTGGTCTGCCGGGCGACCTTAGCTCTGCCTCTCGGTTTGTGCGTGCGGCCTTTGTGAAATTAAACTCTCGTTCCGCAGAGGGCGAAAAGGAGAGTGTCAGCCAGTTTTTCCATATTCTCGGCGCAGTGGAGCAGCAGAGAGGATGCTGCTATCTGGGCGATGGAAAATATGAGATTACCATATACAGCTCCTGCTGTAATCTGGAGAAGGGAATTTATTATTATAAGACCTATGACAATCACAGCATTACGGCAGTGGAACTGCACAAGGAAAATCTGGACGGAGAGGAATTGATTTGTTACCCCTTGGTTTAAGCCGTTTCTCTCCTTTACGATACAATGCAAAAAGGAGGATATTATGGAACTGATATTGGCTTCGGCCTCACCGCGCAGGAAGGAATTACTGGAAAAAATCGGGCTGCCCTTTACGGTACAGCCTGCCATGGGCGAGGAACGCATCACGCAGAAAAGCCCTGCGGCGGTTGTTATGGAATTATCCCGACAGAAGGCAGAGGAAATCGCAGCAGCGCAGACAGAGGATTGCATTATCATCGGGGCGGATACGGTGGTTGCCAGAGGCGAGAAAATCATGGGCAAGCCGAAGGACGCGGCGGATGCAAAGCAGATGCTCAGAAGTATTGCCGATGACTGCCATCAGGTCTATACGGGTGTCACGCTTATCCGCACGGGTGCGCATCCCCAAAGCGTCACCTTTCAGGAAAAAACAGACGTATGCCTTTATCCGATTTCCGATGAGGAGCTGGATGCCTATATTGCAAGCGGCGATCCGATGGATAAGGCAGGAGCGTATGGCATACAGGGCGATTTCGCGATTTATGTGAAGCGCATCGTAGGAGATTACTATAATGTGGTGGGTCTGCCGATTGGCAGAGTCTATCAGGAATTGAAGCGGATGCTTTTTGTCAAAAAATGAACGGTTTTTCACTGTTTTTTATGGAAAATGAAAGATTTGCCAGTCTTGTTGTTGACAGACAATAAAAAATAGTTTATTTAACAATAAAAATTTGTGCATTTATTTAGTTGACACTAAAATATATTTTAGTTATACTTGTAGACGTTAAAAGTAATAGCTTCCATATATACAATTTACTTACCTTCCCCCCTGAAGTACCGTTCAGGGGTATTTTTTTTGCCTGCGGCTAAGTCAAAAACAGGTTTTTGACTTGGGGGACAGAGGAATAAACGAATGGGTTCCGGCGGCGGAGCCTGGAAACCCATCGTTTTCCTCGGCGGAACTAAATTCCGCCTGCGGAGTTAATTCGGGGAAGAATTCCCCGAACCCCTCTTTCCGTTCTCGCTGTTTTCTATAAAAGTTTAAAATATTAAACTTTTTGTTTATTTTCTCTTGATTTTTTTTCTATTTTCGATATAATAGTCTGGGTTTAGTAAAAATATTCTGAAAGTTTAGCAATACTAAAACAGGAAAGGAAGATGACTGCTGTGGAAATTGGCAGGAAAATTAAGCAATTACGCATACAGAAGGGGCTGACGCTGGAGGAGCTTGCCAGCCGCAGTGAGCTGACGAAGGGCTTTCTTTCTCAGCTGGAGCGAGAGCTGACCTCGCCCTCCATCGCAACCCTGAACGATATTGTAGAGGCGTTGGGCAGCTCCTTAGCGGAGTTTTTCAAGGAGGAGGAGCAGGAGCAGCTTGTCTTTCATAAAAAGGATTTTTTTGTGGATGAGCGCGAAACCTACACCATCAACTGGATTGTGCCGAATACGCAGAAAAACGCCATGGAGCCCATTCTGATAGAGCTGCCGCAGGGCGGAGATTCCTTTGTGATGGACCCCCACAGCGGCGAGGAATTCGGCTATGTCCTAGAGGGAGCGATTATCCTCATGGTCGGGGAGGAAAAGCATATCGTCCATAAGGGCGAAACCTTCTACCTTTCGGGCAAAAGCCGCCATTATCTGAAAAACGAGAAGAAAACAACCGCAAAGGTGCTTTGGGTTTCCACGCCGCCTTTGTTTTAAGCATTGAGTACAAGGAGGATATGAAATGAAGAAAAAGCTGATTCAGTTCAAAAATATCGTCAAGAGCTATGAGGACGGCAAGGTCGTTCTGAAGGGCATTGACCTTGATATTTACGAAAATGAATTTGTGACGCTCCTCGGCCCTTCCGGCTGCGGGAAAACAACGCTTTTGCGTATTTTGGGCGGCTTTTTGCAGGCAGATCAGGGAGAGGTGCTGTTTGACGGGCAGGAAATTTCCAAGCTGCCCCCCTATAAAAGAGAGGTCAATACCGTATTCCAGAAATATGCCCTTTTCCCCCACATGAATGTGTATGATAACATTGCCTTCGGCTTGAAGCTGAAAAAGGAGCCTAAGGACATCATCGAGCAGAAGGTAAAGCGTATGCTCAAGCTGGTAAATCTGGAGGAATTCGCGGACAGAAGCGTCACTGCCATGTCCGGCGGTCAGCAGCAGCGAATCGCCATTGCGCGTGCGCTTGTCAATGAGCCGAGCGTGCTGCTTTTGGATGAGCCTCTGGGCGCGCTTGACTTAAAGCTGAGAAAGGAAATGCAGCAGGAGCTGAAAAAAATCCAGCAGGAGGTCGGCATCACCTTTATTTATGTTACACATGATCAGGAGGAAGCGCTGACCATGTCCGATAAAATCGTTGTCATGCGAGAGGGCGAAATTCAGCAGATTGGCAGCCCCACAGATATTTATAACGAGCCTGTCAATGAATTCGTTGCGAACTTCATCGGCGAATCCAATATCATTGAAGGCATGATGGTGGATGATTACAAGGTTGTGTTCGGCGGCAGACGCTTTGACTGCGTGGATAACGGCTTTGGCAAAAATGAGGTGGTTGATGTTGTCATCCGTCCGGAGGATTTGGATATTGTCCCCCGCGGCGAGGGCAAGCTGAAGGGCGTTGTCAAATCCGTTCTCTTTAAAGGGGTGCATTATGAAACCATGGTGGAAACAAAGGTCGGTACGGAAATCACCGTAAAAATGGCAGTTTCCAACGACAGCCCCGTTTATAACGAAGCGGCAAACGAAAAAATGTCCGCCAACGATTTCTATCTGGATATGGAGGACGTAGAGGAGCTGGACGAAGCAACCATCATTGCCCGTGCGGACGCGCAGGCATGGAATCCCGATGAGGATGAATTTATCTCCATCAAGGAGGTGGATTATGACATCAAAAAGGAAAACGGCAAATATCCCGTTACCTTCTCCACAGCCGCAGGCACCTCCGTTACGGTCAATATGATTGTAAAGGATGAAAACCGCGTGACAAGCACCGAAAACGAGGAAGAAATCTATGCGATGAATTTCTTTAAGAAGGTGGATGAAATTCAGGAAGCGGTTGCACTGGATACCGACCTGAAAACATGGGCGAATGCTTCCGCATGGAGCCTTGAGGATGACACAGCTGTTGAAATTGCGGATGTCAAATATGATTTTGACCCCGAAACCATTACCCCCGGCATTTATGATGTGACCTTTGCCACAAAGGGGTATGAATATAAGATTGACACCACGGACAAGTTCGAGGTGGGCGATGAGGTTGGGCTGACCTTCCAACCCGAAGATATCCATATCATGTCGAAGAACAATTATTAAGAAAGGGGGCGTGATGCGTGAAACAATTTCGTAATATGCTTTATCCGTATGTGGTCTGGTTGTTTATCATGGTTCTGGTCCCCATGCTGATGATTCTGCTATATGCCTTCACAACCGCAGGCAATGAGGTAACAACCTTCCGCTTCACTCTGGATAACTTCTCCCGTTTTCTGACGGATACGGTTTTTCTGGATGTACTGAAACGCTCCCTGCTGATTGCAGTTGTGACAACGGTGGTCTGCGTGCTTTTAGGCTACCCCATCGCCTATACGATTGCCAAGGGGCCTGAACGCAGCGGCTTCTTCTGGATTATGCTGATTACTCTGCCGACATGGATTAACATGCTGGTGCGTACCTATGCGTGGGTGGGTATTTTGCAGGATGATGGTCTGGTGAACCGTTTTCTGGGGATGCTCGGTATTGGCTCCTTCCACATGCTCTATACCACCTTTGCAGTTGTTCTGGGGATGGTCTATAACTTCATTCCCTTTATGATATTGCAGATTCATTCCTCCCTTGCGAAGATGGATAAAAGCCTGCTGGAAGCGGCGAGCGACCTTGGCGCAACGCCCATGCAGAGCTTTCTGAAGGTGACACTGCCCCTTTCCCTGCCCGGTGTGCTGAGCGGGATTACGCTGGTGTTCCTGCCTGCGGTGTCCAGCTTCTTTATTCCGAAGCTTCTGGGCGGCGGACAGTATGTACTGGTCGGCAATGTCATTGAAACACAGTTCTTAACTAGCGGCGACTGGAACTTCGGCTCTGCCATTTCCCTGATTATGGCAGTGATCATTATGCTTTCTATGTGGCTGACGCGCAAGGTCGATACAGACCCTGCGGCAAACGGAAAGGGGGCGTAAGGGATGCAGGATAACCGAAAAACAGGCATCGGCGGAAAAGTTCTTCTGGCATTGACCATGTTTTTTTTCTATCTGCCGATTCTGTATATCATTGTATTTTCCTTCAACGGCTCCCGTTCGCTGACACATCTGGAGGGGTTCTCTCTCCGTTGGTATGAAAAAATGTTCGCGGACAGCAATATGATGGAAGCCGTTGTCTATACCATCGTGATTGCGGTACTGGCAACGGTGATTTCAACGATTGCAGGCACTCTGGCGGCAATCGGGATGTCCCGTTCCAAAAAAATTCTGCGCAATCTGGTGGATCAGGTGAATAATCTGCCGATTCTCAACCCTGAGATTGTAACCGCTATCGGGCTGCTGATGTTTTTCAGTGCCCTTGGCGTGAAAAAGGGCTTTGTGACGCTGCTTCTGGCGCATATTATGTTCTGTATCCCCTATGTGATACTGTCTGTTATGCCGAAGCTGCGCTCCCTTGACCCGAACCTTGCGGATGCCGCCATGGACTTGGGCGCAACGCCCTTTCAGGCACTGACAAAGGTTATTGTGCCGCAGATTCAGCCGGGTATTATCTCCGGCGCATTGGTTGCCTTTACCATGAGCTTTGATGATTTCATCATTTCTTATTTCGTAACGGGCAACGGTGTCCAGAATATCTCTATTCTGGTATACACCATGTCTAAGCGTGTCAACCCGTCCATCAATGCACTGTCCACTCTGGTGATTGTGCTGATTACCGTTGCGCTGACGGTTGTGAATGTCATTCCCGTTATCCGCGAAAAGCAGGGCAAAAGCGGTGCAGCCCTCGGCAAGCGCGGCATTGCGGTCTGCATGGCGGTTGTGGTTGCCATCACAGGCGTGGGCATTGCCATGCTCAGAAAGGGCGGCGGTGCTTCTCCGCAGGATGCCATTGCGAAATATGGCTCGGGTAACTTAAAGCTGTATATCCCCGGGGAATACATGAGCGAGGAGCTGATTCCAAACTTTGAAAAGGAATATGGGGTAAAGGTAATTGTGGAACTTTTCGATTCCAACGAGATGATGTATACGAAGCTGCAGGCAGGGGATTCCTATGACGTTGTCGTTCCCTCTGATTATATGATTCAGCGTATGCTTGCAGATGATGCCCTACAGGAATTGGATAAAGACCTGATTCCCAATCTGGATAACCTGACCCCTGAGGTGAAGAATCTCCCCTATGACCCCGACAATACCTATTCTGTACCGTATTTCTGGGGCAGCGTCGGCATTATCTATAACCATAACAACGTAGACCCTGCCGAGGTGGAGGAGCAGGGCTTCGATATCCTGCGCAACCCGAAATATAAGGGGCATATCTATATGTACGATTCCGAGCGTGATGCCTTCATGGTGGCGCTCAAGGCACTTGGCTATTCCATGAATACGAGCGATGCTGATGAAATTCAAGCGGCGTATGAGTGGCTGCTGGATATGAATAACACCATGAACCCGACCTACGTCACAGATGAGGTTATCGATGGCATGGCGAATGGCAATAAGGACATCGCGATTGTATACAGCGGCGACGCAACCTATGTCCAGTCCGAAAATGAGGACATGAGCTACTGGATGCCCAAGGAAGGCACAAACCTCTGGTATGATGCCATGGTGGTTCCTAAAAACGCACAGAATCCCCTTCTGGCGCAGGAATTCATCAATTATACACTGACCTATGAAGCGGCACTGGGGAATTCCGAATATGTCGGCTATAGCTCTCCCAATGAGGAGGTTATGCTGGAGCTGAGCGGCGAGGAGGGCATGTACGGCGCATACGAAGCCTATATTCCCCGTTCCGGCTACGAAAAGGATGAGGTATTCCAGGATAATCCCATTCTGAAAAAGAAGATTGCCGAGCTTTGGATTAAGGTAAAGGCTTCAAAGGGGTGAGAGGAATGTTTGAAAAATGCAGACTGATTTGCTTAGGCAATGACGCAGGCAAGCAGGCATGGCTTGCAGGCGGGGGAGATCCGGCACTGATTTTCTCTGCCAACCAGCTCAGGGGGCGGCTTGCCATCGGTGAGACTTTGCCTGAACAGCTTGTGTTTGACGGCAGCCTGAAGGATTGTATCCATATTTTTTCGGAGCAGTCCATAGAGGAGGGCAGCCAGAAAATCAATGCCTATCTGGAGCAGGGCGCAGCCGAATGGACAGAGAATGGCTGGGAGCAGTTCACCTGCCGCACGGCGGTGCTTGGCTGCTGCAGTGGCTTCTACCTTTCTGTTGTCAATAAAAAGGAGCTTCGCTCCTTTTAAGTCGAAATTGGAATTTCGACTTGCACGAAAAAAAGAGATGTGAGTTTCACATCTCTTTTTTCTTTAAAAAAACATATCATAAATTACTTTAATAAACAGCAGCACGATTACCACAATCAGCATTTTGCGGATGACCGCCGCGCCTTTTTTTATGGCAACCCCTGCGCCTGCATAATTGCCGCAGATATTCAGCACTGCCGCAGGAATCGCAACCTTCCAATATACCGTTCCTGCCAGAATATACACTGCCAGAGAAGCACAGTTGGACGCAAGGTTCAGAAACTTTGCGTTTCCTGTTGCTGTCCGCATATCATATTTCAGAATCAGGCAGAAGGCAATCAGTGCAAATGTGCCTGTCCCCGGTCCGAACAGACCGTCATACAGCCCAATCAAGCCGCCAATCAGCACGGAAAAGGCATATTTTTTCCGTTTGCCGAATCGGTCGGAATGGTTATCGTTACCCATGTTTTTGTTGATGAGCGTAATCACTGCCGCAACAGGCAGAATCACAAGAAGCATGGTTTTCAGCGTATGCGCATCCAGCACCAGCACGATTTTTGCCGCTACAGCGGAGCAGACAAACGCCCCTGCCGCCGCCAGCAGCCCCACGGGGATATCCACCATTTTGTTGCGGTAATACCGCAGGGTGGCGATTGCTGTGCCGCAGGAGGATGCAAATTTATTGCAGGCATAGACCATGTGGACGGGCAGACCGCTGATGAGGTAGGCGGGAATGGTAATCAGACCACCGCCCCCTGCAATAGCATCCAGAAAGCCTGCCAGAAAGCTTGCAAGCATCAGAAAAACGAAGCTTTGCGTTGAAATAATCAGGTGAAGCATGGTTCATTCCTCTTTTGTGATAGCTTCTGAAGCTGCTCAGGCTTCGCTTGCCTTTGTGGTAACGGTTTTCGTGGAAACGCCGTCAAGCATCCCCAGCTTGCCGGAAAGTGCGCTTGTCACGCTGCCGGGGGCATCCATCACAATGCAGATGATGGAAACCTTGCGCTCTCTGTAGGGAATCCCCATGCGCCCCACGATGTAGCTGCCGTATTCATGCAGAAGATCGTTCACTGCTGCCGCCTGCGCTGTGTCCTCAATGATAATGCTGATAACGGAAATGCGATTTTCCATAGGTTTTTCCTCCTTATTTTCATAAAACGGTATCCAAAGAATACGCCGAACCCTTCGTTCGGTCACTACCTAGAAGGATAACAAATCTGCCGCCGCTTTGCAAGGAAAAACCATCCTTTCGCCGCCATATAACAGCCATAATCAGAAAAACTTATCCTACTGATAAAAAATCCTTATCTTTTTTGGAAAATCTGCTATCATACGGCAAAAATCCCCTTTATTTTTCTCTGTTTCTATGCCGTTGTTTTGGTTGTATTACCTTTTTTTTTCGTTTAAAATAAAACTAGCGGAAAAAATTCTGCGGACTACAAAATAATACGGTTTGTTTTTTATACATAAGGAGGCACATCATGGGCGGCTTTTTTGGCGTAACAAGTAAAAATGACTGCGTTCTGGATATTTTCTTTGGCGTAGATTATCACTCTCATCTAGGCACAAAAAAAGGCGGTATGGCACTTCATAGTAAGGAAAAGGGATTTCAGAGAGAAATCCATAACATTGAAAACACACCCTTCCGTACAAAATTCGAGGATGATTTGTATGAATTTGAGGGCTGCGTTTCCGGCATCGGCTGTATCAGCGATAACGACCCTCAGCCCCTGCTTGTGCGTTCCCATCTGGGCACCTACGCTATTACAACCATCGGTGCGATTAACAATGCAGAGGAGCTGCTGCAGGCGGAATTTGATAAAGGGCATCAGTTTATGTCCCGTTCCACAGGCAACGTAAACGAGACGGAGCTGGTTGCAAGCCTGATTAACCAGAGGAGCGATCTCATCAGCGGCATCAAATATGCACAGGAGGCGATCGAAGGCTCTGTTACCCTTTTGATTCTGACGGAGGATGATGCAATCATTGCCGCAAGAGATAGACTGGGCAGACTCCCTGTTCTCATCGGGAAGGATGAGGAGGGCTATGCCGTTTCCTTTGAATCCTTCGCATATCAGAAGCTGGGCTATGAAAAGGATTATGAGCTTGGCCCCGGCGAAATCGTGAAAATTACCCCCGAAGGCTACAAAACCTTACAGCCTGCCGGCGAGGATATGAAAATCTGTGCTTTTCTCTGGAGCTATTACGGCTACCCTAACTCCAATTATGAGGGCGTTAATGTAGAAGTGATGCGTTATAAAAACGGCGAGATTATGGCGCGGGATGAAGCGGCAAGAGGAACACTCCCTGAGGTCGATTATGTCGCAGGTATCCCCGATTCCGGCGTGCCTCATGCCATGGGCTATGCGCAGGAAAGCGGCTATACCTATGCGCGCCCCTTCGTAAAATATACCCCGACATGGCCTCGTTCCTTCACACCTGCGAGCCAGAAAATCAGAAACCGCGTGGCGAAGATGAAACAGATTCCCGTACCCGAGCTGATCGAAGGCAAAAAGCTGCTCTTTGTGGATGACTCCATCGTTCGTGGTACGCAGCTTGGAGAAACCGTTGAATTCCTTTATAGCACCCATGCAAAGGAGGTTCACATGCGTTCTGCCTGTCCTCCCATCATGTATGGCTGCAAATATCTGAATTTCACAAGCAAGAGCAGTGAGGATGATTTGCTTGCACGCCGCATCATTCATGAATTGGAAGGGTTGCAGGGGGATGCGTATCTGGAAGAATATGCGGATGCCTCCACGGAAAGAGGACAGTGTATGCTGAAGCGCATTTGTGAAAAGCTTGGCTTCGCTTCCCTTGGGTTCCAGTCTCTGGATGGTCTGCTGGAGGCAATCGGTCTGCCCAAAGAAAAGGTATGTACCTATTGCTGGAACGGGAAAGAATAAAATTGAAATAAAAAACAAACGAGGATATAAGAAAAGCCGAGAATCATTTGATTCTCGGCTTTTTGCGTGGGTGTGCGGCTGTCCGTGGGAATAAATGCACAGCCGCATGCCGTAGTGCAGGAGCACTCTGTAAAATTGATTCAATTTGACAAACTTGAAGTTGTACTTATGCACAGGCAATCAAGCGTCCCGTTTAATCAAAGCGGCATCGGAGTTCGGGCAATCACAATGACTGCCAAAACAGCGCCCGCAAACGCTGCTGCGCCGATAACTGCCGCCGTTTTTTTGCTGAGGTTCTTCTTTACTGCCTTACAGATTAGCATGGCACAAACCACGCAAACAGCCGCAGCCGCAAGCACAATGACCAGCGTCTCCCATAACCATGAAAGTTCGTATAATATTCTCATTCGCTCACCATACCTTTCTCTGGCAAACTGGAATTTATAGTGCATCTCTCGGACAATTCTTCACGCATTCAAAGCAAAGAATACATTCCGTACCGTTTTTTCGTTTTCTGGAATTATCTGTAACATCTACTTCCATAGGACACACATTTTTACATTTGCCGCATGAAACACATTTGCTTTTATCACATTTAATTCGGAGCAGCGAAAAATAACTCATAGGTTTTAAGAATATAGTGATAGGACATATGTATTTGCAAAATGCACGATTATCCTTAAAGACAAAAGCCAATATTATCCCAACTATATAGTATATGGCATTTCCAATGATAAACGCCCAAAACATAATCCTCTCAATGTTACCGATATGAGCAAGAAATAGCACCGAAACAAATATAAGAGAAATTGCAAATGTTATATACCTTATCCACCCAATCTTTTCCCGTGGTGTTTTGGGAACTTTATACGGAAGAAAATCAAGCACCATTGCCGTCCAACAGGCATACCCACACCAACCTCTGCCAAAAAGCAATGGTCCAAAAATTTTTGCCACCGCATAATGAATTGTTGCGGCTTCAAATACCCCTGTAAAAAGATAATACCAAAATCCCTCAATCTGCATATTTTCACCGCAAATAAAGCCCAAATACACCAACATATAAAGTCCGACTAAAAGCTGTGCAACTCTGCGGGCATATTTGTATTTTTTTATATAAAGAAATATCCCGAAAAAAATTGATATTCCAATATAGCTAAAATTAAAAAGGTAAAATATATTGTCCTGTGTCAGCCATAATGTTACTGCAATAGTCATAAATATTCCCAATACACCAAGCGGTAGAAAATACTTTTTCATTTTATTCCTCCAATCCACAAACCGGAATTTAGCGGTCAGTGTACAGTAGTCGGTAGTCAGTTAAAGTATCGCC
>ERZ773168.1171-NODE-1171-length-23289-cov-3.406129_pt1 | contig 23289 bp, 21 predicted proteins | sample MGYA00511261_ERZ773168 | MGnify/ENA primary metagenome ERZ773168 (study PRJEB29015, sample SAMEA2737855) | human gut metagenome | biome: human gut; feature: human-associated habitat; material: faeces | place: China | collected 2012 ... | reverse complement strand
CAGCTCGCCGGAATGGTCAAAGAGGTTGTAGCCCTCCGTCACGGTAGCGCTCATCCCTGGTATCGCAGGCAACGCCGGACTTCTCTCTCTCTCCGGTCTCTTCTACCGCTGTTTTCTCCCCCATCTTCCCATATTGATCCCGCTCTCTCTGCCATGCCGGATCCCCGCCGTCAACCCAGGCAATCACAAAATCAATCTGTGTTTCCTTTTTCTCTTCCATGCAATCCTCCCTGCACCATCCATCTGCCGATCAAGAGCCGGCTTCCCGCGCCTTCGTTCGCAAACGGCAGCGGTTTTCCGTCTTTCTGCCGCACCATGGAAAGGTAGAGTTTCTCCTCTTTTCCTTCCCCGCCGTCTTCTCCCGCCGCAATTTCAACCTTTGCCACGTCCGTCTGACCGCCCTTTAATCCGCAGATCTCATAAAGAACCTTCTGCACCTTCTGCTCTTTGCCTTCATCACACTCCCGGATCAGAAGCAGATCCGTTTTCTGGCATACGGCGGAAAATCCTTCATTTTTCAGTGTCACCCAAAGGCTTCCCTTTTTCCACTCTGCACAAAGCACGCAGATCCGGTAACCGAGGCGACTGCCGATCTCCTCATACAGCGATTTTCCGGACGGGAGACGGCATGCCTTCCACTCTGCCATCCGCGCCGGGTCATAGATGCTGTTTAAATAGGTCACCTGCATCTTTTGAAGTTCCTCTAAGACTGCCTCCGCGGACAGCTTTATTCCCGCCAGCGCCTCCCCTCCGCACAGAATGTTTTCATCCTGTCCGCTCAGATAAGCCTGCTCATCTGCCGCACACCACGGTTCTTCCCAATCTGCCGCCTCCCGCGGCACATCCCCGAACGTCCCCATATGGTCGGCTCCGGCAAACATGGCATCATCGTATAGTCCCAGTCCGCGCACCGGCTTATTTCCCGCCAGCATGCGCAGATGCACCGGCTTTCGCACCGAGAGTGTCAGCGCATGGTGCGTCGCCTCCTGCCAGGTCTGCGCCAGCAGGCAGATCTGATCCGGGCGCAGAAACCGGGAGGTATGCATCTCTCCCCAGCTTCCCACAAACAAGCCCTGCACGGTCAGAATGGCATCCGCATACCGTTCCGCAAGACTACCGAGCGCCTGCATGTGTCTCTGCACCACAAAAATGCGCTGCGGCTCGCGCTCCATCCCCTTTCCCTCCGTATCGTAACAGACGCGCAGGATCATCTCTTTTTCCCGCTCTTGAAAGGCACGAAAAATCTGCTCCGCAAAGTCCAGTGCAAGAGTGTCCAGTTCACGCGAGGCGTAATCGCGGATGTCCAGCCGGACCAGAGCAAGTGTCTCTCCGGGATAATCCGGCAGCCAGTCTAAGGATACTTCCTCCGGTCTCCCCAGCCGGAACGTATAGATGTGATACCACCCGCGCCCCGGAGCAATATAGGGCTTCTGCTGTCTTTTTAAATTTTCTGCGCGAAAAGAACGCTTACTCCTTTTTGTCCATGAAAACATCCCGCTCTCCTGCCCCCGCATCAATTCCAAGCACCTTGATCCGAAATACCACGCCGATGATGGAGAAGACCATGCGGAACATATAGACCACCGGTTTGAGTCCGGAGTGCATGCTGGTGCCACAGCTTCTCGCATGCATGACAGCAGGGATCTCATCGATGCGGAATCCGAGCAGCTGCATCTGAATGATCATATTGGCATCCGGATACTTGTCGTCAAAGTGCTTATACTTCGAGTAATATAAAAATGCCCTGCGGTTAAGTCCCTGCAGACCGGTCGTCGGATCGGCAATCTTTCGTCCGGTACTGATCTTTATCATCCAGCGGAAGAATCCGTATGCCAGTTTCTTCGTAGCGGAGACCGGATACTCTGCACTTCCCTCCATAAAACGCGAACAGAGCACGATATCCGGGCAGCGTCCGTCCGCATCCTGCTGTTTTAGTCTCTGATAGATCACCGGTATGTTGCACACATCATGCTGTCCGTCCGCATCCATCTGGATCACATAGGAATATTTGCGGCGGATCGCGTATTTATATCCAAGCTGCAGGGCGCTCCCGTACCCCAGATTAAAGACATGGGATACCAGCGTATGTCCGTGTGCCTTTACGACCCAGTTCGTAGAGTCCGAGGACGCATCATTCATGACCAGAATATCCGCAATCTCCGCGATCTCCGGGCGTTCCAGCTCCTCCAGCACCCGCTCTATATTTTTCTCCTCATTGTATGCCGGAATGATAATCAGCAGTTCTTTTTGTTTCTTCTCTACCATCGTATCTTCCTTATTCTTTCTCGGAAAGCAGCTGCTCCAACAGCCGTTCCTCGTTCTCGTAATTTACAGGACGCTTTAACGCCGCCTGCGCGTACGCCCTGCGCCGGTCCGGATTCCGGATCAGGAAGCCCACAGCTTCCTTTACCGCCGCAGCGTCAAGCGCGCACAAAATCCCGTCCTCCCCGTCTATAATCTGCTCTCTGTTACATTCGGAAGCAACGATCGCACAGCCAAGCGTCTGCGCCTCCTGTATCGCAATGCTTTTCCCCTCATATCCGGTCGCATGCACATAGATATCCGTCTGCCGGTAGTACGGATAGGGATTCTCAACCGCTCCAAGCAGCAGGAAATCCTCCTTTAATCCGCACGACGCAATGTGCTGCTCTAATTCCCTGCGGCTGCTTCCCTCGCCCAGCACATACCACCGGACCGGGTATCCCTCCGCCTTTAACTGCCGCATCGCTTCGATCGCAACCGGATATGCCTTCTGCGGGGTGAGTCTTCCCACCGTAAGCAGGCGGATTCCGTCGAAATCATCCGTAAATCCTCCCGGCTGCCCGGACATCTTCCGAATTTTTTCACAGTCGATCCGATTGTGATAGATCCTGGTGCGTGCACTGCACTCCGGATACACGGCGAGAAACGCCCGCTTTACCTGTTCCCCGATCGGAAATACGGCATCATATTGCAGGTAGCAGTCGCGGTCCAGTTCCCTGCTGTATCCCGCCTTCTGATAGTCGATATGAATAAACGCCGCCTTTTTTTTCGCCCTGACGTGGTCTGCCACATAGTATGCAGAACCGCCCTCCAGGAATGCAACTGCAAGATCATATTCCTCCGGGAAGCGTCTGGCGCCATCCGAGATTGCCCGCCACAGCAGCTTGTCCGGCATCAGCCGTCCCTCTTTGCGCATCGCCCGCGCGGCCCTCCAGTGATAGCGCCACAGCCGGATCAGGTTGGCTCTGTGAAGCAGACATTTTACAACGGTCATGCCCATATAGATTCTTCCCTTTGGTTCGAGCACCGAGACCTGGGCATACCTTGGATTGACAAGCCGCACCCCCTCTGGTATCTGCTGCACCAGTTCTCCCTGGTTCATCAGGACAAAGAGCGAGAGCTCATATCTGGGCTGCCCGTCCTCCCCCCGCTCGGCAGCAAGCTGCGCAAGCAGTTCCAACAGTGCCGTCTCCGCTCCGGCGCGGCTTAATGTGTTAATCACGAACAATATCTTTTTTTTCATCTGTCAAAATCCCCAGCCTGTGCAATATTCTCTCATTTTCCTGATTGAGCAGGGAAACCTGCATGGCAAGCTCCTGATTTTTCATGGAAAGAACCGACACCACCTTGCTTAGCTTAAACAGCAGGATCAAAAGCAGCAGGCAGACTGCCAGAAGAAGCACCACCAGGTATTCCTCCTCCCTTGCCCCCGGCACGGAGACCACGCCCGTTAAAATCAGCGCTACCGAGACAAATGCCCACAGAAGTCCAATCGTATCGGTCAGTTTTTGTCTCACATACGCATTGATATCCCCCAAAAGGAACAACACTCCCGCTGCCGTCAGAAAAATCCGCAGAATTAAAATCACATTCATATACTAACGCTCCTTCTGTTTCTTTGTATATACCATACTCTCCGGCATCCGCTCTCTCTTCACCGTAAACAGCTGTCCGCCGCAGAAGATATGTTCATCCATATGGCGCTCCATGAACCTGAGTCTGAAATAGGCAATGGTAAAGCCGGTAAAGCTGCCCGCCACCAGCCCCATGCCGTACCACAGGTCACTCCCGCCGGCAGAAAGCACGCTTCCCGCCCACGTCACCAGACAAAAGCCGAGGGTTGCCAAAAGCGCCCCTGTCAGATCGTTAAAGTAGTACAGAAAAATAATTTCTGCATACAGAATAAATAATATAAAATATCCGGCGGCAAGACAAGGATAGATCTGCATCACTCTTCCCGAGAACCCGTACTGCGGAAGCACCACCACGCAGAGCAGATACACTGCCGTCGAGATGATAAACTGTATGCGCACCAGATTCATAAGCTCCGCAGAAAGCTGCCGGAACATTCTATCTTTTGTATTTTTGATATCTTCCCATCTTCCTCCGATAACCGCTTCCGAATACGCCTTGTAACGTGTGTGGAAATGCATCTCTACCCGCGTGATAAAAATGATGGTCGACGACAGATTCGTAAACATCGCCAGACAGGTTGCCAGATCATACGTCGGAGCAAAGACAAACGTATCCGCCACGCGCATCTGTAAATCCGTATTCCAAAACACAAAATTATGAATATACAGACCGAGTGTATACAAAAAATTGATCACCACCAGCTTCCAGTACCTGCCAAAATACGAAAAAACTCTTCTGTACCGGTTGCTGTTCCTCTTAAAATAGCGCTTCACCGTGGCATATTCCAACACCGCCGTAAGAAAGAATCCAATCGTGAGGGAAAGCAGCATACTGTAGACAATCTCCCTGCCGCATACTTTTACAAAAAAGAGGGCGCAGGCGAGTGCCGCCGCCATTCCGGTCAAAAAGTACAGCGATATCTTCTGATAATCCTTACAGATGGAGAGGTAAAGCATCGAATAAAACACGAGAACCAGTGCGATATAACCGCAAAATCCGGTAAACACGAAAATCAGGTTAACATGCCCCGCAAGATGCTCCCACACGCAAAACGGAATTCCGAGGAGACTTGCCAGCAGAATGTTTAAAAGCAGCCCCACATCGTAGCAGGGCAGAATATCCTCATAGCGCTCCTCATAGATGACATCCGACATATAGCGGGACAACACCGCATTAAAAGGCGCCGCCGTCAGAAGCGAAAAGATAAAGATGTAAAGCAGCGTTCCGGAAAACAGTCCTCTTCTCGCATATCCCACATTCTCATATCCCAGGAGCTGACTCATGAGCATGATCGTTCCGATCACGACAAACATCGGTGCGACCGTCACGACTGCACTGTAGCCGAATCCGGTCAGATATGCAAGAATCGTTTTTTTCTCATATATTTTCTGAAGCTTGATTCCTATTCCTGCCACAGTCTCTCTCCCTTCTACCAGTCTATGTTCTCAAACGTTTCATAAATCTTCCGGTACGTCTGCTGCATATCCGAAATCTTGTACTTTGCCATCACACGGCGGTAACCGTTTTCTCCCATCTGTTTTCTGCAGACCGGATGTCTGGCAAGATTCACCATGGCATCCGCAATTTCCTTCACATTCATGATGTGCGTCAGAATTCCCGCCTCGCCAAAATCATCGTCCTCGCCGTACAACAGTCCGCGGCAGTTTCCGACATCGGTTGCTATCGCAGGAAGCTTCGCCGCATAGCCCTCCAGAATCGTTAACGGCTGCCCCTCGCTGATACTGGTCAGAATGGTAAAATCCAGTCCGCCGAGATATTCCGACACATTCACCCTTCCGGTAAACACCACATCCGGCAGTTCCATCAGCTCCACCAGATCAAAACATTCTCTCGCGTATTCCTCGTCTTCGTCCGTCGGCCCCATGATCCATAATTTTAAGTTAGGCACATCGCGCTTTGCATACGCAAACGCCCGGATCATGGTCTTGACATCCTTGATCGGCGTCACGCGGAGTACCGCACCGATGTGCACCATATCCGGCTCCATCACTTCCGGACGCTTCAAACCGTCAAACCGCGCCGGATCAATCCCATTCGGGGTAATGCTCGTCTTATCCGCAGGACATCCCAGTTCGATCTGAAGCTCTCTCGCGTGCGCGTAAAGGCTTGTCACCAGATCAGCCCTGTCATAGGCAAGCTTCGACATTTTCTTGAACTGCTCAATCCAGATATTTTTATAGATGCCGGACACCCAGTCCGCACGGATCAGTTCTTCCTCGCGCTCCCTGGTGTAGATTCCATGCTCCGAGATCAGAAGCCTGCAGCCAAACCTGCGCTTTGCCATGCTGCCCAGCACGCCCGCATATCCCGTCGCCACACAGTGATACACATCCGCCCTCGGCAGCCGCATGCCAAGTGTCAGAAACAGCGGAAGGTACATGGAGCGCATCGTCCAGAGGAAATCAGAAAACACCGCCCCCGCATACCGCACCGTATAACATTCCTGCACCGCCCGGAAAAAATCCTCCCCCATGAGAAGTTCATTCAAAGAGAATTCCTTCTCCCCGAAAAAGGAGAACAGGGTATCCCAGTCTACATTCTGGTTCATCAACAGGCTCCGCAGTGCGGCGTACTCCCGCTCATTTAACTTCAGTCTGGCTGCTCTTTTAAGTTCTTTTGGCCGCCAGTCTGCATCCTCCAGATACAGTTCGTGCACTTCCACCACATTCTCCGGGAGATCGTAGACAAACTTTCCGCGCAGCGAACGGTTCGCCACAATCGCCAGTACGACAAACTGGTACTCTGGAAATATTTTTATCATACTGTGTATCCAGCTCGATACACCCCCGACAACATAGGGATAGCATCCCTCTGCCACAATACATATTCTCATGTGCCGTCACCACGCTTTCCGCCGTCCTGATACTGCCATTCTTCCCCGGTCTGCACTTCCACGGAGACCTCATCTTCCTCTGCAAGAATCAGATAGACGCCGTCTTCTACCTCTTCAAAGCTTCCGCCCGCAACTTCTGTGACTTCCTCTCCGTGCAGGCGCAGCAGAAACCATGCCGCATCCTCCCTGTGTTCTAAGGAGAGTATAATCACATTGTCCGTGCGCTGCTGCTTATAGTCAAGCGCCAGAAATCTGCGGATGCGCACATCACTCTCCGTCAGGGTGGTTGCGTCAAACGCTTCATACGCCTTCCAGTAGGTGCCGAGGTTTGCTGCGATCTTCTTGGACATTTTCTCCCAGGAATCCTCGTCCCCTTCCGGATAAGTCACGCTATAGAGGTCGAGTGTGATGTTGGAATAGCCGAGCGCCGTCTCCATGCATTTCACTTTAAAATCATCCAGAAACGTATGCCGGATTCCGGAACTCGTCGACGGCTGCAGTGTGACGTTCTCATTGAGATACCCCACCGCCTCGCTGGCACCTGATCCGAGCGCAACCGTGCGGATTTCCGCCGGAAGGGCACTCTCCTCCCCGATGCTCTTTACTCCGTCCGCGTAGAGGGATAAAAACCGGTAGGACGGCGCATAGGTCTGCCAGAACGTCTGATCCTGCTTTATTTTTTCTGAGAGTGGGATCCCTTCCCTGCTGTCTGCGGACAGCCCCGCCTCCGCGTGCTCCTCCTTCAGACGTTTCAGATAGTAGGTGACGTTCTCTCCATCCGGCTCTTCCTCATCCGTATACGTAAACTGCGGCGTCATCATGCAGGTCATCTTTGCCCCCGTCCGGGAGGCAATGGAGGTCAGCGACGGCCACACAATTTCCTGATACACTGCCTGTGCGGACTGGCTGTAGCGCTTCTGCATCTCCTCCTCGTTCTCGGAGACGAACGCCGGCAGATCTGCAATCACAAGATTCTGTGCGTTGATCACCGGGTAGATATCGTAATCGTATGTCTCCCCCATCATGGCGTCCAGTATTCCAACAGCGCTTATGTCTGCAAGATAATCCCCGTTCACACAGAAAATCTTTGCCGTGTCCACACTGTTTCTCCAGAGAATGGCAGGCAGAAGGCTGTTTTTTGCCGCCTCTTCGTCCATTCCCACATACTGTGCCCGTATTTCGTTATCCACCGTCTGTTCGATCGTCTCATCGGACAGCGTGCCGACCATATAGGTCTTGGTTCCCGCGCCGGTCGTATACCAGGGAACAGAAGGGTTCATGTCCTGACGCTCCTCCTCCCCGGGTTCCGTGACCTCATAGATCTCTTCCCCGCCGAGCAGAAAGCCGGAAAACAGATGCATGCCCGCAAGCGGTATCTCATCCGCAATCACCGCGCGGATTCCGAGAAGCTCCCTTAAATCCCGGTACTCCCTTATCACAGAGCTCTGCGGCAGGGTTGCAAAAATCACAGTCACACCCATTTGTGCCTCTCTGCGAAGCACCGCCACCTCTTCTTCCGACGTCACCTTGCTGCCGTCCACCACCAGCACCTGCAGTGCATCATCCTGCAGGCTGTCAAGCAGTGCGAGGGAGCTGCTGCAAAAAAACGTCCGCTTGCGGTAGCTGCACCATGTCTTTACCACGGATTCCTCCGCTCCCCCTGCTTCGCCCACATAGATCACCTCGCAGGCGTCGGCAGATGTCTGTTCTGCCAGAAATGCATCCGACCGTTGAAAGGATGTTGTGGTATCGTCTGCATATTCGTTGCTCTCATATTCACTTAACTGTTCTTTCATGACGCCTGTAAACTGAAACATAAAAAGCAGAATCACAAACATCATTGCAATCGTCAGATAATATCTGCGTGATACCATGTCGTTTCCTTCCTGCCGGACTAACTGAACGTCCGGATCAGCTCTAACGTCTCCCTGTCAATGACGATATTGGACGCTTTCAGCCGATCCAGTTCCCGGAAAAATTCGGTTTTCTTCTCCTGCGTAAAATACATTTTCAAATAGCAGGTGTACGTGGAAAGCGCATCCGGATATAATTCCCGGCTCCGGTTGCACCAGTAGCGCATCCGCCCGAATTCCTTTAAGCGGAGCAGCAGTTCACACAGCCATTCGATGTACTGCGCAGTGAGTTTCCGGTAATCTTTTTCATAGAGAAGTTCACACGCCTCCTCAAACATATCCACAAATGTCCGCTGTTCGGTCTCGTGAAAAACATTCTGTTTTAAAACGACATACATGTACTCGATCAGAAGGCAGGCATCGTCCCCCGCCTCTCTGCCGTCCTTTTGCATCTGCCGGTAGAGTTTCTGTGCATGCTGCCTGAAATCGTTGAGCACATCCCGAAGCACCGACGCCGCATAGTGGGAGGTCTCGGTGTCCTCACTGTCAAGTGCCAGCGCCAGCGATCCGAGAGAGTCCGTGACATCTCCTCTGACCACATTCATAATCAGTGTGCGCAGACTATCCCGGTCGGAAATCGCCAGTGCCTCCTCGATCGGCACCACATTCCGCTCCTGCTCCTCATCCGCCATAAAGTGTGTTCTGACACGCTCCTTACTGAAAATAACATCTTCCAGATCCGCCGACTGTCCGAATAAAAGATGCCGCGCGAGTTCTCCCGCCACAAAGAAGACGGGACCGATCACCGGTGCCAAAAGCATAACCGCCGCGCGGATTCTTCCGCCGGTGCGCTTTCCGGGCTCTTCTCTCCAGTGCTGCTCATTCCACAGGACATACGCCGCCGTGATGCACAGATTCAGTACCACAAGCAGCAGAAAATACGTTTCGATCCTGCTCATAGTTCCATCTCCTCTTTCATCCTGCACGGAAAGCCTGCGCTCCTAAAACGCTCCACAACCATTCCCGCATCCTCTGCGCTCGTGTTAGCAAGCAGTGCGTACATCTTTCCGTCGGAGAGTTCTCCAAGGTAATCACTCTGGCGCATCATGCCGGAAAGCACGCCCGCGGCTTCCTCCCTGGAGATCTCCCCCTCCTCAAAGACAACAAGCGCACACTCCGTCAGCTTCTTCTCTCTCGCGTTAAGATAAGCATTCACCAGAGAAGCAAACGCATCCGCCTCCAAAATTCTGGTGCCGTGGATATAGCGTTGCTGTTCTAACGCCGAGAGATAACGGTTCGCACGTACAACCGCGTTCTGGATCAGATAGCCGATCACAGTGAGCATATTCGCCTGTCCGAGCGTCATTCTCTCCCATGGGATTCCCCACACCATCAGAATCAGCTGCATCTCATCCTCCGAATAAATGGCATCCGCCATCAGCGGATAGCGCTCATCCATGGTTTTGTTGATGAACACTTTTTTCTCCCGCAGCTTTTCATAGAATTCTTCCATCTGCACATAGTGAATGGAATTTCCGAGCATGCGTGCCTTCGGCGAAGTTGCCGAGAACAGACGCGCATAGGAGTGGTTTGCCACCGTATAGATTGCGACATCCTGACTGTCCATCAGCTTTGCCAGCACCTCCGCGGCATAGAACAGCACTTCGCTCGGCTCGTACTTGTCCAGGCTGGACGTGATCTCATACAGCTTTCCGAAGCTGTCGTTCTGGTTGACGATCTGATTCGACAGAATCTCCTTGATGCGCACGTTGCTGCCATTGACATCCGAGATATCCTCCACCTGTCTGGAGAGGAAATCCACCTCATGGCGCTCCTCCTCCTCCACCGCATGCAGACGGTCACGCATATAGCCGATCACAAGTCCCAGAATCAGCAGCTGTGCAATCCATATGTACGTGTTAACATCCAGCACCACATCAAAACCGCTCCGCTGATACATCTGCACCGCAAGATACCCCGCCACCGCAAGTATCGAGGAGAATGTCGCCTGCTGCTGTCCGTAGGTAATGGCAAACAGCAGCACATACAGCAGATAAAAATCAATGTTCTGGAAATACGCACTCCCCGCCATCCAGTTATTTAACAGGAAAAACGGAAGGAAACAAAGCAGATTCTCCGCGAACGGAATCATCGCTCTTACGGCCTCTCGCGACCGCTCTCCGAACCGGCTCCATCCCTTTTTTCTGCTCTGTGTCCGCACAAAGGAAGATGCGTGCTGCCGGATGTACGCCGCCTCCCTGCCGATCTCAGTCTCTGGCTTATGTACAATGCGGATTCCGAACTCCTCCGCAAATCTCTGGTTGGACAAAACCGGATCCATCCGCTCTCTTCCGGTGTCCTCTACGACTTTCACACCGTCCAGTTCCGCCGCCACGAGCTCCGCCGCGCTCTGTACGGAAATCGTCTCTCCGGAAGAGATCTGATAAACACCGTACATCATCTTTTTTGCCGTAATCACCGCATACAAAAACTCAACGGCGTCCGAATAGTGCAACAGCGCCACACGGTTGTGGGGATTTACCCGGATCTCACCGGTTTCCAGCCCCTCCACACTCATGCGGGCGCAGATATCACGCGCTTCCGCCCCGGTAAGCGGTTCCCCGTAGAGATGATCCAGCCGCAGCACGATCGTCTCATAGCCCATGTTAAAGTAACTGCGGCAGAGTTCCTCTCCCGCCGCAATCGCCTGCGCGCGTACCGTATAAGCCGCACAGTTTTCCTCGCACGAAATGTCCTGTGTATACTCTCCCCCAAAGACTTCCTCCGACGAGAGATACAAAAAGCGTCCCACATTACCAGCCGTCTCATTCATCAGCAGCTGAAACAGGCCTGAAGTGTACGCCGACGCCGTGCTGCTCCCCTTCCCCCAGAGAAAGCCTGTGTCATAGGCGCCCATAAAGACTGTCACATCCGGACGCACTCCCTCAAGCACCTCTCTGATGCACGGATTGTCGTATGCAAAATGATACGTCTCAAATATCTTTTTGGACGTTCTGACCGATTTGTCTTCTGCCGTCAGCAAAAACACGCGGTGCCCTTCTTTGTCCAGTTTGTCCGTCAAAAGCTGAAGGAAGCGGCATTTGCTTCCCACCAATAATATATTCATCGTTTACAAGATCCCCTGTAGTTCCATTTGTCTGATAAACTGCATCACATCTGTCCGCATATCGTCTGCGGTCCCCCCGTACATAGTGGCAAGCTCCTCCGCGATTTTATCCGCCGTGTTCCCTGCCGTATACTGCCTGAAAATATAAGCCCCGCTCTCATTTAACATGAGCGGCGGCCGATACGGTTCTCCATCCTGCTCCATATCTAACAGCCAGTATTTTCCTGCCGCGCACCTGAGCTGATACTTGTTTTTCTGCATCTGCCATCCTCCGAAAAATCATCGTATAATTATAGCACATCTGACGCTCAAAAGGAACCGGTTATCCGAAAATGAGGACATACTCTTCTTCGGCTTTGCGCCTCCTGAAAAATATGTCCTCATCGTTAATGCATCTTATATTCCAGACGTATCCGGTCGGTAATCAATGCGATAAACTCCGAATTCGTCGGTTTTCCTTTTCCGTTGTGGATGGTATACCCGAACATCTCATCAATGGTATCCATCTTGCCTCTGCTCCACGCCACCTCGATCGCATGCCGGATTGCCCGCTCCACACGGCTGGAGGTTGTCTGGTACTTCTTCGCGATCGTGGGATAAAGAATTTTCGTGATCGAGTTGAGCATATCCATGTCATTGACGGACATGACAATCGCATCCCGCAGATACTGATACCCTTTGATATGCGCCGGAACTCCGATCTCGTGAATAATATCGGTGACATCCGCTTCCAGGTTGCGCTCCTTTGTCTCCTCCGCCTTCTCATAGGCATTGACCTTGCGCACTTCCGCACCGCGTCCCGCCGCAGGTCTTCTCACATTCTTGATGCGGCTTAACACGATATCATTGTCAAACGGCTTCATAATGTAATAATCTGCGCCGCGCGCAAACGCATCTTCCGTGATTTTCTCCTGACCGATCGCGCTGATCATAATAAACGCCGGATGTTTTTTTATGGAGGTGTCCTGACTCACGCGGTCTAAAACCCCCAATCCGTCAAGCTTCGGCATCACAATGTCGAGCAGCACGACATCCGGTTCTTTCGCCTTTATCACATGGTATGCTTCCTCGCCGTCGCGGGCGACTCCTACAACATTCAGTTCGTCATCACTTTCGATAATATCCCCTAATAATCGCAGCATTCTCTCATTATCATCTGCTATTGCAACATTCAGTTTTTCCATTTTAGCCCCTCCTGTGACAAAACTCTTTGCTTACTGATGATACTGATTCCAACGCAAGAAAATTTGTCGAAGCTAGTCGTCAACTGAAGTATATGCATCATTCGCGTATGATATAATATGCGTTTCTGCTGTTTCTCTTCACATAGTAAAGCGCCTTGTCCGCGTGCTCAATCAGACGCGCTCCGCTCTCTGTGCCCTCCGGCACAAAGCAGGCATACCCCTGGGAGATGGTAAGATTCGGCTGCACAACCGAGTGCTCGTTTGCGATTCCCACCTCCGCAATCTTCTGCAGGATCGCCTCCGCGATCTCCTCGATCTGGTTCTCCATCCCTGCCGGAAACAACATCACGAACTCATCCCCGCCAAACCGGTAGACATGTCCGCAGTCCATCACTGCCTCCTTCAGAATATCCGCCACCACCTTCAGGCAGCGGTCTCCCTGAATATGCCCGTAGGTATCGTTCAGCTGCTTAAAGCAGTCAATGTCCAAAACGCCGACCGTGATCCGCTCACTGCCCGCATCCCTTATGATATGCACCGCCTCACGCTCAAGAGAATAACGGTTCCCCAGCCCGGTCAGTGCATCCGTCACAGACATAGTCTCCACGCGCTTGCGCTCCGCCTCTTTTTCCCGCAGCTGGATCTTGATGTCGATCGCTGTGGCGCGGTCCTTCGCATCGATCGCTTTCTGGCGCTTATACAGATCCGCATGTGCCACACACAGTTCCACATAGCGCTCTTCGTTCCCCACAGTCTGATAGTAGTCCATCCACAATTCCGTCAGAAACAGCTGGAAAAAGACGGTTTTCTGATCGATCGTATAGGTCTCGACCGCAGATATGGTCTGCTTCCAGTATTCATACTCTTTCATGTCGCGGAACAGCTGACACAGATCCTTCATATCGTTCAGATAATCCGACGCATTGCTGTCTTTTTCACCACTCGCCAGAAGGTCCTCCATGTACTCATACACATAGTCCCCCTTTCCCATCTGCCAGAGCAGCCTACATTTGAAGATCAGTACCGTATAATAATACATCTCCTCCACTTCCTCGTCAAGCTGCCGCTCTGCCTGCTCTAAATATTTGTAGGAAAGCTCGTACAGGTTCAGTTCGTAGTAGGAGACCGCCAGATTCAGGTAGGTAATCAGAGCCCATGAACGGTGGCGTTCCTCCTTGATGCAGGTCGGATTCTGCAGTTCCCGCGCCGACTTTAAGAAATAATCAATTGCCTTCTCATGCTCTCCCAGTTCCTGGTATCTGGAGCCGATATTGTTATAAAAGAGTGTCGTGATGTTATTTAGCTGGTAATTGATCGCACACTCAAGTCCTTCGACCAGATAATCCACCGCCATCGTCTCGTTCCCCGTGGCGCCGTAGATCACCCCGAGCATATTGAGCGCTGTGGCGTATTTTAACATGTCGTCGCACTTCTTGTAGAGATGAAGCGCATTCTGTACAAGCATCGCCGCTTCCTCCAGCTTGTGGTCAAAGAATCTGGCTCTGCCCTCTTCGTAGTATTCATCTGCCAGTTTTTGTATATGTTCCTGCTGTTCCATTCCATCTTCCGTCCTTAAAGCCAACAATACTGACTGTAGTATACCATAAGTACCAGACGTTGTAAAAGTTTTTGTCGTACAATCACAACATTTTCTCAATAAAGATTCCGTACCCCATCGACGCATCCGACACAAACACATGCGTCACCGCCCCGATCATCTTTCCGTTCTGGATAATCGGACTGCCGCTCATCCCCTGTACGATTCCTCCGGTCAGGTCTAAAAGCCGCTCATCCGTGACTTTAAAAAGGATTCCCTTGTTTTCCTCATCCCCGCTGTAGTCAAGACTCTCTATCTCGATCTCATACTCCGCGCGCTCCCCGGACACCTCCGAGATGATGTAGGCTTTTCCAAGCGCAATGTCCTGCTTATAAGCCACCTCGTAGACTTCTCCTTCCAGTTCTCCCGCCGTATCATTTAACATGCCGCGGATGCCAAGCGGCGAGTTCTCCGTAATGCTTCCCATGCAATGCGATTTCCCGTAGTCAATGATCCCCGCAAGTTCGCCCGGGACGCCCTTCTTCCCCTTCTGGATGCTGACGATTTTCGTCTCGTAAATATATCCTTCCGACAGGCTCATCTGCACGCCGGTGTCGCCGTCGCTCACCGCATGTCCGAGTGCGCCAAAGCTGCCGTCCTGCCTGTAGTAGGTCAGTGTTCCGACCCCGGCAAGATCATCCCGCACCCAGATTCCAAGGCGGTATTTTCCCGTCTCGCCTTTGACCGGATTCATGGATACTTCCACATACTCCCCCTTCCGCATCACTCCGATGATCTCACGTCCGCTGCCGTAGCTGTCAATCTTGTCCATCAGCTCCTCTTTCCCGCACACCGTCTCCCCGTTCACGCTCACAATATAATCCCCGCTCTGCACCAGATTCTGCGCCGGGCTGCACTCATTGCCCCACGCATCCGCAATCTTTGCAGTGCCGAGCACCAGGATTCCGTCCGTCTTCACATAGATACCGATCGCCTCGCCGCCCGCAGTCACCTCCTGTCTGTCGACCATCATCACCTTCACGTCTTTTACCGGGAAAATGCCGAACAGCTTGCAGGTAACGGTATAAAAAGGGGCCTCCGCCACGGCATCCTCCTGCCCGTTTAAGCGGTAGAACACTTCCTCGCTGTCGTCCTTTAACGTCACGCTCACCGGAACGCCAAACCGGTAATCCGCCTTTTCCCCGAACGGAACGTAGATCTCATCCGGCAGTGCCCGCTCAAACGTCTTTACGGCAAACAGCGTCAAAAGCAAAAAAACAACCCACGTGATCTGCTGTATCAAAAAATAAAATTTATGTCTCATATCTGCCCCCATACCATTTTCTGTAACCCAAAGGCCGCCACACAACAAAAAAAGAAGATACCATGGTATCTCATACCTGTGGTATCTTCTTTTATTATGTGAATATTTTTACTTTTCAAACCCCGATTTTTTGCTTTTTGCAAGCGCGCGCATCTCTCGCGCACTCTCTTTTACCGTCTCCGTAATCTCCACGCCTCCAAGCATGCGGGAAAGCTCCTGTATGCTCTCCTCCTCCGACAGTCTGCGGATCGTGGAGACCGTCGTCTGATTCTGCACGGATTTCCGAATCAGATAATGGGAATCCGCCATTGCCGCAATCTGCGGAAGATGCGTGATACAGATAATCTGGTGCGACCGTCCCAGCACATTCATCTTCTCGGAAACCATCTGCGCTGTCCGTCCGCTGATTCCGCTGTCGATCTCATCGAAAATCAGCGTCTCCACCGCATCCTCATCCGCTAACACCGTCTTGATGGCGAGCATGATACGCGAAAGTTCTCCTCCCGACGCTACTTTTCCGAGCGGTTTTAACGGCTCGCCCGGGTTCGTGGAAATCAAAAATTCCGCATCGTCGAATCCGTTCGCCGTATACTCTGCCATGCGCTCAAAATTCATCGTAAAACGCACATCAAGGAAATTCAGATCCAGTAGCGCCTGCGTGACCGCCGCGGTAAGCCGCTCTGCCGCCTCCTTACGCATTGCGGACACCTCGCTGCTCTGCTTCTCTAAGACTTTTTTGGTCCGCGCAATCTCTTCCTTAAGACCGGCAAGATACGTGTCATAGTCCTTAAGCTGCATCAGGCGTTCCTGCTTCTCTTCTAATGCCAGAAGCACGTCCGGGATCGTGCTGCCGTATTTGGATTTCAGATGATTTACCTCATCGAGACGCTTCTCCACCTGGTAGAACGTCTCCTCATCGTACTCCATATTCTCGACATAATCGGCAAGTTCCCGGTTGAAATCGCTTAACAGCCCGTCGATCTCAAGCAGCTCGCGCTCGAGTTCGGCAAGCTTCTCATCGTATCCGGAGACTGACGAGAGCTCGCGTACCGCCCTTCCGGTCAGCTCCGACGCACAGTCCGATTCGCCGCCGGTATTGCTGTATGCACCGTTTACGGCATTCATAATCTTCTGTCCGTTGGAAAACCGGCGGTACTCATTCTCCAGTTCCTCGTCCTCGCCTTCCCGAAGTCCTGCCTCCTCGATCTCACGGATCTCGTACTCCAGGAACGAAATCTCCCGCTCGCGCTCTGCGCCGTCTATGCCGGCATTTTTCTCTTCCTCCACCAGCTTTTTGTAGCTGCGGTAAGTCTCTGCGAGCGCCTTCTTTTTCTCTGTCAGCGTCTCTCCCACATAGGCATCCAGAATCTCCAAATGTCTGCGCTTTGAGAGAAGCGACTGATGCTCATGCTGACCGTGAATGTCAATTAAAATCGCCGCGATCTCGCGCACCGCGGATGCCGGCATACTCTGACCGTTGACGCGCGCCGTTCCCCTTCCGCCTACGATTCTGCGGCTTAGGATCACCTGGTCATCTTCCGGATAGACCTCGAGCGCCTCCAGCTTTTGCCGTTCCTGCCCGTTCTCCACCGTAAATACCAGTTCTACCAGCGCCGGAGCAAACTCCCCGGTCTGCGGATCTTCTCTCAACATTTCCTTTTGCACTTTTTCACCCAGCGCCAGATTGATCGAACCGATGATGATGGACTTACCCGCACCGGTCTCTCCCGAGAGGATATTGAGTCCCCGGGTAAAATCCACCTCCGCCTCGTCAATCAGCGCCAGATTTTTCACATGCAGACTTTGTAACATAGAATCTCCTTCTACTCTCCCCAAAAGAATCCCGTCTAGTCTTCCACAAGCTTTTTCAAGCGATTCATCACCGCAACGGTATCATCCACACTGCGGATCGCGCACATGATGGTGTCATCCCCCGCAATGCAGCCAACGATCTCGTGCATATGCATGGCATCTAACGCAGCCGCCACCGCCATCGCCATACCCGAGACAGTCTTAATGACCAGAATATTCTGCGCCATATCCATGGATACAAATCCGTCGTGGAACACGCGCACATATTTCTGCGACAGATTTTCGTCCGTCTCCTGCAGCGCAACGTATTTCTGCCTGCCGTTGCTCATTGCAACCTTGGTGAGCTTTAGTTCCCGGATGTCCCTGGAAACCGTCGCCTGTGTTACCTGATAGCCCTCACGCTCCAGATAATCCGACAGTTCTTCCTGTGTTTCAATGTCATTTCTCTTGATCAGTTCCAGCATTTTCGCCTGTCGTTTGGTTTTCATTCTGCCCTCCGTTTCCCGCTTATGTGTATACCTGCATCTTTTTGCTTAGGATCTCGAGAAAGCTCTTGTTGCTCAGCTTTAAGATCCTTGTCGTGTCCGAAGCCTTCCGGATACTGAACTTATCTCCCACCACAAGTCTTGCGGCGGTATCCCCGTCAAAGCTGACCTCCAGCGTCTCATCCTTCTGTGAGCGCCTTCTGCCGATCTCAACAACCACTTCGTCTTCCGCACCGATCACAATACTGCGTGAATTGAGATTATGCGCATTGATCGGCGTAATTAAAATCATCTGTGCCTTCGGATCCACGATCGGTCCGCCTGCCGACATATTGTAGCCGGTAGAACCGGTCGGCGTCGACACAATGATTCCGTCCGCCCGAAACGTATGCAGATACTCCCCGTTCACATAGACGATCAGGCTGACTACCGACAACTCCCCCGTGCGGTGAATCACGATATCATTCAGGGCAACCCCGTATTCTTCCCGCACTCCGCCAAGGATGCCTGCGCCGGTGAGCATCATGCGCTCCTCCACCATACAGTCATCCGCCATCAGACGGTCAACCGCGTCAAACACGTTGCTCTCCTCGAGTTCACACAGATAACCGACCGTACCAAGGTTCACGCCGATCAACGGAATCCTGCTGTCCACCAGCCTGGATGCTGCTCGGATCAGCGTTCCGTCGCCGCCTAACACCATGACGCAGTCCGTCGCTGGATCCATCTTATCCAAAGCAGGCGCCGCCTCGCTTTTGCTCTCCCCGTCACTGTAAAAGCAGTCACATTCTCCGCCCTTTTTGCGGATATACGCCGCAAGTTCTCCGGTGAGTCTGCCGTTCTCGTCCTTATATGTATTTGTGATGATCAAAAAATGTCTCATAAGCTTCCCCACATCCGGCAGACGCCCGGTCATTCACAGACGTCCGGTTACTTGTCTAACTCGCCGTGCGCTGCATCCACGACCGCCTTAATGTCGACTGCCGCATCCACGCCGCCCGTCTCATCCTTCCGGATGTACACTAGATACTCGATGTTTCCTTCCGGTCCCTTGATGGGCGAATATTCCAGATTCTTTACAAAAAATCCGTTCTGTGACGCGAATTCAATGATCCGCTCTACCACTTCCTCATGAACAGCCTTGTCACGCACAACACCCTTTTTCCCGACTTTTTCCCGTCCGGCTTCAAACTGGGGCTTGATGAGACAGACCATCTCGCCGCCGTCTCTTAAGAGCTCCCGTGCCGGGATTAAAACCTTGGTAAGGGAAATAAACGACACATCCACCGACGCAAAATCCAGCACGTCATCGATATCCGCCGGGGTCACATAGCGGATATTGGTCTTCTCCATGCAGACCACGCGCGGATCCTGGCGCAGCTTCCATGCGAACTGACCATAGCCGACGTCCACGGAATACACCTTGACGGCTCCGTTTTGCAGCATGCAGTCGGTAAATCCACCGGTGGAAGCTCCAATATCCATGCAGACCTTACCCTCCAGCGTGATTCCGAAATGCGTCATGGCTTTTTCAAGCTTTAATCCGCCGCGGCTCACGTATTTGAGCGTATTCCCCTTTACGGTGATCTCGGCCTCCGTGTCAAATGTAGCCCCCGCCTTATCTTCCCGCTGGTTCTCCACAAAGACATTGCCTTCCATAATCATGGTCTTTGCCTTCTCCCTCGACGGAGCCAGTCCTCTGTTTACAAGCAAAACATCTAATCGTTCTTTCAAAAGTCATTCCTTTCCGCACCGCTTTCCTGTGCGTGCAGTTCTTCATATGCCTCTATGGTGCGCTCCGTGATCGTCTCCGCATCGATTCCGACTTCCCTGCGCAGAATCTCCACATTGCCATGTTCCACGTACTCATCCGGAATCGCGATGGCAAGCACTCTCACAGAGAGATTGTGCTCCTCATAAAAACGCATGACCTGTTCGCCCATGCCGCCGCTGATCACATTCTCCTCCATCGTAACGATAAGGTCGTGATGCCTTGCTGCGGACAGGAGCGCATCCTCATCCAGCGGCTTTGCAAACCGCGCATTGATTAAGCTGCTCTCATAGCCGAGCGCCTTCAGCCGCTCATGCACCGCCTCCGCCGTCTTCACCATCGCCCCGAGTGCAAACAGCGCGATCTTCCCCGACCGGTAGATCCACTCACTCTTGCCGCAGGCGATCGGCGCCCGGTACTCTCTTAATCCGTCATACGCCTCTCCTCTCGGATATCTTATCGCAATCGGCGCGGAAAAATCAACTGCATATTTAATCATATCCGACAGTTCCCATTTATTCTTCGGCGCCATAATGGTCATATTCGGTATCGTTGAGAGATAGGAGATGTCAAAAATTCCCTGGTGGGTCTCCCCGTCGCTGCCCACAAGTCCTGCACGGTCGATCGCAAATACCACCGGCAGGTTCTGAATACAGACATCGTGGAGGATCTGGTCGTAGGCGCGCTGTAAAAAAGATGAATACACGGCAAAGATCGGCTTTAAGCCTCCCGCCGCGAGCCCCGCCGCGAACGTCACCGCATGCTGCTCCGCAATGCCCACATCAAAAAAGCGCTCCGGAAACATATTGTGGAAACGTTTTAATCCCGTTCCGTCGGTCATCGCCGCCGTGATCGCCACCACGCGCTCATCACGGTCGCCAAGCTTGCGCATCACCGTGGAAAAAACATCGGTATAGTTTGCTTTTACCCGCGGATGCTTGGGAAGTCCTGTCTCAATATCAAACGGCTCTGTCCCGTGGAACCGCGCCGGATGCCGCTCGGCAGGTGCATAGCCTGTTCCCTTGTGCGTGATGACATGCACCAGCACCGGTCCATCCACACGCGACGCTTCCTGCAGCAGCTTTAAAATACCCTTGATATCGCCTCCGTCCACCGGTCCGAGATAAATAATCCCCAGTTCCTCAAACAGCATCCCCGGAATGAACAGCTGCTTAATTCCGCTCTTCGTGCGCCGGATACGCTCCACCATCTTATCGCCGTAGACCGGAATCTTGTTGAGGGAATTCATGACCCCGAGCTTTAAATCCCGGTAGGCATCCGCCGTGCGGAACCCCGCCAGGTAGGTGGACAATCCGCCGACATTCTCCGAGATGGACATATTATTGTCGTTTAGGACAATGATAAAGTTGGAGTTAAGCTGTGCCGCATTATTAAGCGCCTCAAACGCCATACCTCCGGTCAGCGCACCGTCTCCGATCACCGACACCACCTTGTAGTCCTCCCCCGTGATCTCTCTCGCATGCGCGTACCCCAGTCCCGCCGAAATGGACGTGGAACTGTGTCCCGTGTCAAAGCAGTCACATTCGCTTTCCTTGCGCTTCGGGAATCCGCTCATTCCCCCGTACTTGCGCAGCTGGTCAAATCCTTCTTTTCTTCCGGTCAGAAGCTTGTGGGTATAAGACTGATGCCCGACATCCCAGATCAGCTTATCCTTCGGCAGATCCAAAAACAGATGCAGCGCCATGGTCAGCTCGATCACGCCCAGATTAGACGCAAGATGTCCCCCGGTATCCGAGATTTTCTCGATTAAAAATTGACGAATCTCCGATGCAAGAATTTTCAGTTCCTCATCGGAGAGTTCCTTGATATCATTTTCTTTTTGTATACGTTCCAAGATCATACAGAGCACCTCTGCTTTTTATCGTAGTTTACTTCTCCCGGAGGATCAGATATCTGAGCAGTTCCGTCAGATATTCGTTCTTAACCACAAGGGAATCCATCCGCGCAATCGCCTGCTCGGATAGCGACGCAACATCCACCTTCGCCTTCTCAATGCCCTCATAGGTCACGTACGTGATCTTGTGGTTCTTCTCATCGCTGCCGATGGGCTTTCCCAATACCTCCATGGTGCTCGTGACATCGAGAATGTCATCCTGGATCTGAAATGCAAGTCCGACCTCACCGGCTGTCTGCTCGATAATCTTCTGTTCGCCCTGCGTGGCTCCCGCCAGCACCGCTCCTGTGAGCATTGCCCCCTCGATCAGAGCACTCGTCTTCAGACGGTAGATAAAATCGAGCTTTTCCTTGGTCATGCCCGGCTTTCCCTCCGACTCGACGTCCACCGTCTGACCGCCGACCATTCCATAGATTCCCGCCTTTGCGGTCAGAATCTGAAATGCCTGACATACCCCGGGATTGCCCGGTTCCATGGCGAATGCCCGCGCCGCTGTCTCATATGCATAATTCAGAAGCGCATCTCCCGCGAGGATTCCCATCGCCTCCCCGTACACGGCATGCGTGGTCTTCTTCCCGCGGCGGTATTCGTCATTATCCATTGCCGGAAGATCATCATGCACCAGTGAGTAGGTGTGAATCATCTCGATCGCTGCCATGAACGGTTCGATCACCTCGGATCTTCCTCCAAACAGGCGGTAAGTCTCCTGCATCAGCATCGGGCGGAGACGCTTACCTCCCGCCAGCACGCTGTAATTCATCGCCTCCATGATGGTCTTCTGATAGCCTTCTTCCTTTGGCAGGTATTTTTTTATGATCTGTTCAATCTGCGCTGTGCGCTCCGCCATCTCGGTCTTAAAATCCATCGTCTGCATCCCCCTACCGTTCTTACATCTCTTCTATTTCCCCGTCCTCACCGAGGATCTGCATCTTTTTTTCCACTTCGTCCAGAATGGTTCCGCAATTTTTTAATTGCAATACCCCCTGCTGATACAGCGAAAAAGATTCCTCCAGCGAAATCTCCGGCTGTTCCATCTGTTTTAAAATATCCTCAAGCTCTGCAAAATTATCTTCCAGCGCAGGCTTGTTTTTTGTTTCATCGCTCATGTAAAACCTCCGTCACCTCTGCCTCTAACGCACCTTTTAACAGGCGGATTTTCACACGGTCACCCGCTTTCACACCCTCTGCATCTGTAAGTGTATGCCCGTTTTCATCTGTCACATAAGAATATCCCTGTGCAAGTTTTTTTACCGGCGACACACCCTCTAATCTTTCCGAAAGCAGCGCCAGCTTATGCCTGCGCAGCTCAATCATATGCTCCATGCGGTTTCTTAGCTGTTCTTCCAGATCTGCCGCATATTTTCTTTTTTCGCGCAACTGCCCCTCAGGGCTCAGATAGGAAAGTCTGTCCTTTGCATGTTCTAATTCTTTTCGCATCTGCTGGATGCGCTGCATATTCAATAAGAACATCCGCTCTTTGATCTCGCCAAGTCTTCCCTCCACTGCCGCATAATCAAACACTGCAAGTTC
>ERZ773168.1169-NODE-1169-length-23318-cov-2.967459_pt1 | contig 23318 bp, 19 predicted proteins | sample MGYA00511261_ERZ773168 | MGnify/ENA primary metagenome ERZ773168 (study PRJEB29015, sample SAMEA2737855) | human gut metagenome | biome: human gut; feature: human-associated habitat; material: faeces | place: China | collected 2012 ... | reverse complement strand
TGTGGAAGCCATTGCTGACACAATTGATGGTTTCGGGAGCTCATCGGAATGCCCAGTGCAACGGAACCCGTACCCTATTTTTCTTTTCAGGTGGTGCCTGTCATTTTACTACCCCTGTCTATAATAACTCAGGAAATCAGAAATTTTTCCCACTGCTTCTTTCAGAACTTCAATTCGTGGCAGATATACTACCCGGAAATGATCCGGCTGTTTCCAGTTAAATCCACTTCCCTGTACGATCAGGATTTTCTTATCCTGCAACAGATCCAGTGCAAACTTTTCATCATTTATAATGTTGAACTTCTTCACATCGATCTTCGGGAACATATAAAATGCAGCCTGCGGTTTAATGGCAGTGATTCCCGGAATGTCAGTTAGTGCTTTGTAAATATATTCGCGCTGTTCGTAAATACGTCCGCCCGGAACGAGGTAGTCGTTGACGCTCTGATTGCCCCAGAGAGCGGTCTGCACGACAGACTGTGCCGGAACATTGGAGCAGAGACGCATATTGGAAAGCATCTTGATTCCTTCGATATAATCTTTTGCGATTGCTTTATTTCCGCTGAGAACCATCCAGCCAATACGGAATCCGGCGATCATATGGGATTTTGAAAGGCCGCTGAAGGTGACGCAGAACAGATCCGGTGCCAGTGAAGCAATGGAAATATGTTCTTTTCCGTCCATAACAAGGCGGTCATAAATTTCATCTGAGAAAATGATCAGGTGATGTTCCCTTGCGAGATCAACAATCTTCTGCAGCACCTCTTTCGGATAAAGTGCTCCGGTCGGGTTGTTCGGATTGATGATTACAAGAGCTTTGGTACGGTCTGTGATCTTACGGCGCATATCTTCGATGTCCGGATACCAGTCAGACTGTTCATCGCAGATATAATGAACGGCTTTGCCGCCGGCAAGTGTGGCACAGGCAGTCCACAGAGGATAGTCTGGTGACGGAATCAGGATTTCATCTCCGTTGTCAAGAAGAGCTGACATACACAGGTTGATCAGTTCGCTGACACCATTTCCGGTATAAATATCATTGATTGTGACATTCGGCAGCTTTTTGATCTGGGAGTACTGCATGATTGCCTTCCGTGCAGAGAAAAGTCCCTGAGAAGGAGAGTATCCTTCACAGTCGGAAAGCTGCTGACTCATATCATAGATGACTTCGTCCGGTGTGCGGAAACCAAATGGAGCCGGATTACCGATATTGAGTTTCAGTACGTGGGTACCGCGTTCTTCCATACGGGCAGCTTCTTCAACAACCGGTCCACGGACATCGTATAATACATTATCGAGTTTTGATGATTTTTTGAATATATGCATGGCAGAACTTCCTGCATTATCGTTATCATTTTTGTCGGTTATTGTCTTTTTCATCGGTGTAGTTCCCCTTTTTGAAGAGTTTGAAGTTCCGACAGAACCAGAAGTCTTAGTGGTAGACGGAGCTTTTGGGGCAACGGAGTTGTTTTCCCGAGCAGTAAAGTTTTCCTGACTGTCACCGAGCAGCCAATCGGCATCTACGTGAAGCGTATCTGCCAGAAAATGGAGGATATCATTTCTCGGAACAGTTTTTCCGCTCACGTACTGGCTTACATGGCTTTTACCTAATTTTACATTATTTTCTGCGGCGATATGAACCAGATCAATCTGTTTCAGGTTCTGTGCATACATCGCCTCTTTAAGTCTATCTGAGAAAGTTGTCATTTGAAAATCTCCTTTCAAACTAAAAAGTTCAATTTAAAAATAAAACAGTGAAGTTCAAAACTTAAATTGATTATAGCACTTCGAATGATTTGGTTCAATAACAAATATTATTTTTGGTTCAAAAAGTTTGATTCTAGCAACGGCACCATGAAAAAAGGCGGTATCCCGCCAAAATTCAGATGCTCTGGTAACTTAGTTGCCGAGTAGTTCACAAATAATGATACGTATTACGTTTCAGGACGATAAAAGTTCCGGTAACGCATAAAGTTAAAAATTCAGCAATTGCAACTGAGCACCAGACTCCGTTGATCCCGAGAAGCAGTGGAAGTAGCAGAACCACTGCCATCTGGAAGACCAGTGTTCTGAGAAACGAGATCAGCGCAGAGAGCAGACCGTTGTTCAATGCGGTAAAAAATGCAGAGCCATAAATATTGAACCCGTTGATCAGGAATGCAAAGCTGTACAGACGGAAGCCACTGCGTGTCAGTTCAAAAAGCCCCTGGTCATAACCCACAAACAATGTGGCGAGTGGTGTTGCGATGAGCTGCGCGATGATAAATAAGGAAACAGCCCAGGTTCCAATCAGCCGGATACTCTTGTGGAAAAGATTCTTTAGTTCATCCTGATTGTTGGCACCGTAGTGATAGCTGACGATCGGGGCACTTCCAATCGCATAACCAAAGAAGATCGAAACAAAGATAAAATTGACATACATGATCGTTCCGTAAGCTGCAACGCCGTCTTCACCGGCAAATTTCATGAGCTGCATATTATAAAGAGCATTTACAACAGAGCTGGAAAGATTGGTCATAAGCTCGGACGAGCCATTGGTACAGGTCTTTAATAAGATTCTGCCATGGAAATGTGTTTTCCCGAGCTTTAATAAGCTGGAATTTTTCCGTCCAAAGTAGAATAACGGGAAAAGTCCTCCGATAAACTCTCCGCATACAGTCGCAAACCCGGCACCGGGAAGCCCAAGGTGGAGTACAGCTACAAATAAAAAGTCGAGAACCATATTTGTCACGCCGGCGATCACGATCACGCGAAGTCCCAGATGTGGCTTTTCGGCAGTTACAAAAAAGCTCTGAAATACATTCTGCAGCATAAAAGCAGGCAGCGAAATGCAAAGAATACGTCCATATAAAATGCAGTTGTCAAGAAGAGTACCGCTTGCACCGAATAAAATGGCAACCGGTTTTACAAGGAACATACTCAGGATTGCGATAATGATTCCTCCGATAGCAGTGATATAGACGAGCATGGAAAAATACTCATTGGCATTTTCGATCTTTCCTTCACCAAGCGTCTTTGCAACAATGGCACTACCACCGGTTCCGATCATGAAGCCGAGAGCGCTGATGCCCATCAGGAAGGGCATGATCAGATTCACCGCTGCAAAAGCGCTTTTTCCAACAAAGTTGGAGACAAAGAGTCCGTCAACCACACTGTAAATGGATGTGAAAATCATCATTATAATAGATGGAAAAACAAATTGCAGAAGTTTTTTATAAGTAAAGTGTTCGGATAATTGAATTTTCATAGTTTATAGATCCTCCTCAAGGTTAGAAAGTCTAGAACGTAAGGTCTGATTATATTTGGCATTCAGGCGCAGAAGCTGTTCACATTCTTCGGGACTGAAAGAAGCTAAAGTATCATTTTCAATCTGGATGAGAGGAAGCAGCTTTTCCTGAATAAGCTTCTTGCCGGAAGCTGTAAGATGGATATGCATACTTCGTCCTTTTCCGGGTGAGAGGGTAAGATAACCGTCGGTCTGCAGTTTTCGTATAGATGAATTAACCGTCTGCTTTGGCATGCAGGAAGCTTTGCAGATATCACGTTGCAGGCAGTTATCGCCCATTTCAAAAATTGTATAGAAAATCTCAAAAGCGCTGTCTGACAGATGCAGTCTGCGGGCAGCTTCGTGGTAAATTTCATTTGCTTCTTTATATATGTGATTGTATTCTTTTAAATATTTGCTGATAAGTACAGTAGAATCCGTGCTCATGGTTCACCTCATTTAAATAATTATGTAGATTTCGAAATCAGATGATAGTAAGTCTGAAATCGTACTCGATATATTGTAGTCTGAATTCGGACTTATGTCAAGCGGATAATAAAAAGAAATAAGCTGTGCATAATGCATAAAATCTATAAATTTTTAAGGAAGGATTAAGGCTGTGTATGTATAATATCAAAAAAGAAAAAAAGGTATGTAATCATGTGATTTGTATACATTTACAATACAAGTATAGAGAAAATGAAAGTTGTATTGTCAGTTCATGAAAATTTTACACATAACGCACAAAAATCTAGTTTTCACTGAAAAAAAACGATCACTATAAGGACATAATGCACAAAATGAATAAAAACATTACATTTTTGGTGGATAAAATACACGTTTAAAATACAACTTTGAACAAAAACTTTCTTGTATTTTCTTGAAAAGCACAGACTCAAATAATATAATCAAATCATCAAGAAAACGGAGATGGAGGAGAAGATATGAAAAAAGTTTTCAAAAAAGTAACAGCAGCTACAATGGCAGCTACAATGGTAGTCGGACTTGCAGCATGTGGTGGTAGTGGAAATGGATCTTCTGACAAGAGTGCTTCAAAATCAGGCAAGATCAAAATTGGTGTTTCTATTTGGTCTTCAACAGACGTACTTGGATCACAGTGTAAGAAAATCCTTGATGAAGCAGCAAAAGCTCTTGATGTCGAAGTACAGTATGTTGACCAGGGACATGTTTCTGAAAAAGTTACAGCATCTGTAGAACAGCTTGCAGCAGCAGGATGCCAGGGAATCATCATCTGTAACTCATCTGATACAGAAATGACATCTGCTATCAAGACATGTAATGACAACAAAGTTTATCTTGCACAGTTCTTCCGTGTAATCAGTGAAAAGAACAGCGCAGATATTTATCAGGCAGCTAAAGATTCTGATTACTACATCGGAGCTGTACATGAAGATGAACCGGCAAACGGTGAAGAACTTGTAAACATCCTTCTTGAAAAAGGAGATCGTAACATCGGTCTTATTGGCTGGGAGCAGGGAGATGCTACATGGCTTGGAAGATGGGAAGGTTACAAAGCAGGCGTTGAAAAATGGAATAAAGAAAACCCGAACGATAAGGCAACTCTTTCTGAACCACAGTATGCAGGTACAACTTCAGAAGGTGGATCAAAAGCAGCAGAAGCTTTAATGGCAGCAGATCCAGATCTTGATGCACTGATCCCAGCTGGTGGTGGTGGAGATCCACTTCAGGGAGCAATCGCAGCAGTTGAACGTGCAGGCAAGACAAGTGATATTGATATCGTTTCTACAGACTTCCTCCCAGACCTTGGAGAAAGACTTGAAAATGGATCTATGGCTGGTGAATCTGGCGGACATTACTGTGATCCGCTGATTTCCTTCATGATGGTTTACAATGCAATCAAAGGAAACTACAAAGACTTCGGTGGTAAATTCGAAGATGTTCCATTCCCATATCTGTATGTATCATCACCAGATGACTACAAAGCATATGAGAAATATTTCGTAGACCAGCTTCCATACACAGATGAAGAACTGGTTGATATGTCTAAACTCAGCATGGAAGACTTAAAGGCAACAGCTGCTAAGGTATCTATTGAAGATGCAGCATCACGTGCAGGTAACTAGGATAGACAAATAATAACGACTATTAACTCAGAAAGGGTGACGTCGCAAAGGCGATGCCACCTTTTCTAAATCAGAAATGACAATTATGAAGAGGTAGATAATATGGGCACTAGTAAAAAACTTTCAGGGAAAGTGATGGGATATCTGATCTTAATCGGTCTGGTCGTACTTTCCTGGCTGATCTTTAAAATCTTGACACCACATAACTTCGGTTCCTTTTCCAATATGCTCAATTACTTTCAGGCGAGCCTGATTGCTACCGTAGGTGCAGTTGGTTTCTATTTTGTAATGGTAATGGGAATGTTCGATTTCTCAATTGGTGCAAACATCATGCTTTCCGCAATCGTTGGATGTGTATTTGCAACCAGATTTAACATGGGCTATTTTGGACTTATTATTGGATGCGTTCTTACAGGCGCAATCGTTGGAATACTGAACGGTATCTTCTATGTAAAGCTTCGTATTCCATCAATGATCGTAACAACCGGTCTGGCTCTTATTTATGAGTCGATCGCAAACTATATCGCAGGCGGTGTTGAGCAGACACTTCCGGCAAACATTCGTGCATTTGGTCAGATGCCATGGGATATCATCCTTGCATTAGTGGCTTGTGCAGTAGCTTACATATTCTTAAACTACACTAAAATCGGAACTTATACCTATGCAATCGGAAGTGATGAGTTCGTTGCAAAGAATATGGGTATTGATGTAAATAAATATAAAGTACTTGCATTTATCTTAAGTGGTGCATTCCTTGGGGTTATGGCGATCTTGACAATCAGTTATGGTTCTTCTATGGTAGCTGTTACCGGAATGGCATCTATGAGCCGAAACTTCGTTCCGACTATGGGATGTTTCTTTGGTCTTGCATTTAAAAAATATGGAATGCCACTTCCGGCAATCATCATCGGTGAGTTCGTAATCAACATCATTTTCTTCGGTTTCATTGCTCTCGGAGCACCGACTGCAATCCAGGATGTTATCACAGGACTTGCACTGCTTATTATCATTACTGTGACAACAAAGGCTACTAAGGGCGAAATCGTCAAGTAATGAAGGGAGGAAGACAGCAATGAGTGAAGTAAGATTACAGGTAAAAAATCTTTGTAAAAACTTCGGTATTACAAAAGCAGTTCAGAATGTATCCTTCAATGTAAACAAAGGAGAGGTTCACGCGCTGATCGGAGAAAACGGTTCTGGTAAATCCACTCTGACCAACATGCTGACAGGTATCTACAGCATTGGAAGCGGACAGTTCATTCTGGACGGAAAAGAAATTCATCCGAAGAACCAGGTAGAAGCAAACAACGAAGGTGTATCTATCATCGTACAGGAACTTGGAACTCTGTCAGGACTTACAGTTGCAGAGAATATTTTCCTCGGACATGAAGATCAGTTCGTACATTTTGGAATTAAAAATACAAATGCCATGAACAAAAAAGCAACAGAGCTTTTAAAGCAATATGGTTTTGACAGAATTAAAGCAGCTGACATGATCGACAATTACAACTTCGAAGACCGTAAGTTGGTCGAGATCGTAAAGGCAACCTACTTTGATCCGAAGATCGTTGTTATCGATGAGACAACAACTGCTCTTTCACAGGAAGGACGTGAAGAGCTTTACAAACATATGGAAAGAATCAGAAAGAGTGGAAATACAGTTATTTTCATTTCACATGACCTTCCGGAAATCCTTGATAAGTCTGATACAATCACAATCCTTCGGGATGGTGTTTACATTGATACTGTTAAGAGTAAAGATGTAACAGAAGATGATCTGAAGAAACTGATGGTAGGACGAGAAGTAACAGGTGATTATTACCGTGCAGATTATGGTGAAAAAGTGTCTGATGAAGTGGTATTATCTGTAAAGAACGTTACCGTTCCGGGACTGATCGAAAATGTATCCTTTGATCTTCACAAAGGTGAGATTCTTGGATTCGGTGGACTTTCAGAATCTGGTATGCATGAAATCGGAAAAGCTATTTTCGGTGCATCTTATGACCGTACAGGTAGCGTAACACTGGCAGATGGAACACAGATTAATGATATTCCGACTGCGATCAAACACAGCATTGCGTACACATCAAAAGACCGTGATAATGAATCTGTTGTTCTGAATCAGAGTATCGGAGACAATATCTGCCTCCCATCACTGGATGAACTGGCAGGAAAGTCACATCTCTTAAGTGACAAGAAGCGTAAAGAATTTGCAGACAAATATGCAAAACAGATGTCTGTAAAGATGGTAGATGTAAACCAGTTTGTATCAAATCTTTCAGGTGGTAACAAACAGAAAGTCGTTCTTGCAAGATGGATCGGAAAAGATTCTGACATCGTTGTACTGGACAGCCCGACACGTGGTATTGATATCAAAGTTAAACAGGATATCTACCAGTTAATGAATCAGATGAGAAAAAATGGAAAATCCATTATCATGATTTCAGAAGAGCTGATGGAGCTGATCGGTATGTGCGACCGTATCATAATTATGAAAGATGGAAAAATCAGTGGTCAGCTGGATAGAGATAAGAACCTCGATGAAAATGGTCTTATTTCTATGATGGTATAAGGAGGCAGCTATGGGAAGTCAAGTAAGTGCAAAAACAAATGATAAAGAGCAGCAGCTGAAAAAGGCATCTAAGATGACCTTAATTCGTTCGCTCCTGCCAATCGTAGGATTGGTTGTTATTTTCCTGTTATTTAATGTTCTGACAGATTTCCGTATGATGGGAAATATGTCACTGGCATTTTCGCAGGTATATGTTACAATGATTGCAGCTATGGGCGTGTTCTTCATTATGACAATGGGCGGCCTGGACTTTTCTCAGGGATCTATCCTTGGAATTGCTTCAATCGTTGTATGTATTCTTTCACAGAAAAGCATTCCACTCGCAATTATCGGTGGCATTGCATCTGGTGCGGCAATTGGAGCTCTGAATGGTTACTTCTATGTATTCCGTAAGATTAAATCCTTCATTGTTACAATTTGTACCATGTTCTTATTCCGTGGATTTATCAAATACCTTACAACAAATGCACCTGTTGCAGGTTCTGCAAAACTGATCAACTATGACAGTACAGGACTTAAGGTTGCATGTACGGTAGTTATTTTGATTATTGGATTCATTGCATTCCGTTATACAAAGTTCGGAACTTATCTGAAAGCAATCGGAGCCGGTGAAAAAGCAGCAATGTTCTCTGGTATCCGTACAGATAAGATGAAATTCCTCATCTATGTACTTGCAGGTGCAATTACAGGATTTGCGGCATTTATCAATGTAATCAAAGTCGGATCGGTTACATCTTCAGGTGGTAACCAGCTGGAAACACAGATTCTGATCGCGCTGGTATTAGGTGGTATGCCGATTTCCGGTGGCGCAAAGGTTCGTTTTGAAAATATTGTTGTTGGATCTTTACTGTACATCGTACTGAACAGTGGACTGACAATGATGGGATTCACAACACAGATGATGCAGCTCATTCAGGGCGTTGTATTCCTGATCTTCGTTGCAGTATTCGCAGACAGAGAATCTATCCAGGTAATCAAATAATATAAAAAATTTTACAGTTGGGGAACTGACAGTTCTCATTTTCGAGAAGAATTTCCCGGATGTATACAGATCAGAAGTCAGGATTTGCAGTCCAAATAAGATTGCGGATCCTGATTTTTGGTCTATGTGGCAGAAATGGAGAGTTTATGCATAAGACAGAACAGGAAGGACTTAAATACCAAAAATTATATAATTGGGCGCATACACTGATTACCAGTGGTATAATTAAAAATATGGATAAATTTCCGTCAGAGACAAGTCTTCAGAAGAAGTTTGGGTATTCCAGACAGACCGTGAGGACGGCACTGCAGCAGCTAGAGGAAGAAGGTCTGATTACCCGTGTGAGGGGAAGCGGAACCTATGTTTCTTACGACAGCAATGGAGTAAATGGAGAAAGACCACAGATAGGTCTTCTTCTGAGCTATTATTCTGATTATCTGTTTCCACGGGTATATGATGGGATTGAAGCTTCGCTGACAGAAAAAGGGTATGGAATTGAGGTTGCAGTAACGAAGAACCGTCTGAATGATGAGGCGATTTATCTGGAGGGATTGCTGAAAAGTAATGTTAGTGGTCTGATCATTGAGGGATCAAGATCTGCATTTCCAAATCCAAACATTCGTCTTTATAAAGAAATCAAAAGAAAAAATATTCCGACGCTGTTTATTCATAATCATTATGAAAATGTGCCATTTGACAGTGTGGAAATGTCGGATTCCAGATCGGCTTACGAGCTGACCAGGATTTTGATCGAGAACGGACACCGCAGGATTGGTGGAATTTTCAAATATGATGATATGCAGGGAATTGAGCGGTACAAAGGATTTATTCAGTGTCTGTCGGATTACGGTGTAAAATTTGATGATGACTGTATCCGCTGGTATTCAACAAAAGATATGGAAGAAAAGCTGAGTAAAAAAGGACTTCTCCGTATGTACAGACGGACGAAGGATTGTACAGCGATGATGGTCTACAATGATGAAGTGGCAGATTATTACATGGAGTTTCTGGAAGAGAGGGGGCTGCATGTGCCGGAGGATATTTCACTGGTATCCTTTGATGATGCGGAGCTTCAGGATTCAAGTACCAGTATCCAGCTGGTGACAGCGGTGCACCCAAAGTATCAGCTTGGACGTATCACAGCAAAACATCTTCTGCGGATGATGGAGGATCCGGAATGGCAGCAGAAAAATTATTCGTACCGGTTTCCGGTAAAGATTAAAGATGGAAACTCAGTGCGGAAAATATAGAAAGAGTGAAAAGCAGGTGACGAAATCCGGCAGCACTGAATGCATTCGGAACCTGTTCAAGCTCGGCAACCATTCCGATCAGTAAGAGTTGTGTGGAGAATGAACTTGGTGTTTCCAACCAGATTTCCAGTATTGCAATTCCGCTTGGAGCAACGGTCAATATGGATGCCGTTTCAATTGTTATGTCATTCATGATCATGTTCTTTGCAAATGCATGTGGTGTCAATGTCAGTGTATCGATGATGATAATTATCCTTCTGGCAAATGTGCTTCTGTCAGTCGGTACACCGGGAATCCCGGGAGGTGCGATCGCATCCTTTGCGGCACTTGCTACGATGGCAGGACTTCCGGCAGGTGTTATGGGCGTTTATATCAGTATCAATACGCTTTGCGATATGGGAGCAACCTGTGTAAATGTTATTGGTGATATGGCAGGATGTGTGGTATTGCAGGAGAAGATTGATCTGGAGTAGGACGAAAGAAAATAGACGAAAACATAGGCAGCTGGTCTGAAAAGATCAGCTGCCTTTTTACATATTATTCATCTAATAATTTGAATTTCATATACACCGGATCATGATCCGAGTAGCTATATCCGGTATTTACATTTTCATATTCTGTGCATTCAATATTATCGGAAGTAATAAATCCGTCCAGCGTTACCGTGTAGGTCACACCAGGTACATATTCCATATCTGCATTTCGTGCACTGTCCCAGAGTGCATCCTTTTCACTGTCAGAAAGATTGTCCAGGCAGAATGAAAAGTGTTCCGGAAGCTCTTCGCGTGGGAATGGATAAGCCCAGGACTCACAATTTTCTGCATCTTTTTCGGATGCCTTAAGGTCATGGTTGAAATCACCACCGCAAAGTACATAATTACCGGCTTTGTATTCCTTTTCCATATCTGCACTCAGCATACGGATCTGTCCTTCGCGAATCGCATCACTGTTGCCGTAAGCAGACATGTGTAGCAGGAAGATAACCAGTTCCTTTCCGTTATCTACAGGGACTCTGGAAATGCTGTAACAGCGGTCAAGGTCAAAGAACTTGCTGAAGCTTGTCGATATCGGAAAGCTTCTTCTCAGAGAATCCGTAACCGGATATTTGGAGAAAAGAGCAAGTCCGGAACGGCTACGGCCATGCGGCTGTGTGAATGGATAAAAAAGGAATGCGGAATCGTAATTCTGTGCAAATACCGTATTGTAACTTGGAATCGTATCCTTTAAAATCGAGTATTCATCTACATGGTAGCTTCTTGTAGAGTTCAGATCAATTTCCTGGATCAGTGCGAAATCCGGATCTTTGGAAGCAACCAGCTCTCCGGCACCCTGAATATCAGCTTCGACACTCTCCTTACTTTTTGCCCAGGAAGATTTTCCACCGTCCATAAAGAAGCTGAAGTCCGGCGTGTAGGCTCCGAAACCAACATTGTAGGTCAGAGCGGAATATTCTTTCTCGGTTGTCAGTGTGTCAGCTGCGGCTGTTCCACCGGAAGTTTTCTCGATCTTCAAAGCCTGATTATCCGGTATGCGGTGATAGCTTGCAAAAAGGTAGATCAGATATGCAATCAGCGCAACCAGAATGATAAGCAGGAAGATTCCGAAAACTTTTAATATCTTTTTTATGTTCTTTTTCATAATATCCCCTTTTCAGTTGTTAAATTTCAGATAAATCTATGTAAAATATAAGTTTACTATAGCATGTCTAAAAGATTATTTCTATAGAATTGAGAAAAGAAAACAGGCATAGTAACTTATAAAATAAAGCGAAAAATCTCATTGAAGTTCTTCTTGCATCTCGTTATAATAGGAAATGGAGAAATGAAATCACAATAATATTGGGGAAATAATATGTGATTAGATCCGAGTATTTATTTAATGTTTGGGAGGTTTACCATGAACGAAAAGAATTACAGCAAAGTACCAGTATTTGAGAACGGACTTGCACAGCCGGTATTTCCACTTACAGATGGAAAGACAGGAGAAAAGTATGATCCGGCAACATCCAGTATCGTAAGATATTGTGTTTATGTGGAAACGGATTACGATGTGGACGGAGATGGAAAAAGAGATCTTGTGAAAGCTGTTGTCCAGGTACCAAGAAGTGCAGTAGAGGGGAATTATAAGGCTGCAACTTTATATGAAGCACGTCCATATGCGGCGGGAGTCCAGGAAGATGGATATCCGCATATGAAAGAAGTGGCAGAAAAAGAATATCATCCGGTTAATTTTGCGGATCTTGACAAAAAAGTGGATGCGCATGTTCCGCAGGGATGCATCAGTGCAATGGATCTTTCTTTAAAAGCAGATCCGGCAGATTGGTATTATCCGGATAAAGGAAATAATAACGTTATGGTTTTTGAAAATATCGACACCTTTGATTATTATCTTGTACGTGGATTTGCAGTTGTTTTAAGTGCAGGATTTGGTTCAAAAGGATCTGACGGATTCAACTATGTTGGTTCAGACTATGAAAGAGACGCTCTCAAAGCAATTGTAGAATGGCTGCATGGAGACCGTATCGGATATGCAGACCGCGAAGGAACGGTTGAGACAAAGGCGGACTGGTCCAATGGAAAGGTTGCCATGACAGGAAGATCTTACGCCGGAACCATGCCGTTTGCAGTGGCAACAACAGGAGTAGAAGGACTGGAGACAATCGTACCGATCGCAGGAATCGCGGACTGGTACAGCCAGCAGAACATGCAGGGCGCACAGCGGTACTGGCCGAAAGAAATGCTGAACAGCTTCCTTGCCTATTTTTGTTCCAGCCGTTACAATGATGAGACATTAACCGAGAAGCAGCGGGATGATATGGGAGCGTTTCATCATGAGATGAGCCTTCAGCAGATCAAGGGTGGATTTGACTATAATCCGGAATTCTGGGGTATGGGAAATTATCGCCTTCATGCAGACCGGATCAAATGCAGTGCGCTCATCGTACAGGGACTGAATGACGAGAACGTGTCTACCAAGCAGTATGAGATGATGTACAAATCTTTCCAGAAGGCAGGAAAGAATGTAAAAGCAATCCTTCATCAGGGTGCACATATCACACCAACTATGCCGAAACGATATGGAATCCTTGTGGATGGTAAATTCTATGATGATATTATCAATGAATGGATTTCTCATTATTTATACGGAGTTGAAAATGGTGCAGAGAACAGACCGGCAGTCCTGGTGCAGATGAACTATGACCAGAGAAAATGGGAGACAGCAGATTCCTGGGAGACAGCATATAAGATGAATCTTACATGCGAAGAACAGGGAACAACTGTAATCGATACAGACTGGGAAGCAGCAGGTGTCAGTGCAGAGAACTTCGATGATGTGATGGGTGTGAGATCAAGTAATATGGCACAGCGTTATGTGACGGAGCCGTTTAAAGAGGCAGTGACGTTACAGGGAACAACCTGCGTAAGATTAAGAGCAGCGTTAAAAGATGGAGATGCAGAAGCAGATTTCAATCCGGTAAACAGTAATGATGCAGATACTCTGACGATGAAGCTTGGAATGCATGAAATGTCAGGACGTATGGATGATGTGAAGCTTACTCTTCTTCTTTGTGACGTGTGCGATGAAGAATTTGACAGCATTCAGTCTGTAGATCCGCAGAGAAATACAATTCCGGTCAATGTGGTAAAAGAAGGCGGAATTATCAGCGGAGGAGAGGTTCCGGCATGGAATGAAGCGGAGTTTGCTACTGTACATAAGAAATACCGTGTGATCACACGGGCATTTGCAGATCTGTGCAATCCGGAAGCAGGATATGAACCGGAGACAGCACAGAACAGTATCGAACTGAAAAAGGGTGAATACCATGATTACCATATTTATCTGAATGCGACAAGATATACGGTAGAGCCTGGACATAGTCTGGCACTGGTCATCACGACAGAAGATCCGATCAACTGTCTGATCCACAAGACCTATTCTGTGGAAATCGAGAATGAATCAGTAACAGCGGAAGTTCCGATGACTGCAGCGGTAGAAAATCGTGTGATGACGAGAAAATAAATTACATAAAAGAATAGTTATATAAGTATTTCATGAAGGATCACCATTCCTGGAAACAGGCTTTGGTGGTCCTTTTTTACAGTAATGCAGATGTATCCTATGCTTCAGAAAAAAATTTTAAGATATATCGGGATAATTCTTTTTATTTTTTGGTAAATATTGTAAAATAATTAGAAATGAAAATAACAGGAAACTGCGTAGTAGAAGTCTGGAGGAAAAGACATGAACGCGGAAGAACGAATGACAAAAGAACAATTAGAAGAAGAAATCCGACATTTTCGGAAGATCTTTCAGGAGATCCGTCTTTTCCCGATTGGAAATATATCAGATATCAATGAAGAATGGAGAAAAATCAATGAGCGGCAGAGATGCTATCATTATTGGAAACGGGAAACACCCTGTGATAACTGTGTAGCGATGCGTGCAGCGACCACGAAAGAAGAAAAAGGAAAGCTGGAGATTGTAAATGGCAAGATTTATCAGGTGATCGCACGTTATATAGAAGTAGATGAGAAGCCATATGTACTCGAGCTGATCCGTTGCCTGGATGGTGACTGGTCGATTGGAGAGATCAATCATGAGCGTTTGATAGATATGTTTGTACATTACAATGACAGGTTATACAGAGATGCAGTGACAGATGCATACAACCGGCGGTATTATGAGGATGAGATGAAGAACAAGAAGAAAAATGCCGGGGTTGCACTGATCGATCTAGATGATTTTAAACTGCATAATGATACCTACGGACATCAGGCAGGGGATATGGCACTCTATACGGTTGTAGATATTATCCGGAAAAATATCCGTAAGACGGATAAGCTGATCCGTTTTGGCGGGGATGAATTCCTTCTTGTGATGCCGGAAGTTACGGAAGAAGTTTTTAGTCAGAAACTGCAATTGATACAGGAGCGTATCTATAATGCAAATGTTCCGGGATACCTGAATTTGCGGCTTTCTATCAGTGCCGGTGGCGTGCTGACGGAAGGAGACAGTATTGAGGAAGCCGTGAACAGAGCGGACAAGCTGATGTATCAGGCGAAGGCTACGAAGAATAAAGTGGTTACACAGAAAGATGAAAGAGAGCAGTACGAGAAGCATAACCAGATTAAACAGCGGATCCTGGTTGTCGATGATTCAGAGATGAACCGTGCGATTCTCTGTGAGATGCTGAAAGATGATTTTGAGATCATTGAAGCAACGAACGGACAGGAATGCGTTTCGCTAATAGAACAATACGGGAAAGAGATATCACTGGTACTGCTTGATATCGTGATGCCGATTATGGACGGTTTTGAAATTCTGATGTATATGAACCGGAATCACTGGATTGAAGATGTGCCGGTAATTATGATATCCAGCGAGGAATCTGAGAACTATATCCGGAAAGCGTTCAAGTTTGGAGTATCCGATTACATCAGCAGACCTTTTGACAGCAAGGTTGTATACCAGCGTGTATTTAATACGATCAAGCTGTATGCAAAACAGAGAAGGCTGATTTCCATGGTATCCGATCAGATGCATGAAAAGGAAAAGAACAATCAGATGATGGTAGAAGTTCTAAGCCAGATTATGGAATTTCGTAATGGAGAGAGCGGCCTTCATGTTGTCCACATCAATACATTGACGAGACTTTTTCTGGAAAGACTTGTTGAGAATACGGATGCATATAATTTGACGCCGGATGACTGCTATCTGATTTCAACAGCATCCGCGTTTCATGATATCGGTAAGGTTGGAATTGATGAGTCGATTCTGAATAAGCCTGGAAAGCTGACTAAAGAAGAATTTGAGACTATGAAAGAGCATACGCTGATTGGTGCTTCTATGCTGGATAAGCTGGAGCATTATAAGGATGAGAAGATGATCAAGATCGCGTACCAGATCTGCAGATGGCATCATGAACGTTATGATGGTAAAGGGTATCCGGATGGTCTGATCGGAGAACAGATTCCAATTGCGGCACAGGTTGTATCTGTGGCAGATGTTTATGATGCACTGGTGAGTAAGCGTGTATATAAAGATGCGTATTCACATGAGCAGGCGATGAAGATGATCCTGAACGGAGAGTGCGGAGCGTTCAATCCGCTTTTAATGGAAGTTCTTGTGGAAATCCAGGATAAAATAAAAGAAGAAATACGTTACGAGGCATAAAAAAGAAGAAACGTCCGCCATGAAGGTAACGATCGGACGTATGCTTCGGAAAAAGGATGCATCAGATGGTGCGATGACGCCATTTCAGGCAGTCTGTACGGCACTCGCGGCAACGGTCGGAACCGGAAATATTGTAGGAGTTGCAGGAGCGATCGCGATCGGAGGACCGGGGGCAGTCGGAAGCTTCTTTATCAGTATGAAAAAAGGTGTGTCCAGAGGAATTTTCTCTAATGAGGCAGGTCTTGGTACCGGATCGATTGCACATGCATGTGCAGATACAAAAAAACCGGTGAAACAGGGATTCTTCGGAATCTTTGAGGTATTTATAGATACGATCGTAATCTGTACACTGACCGCACTGGTAATCCTGTGCAGCGGAGTTTCGATTGGTTACGGTGAGGCAGCAGGTGCGGAGCTTACGATTCTTGGATTTACTTCTACATATGGGAACTGGGTATCGATCTTTACCGCGGTTGCAATGTGCTGCTTTGCATTTTCAACGATTATCGGATGGGGACTTTATGGAACCAGATGTATTGAATTTTTATTTGGAACGAAGATCAACAAACCGTTTATGGTGCTGTATTCACTGGTTGCGATCGTCGGAGCAACGATGGATCTTGGACTGATGTGGAATATTGCAGAGACATTTAACGGACTGATGGCAATCCCGAACTTAATTGCAGTCTTCCTGTTATCAGGAGTTGTGGTAAAGTATGTAAAAGAATATTTTGCAGGGGAAGGGAAAGGCGTATAGAAAAATGAAATACCTGGCAGAAAGTGAATTTTGCTTTCTGTCAGGTATTTTTTAATTTCCAAAATCAACACCATACACTTGAAAGTGGGCTTCAATTCGGTGTTTGGCTTCCCATAAAATCTGAACAACTTCTTTTTCTTTTTCCCCAGAAATACGGAAAGTTGGTATGGATACACTTAAAGCTGCGATTGGCGCGTTATTGTAATCCAGAGAAACGGCAATGCAGTTCACCATTAAATTAGTTTCTTCATGCGCTAATGCGTATCCGCGCTGTCGGGTAAGCTCCAGTTCTTTTATCAGATCATCGACGGTAGCAAGTGTATGCGGGGTGTATGCGGTAAGAACTTCCGGAAATAAACTGCGTATTTCTTCTTCGGATTTGTAAGCCAGAAGTGCTCTTCCGAGACCAGTACAATACAGAGGAAGTTGTTTTCCTACAGAAGACATCAGACGGATTGGCTGAGGTGCTTCTTTTTTTGCAATATAAAGTACCATGTTTCGGGACTGGATGCCAAGCTGACAAGTTTCGTTGGTTTGTGTTGTGATATTACTCATTTCCTGCTGAATGAATTGTAGGGAAGTCTTACGGTTATTATATGTAATTCCTACAGAATAAGTTGCTACACCAATAAAATAGCGCAGAGTATTCTTTTGCATATAAATAAAATTCCGGGCAGTCATCGTATGAACAAGCGGCATAATGCTGCTTTTTGGAGCGTTCAGTGCTTTGGAAAGCTCAGTGAGGGTCATTCCATCTTCTGAGTTTGAAAGAAGCTCCAGTATATCAAGTACCCGCTCAGTAGGGCGATGTTCAGTTGTTGCCATTGATTTAAATCTCCTTTATTAACATTGAAATTATTCAAATTTCAATCAAATATATAAAAATTATATCAGATAATCGTATAGAATTCCAGAGTTGCGTGTTGTATATGTAGAAATTTACCTAAAAAAATTGTGCAAAATGATAAAAATAATGAATTTATTTGATGATATATTGACAATAAAGTGTACGAGTGCTATTTTAAGAACATAAAGTATGTAAATACATACGGAGTACGTATATACGAACAAGTGAAAAGTAAAAGGTAAAGAGGAGGCAAAAAACTATGATTATGAACTTTTTGAAGAAAGTGCCGGCTGGAATGATGATCGTTCCGCTTTTGATTGGGGCAATTTTAAATACGTTTTGTTCGTCGGTACTTCAGGTAGGTTCACTTACAACAGCAACTTTTTCAAATGCAGGTGCAGCAACAGCGATGGGAATTCAGCTGGTATGTCTCGGAACAACGCTGAGATTTAATGAAATCGGAAGTGTATTCAAACGTGGTGGAGTTCTTCTGATTTCCAAATTTGTGGCTGGAGCAGTAATTGGTATTGTAGTTGGTAAAGTGTTCGGTACAAATGGATTTCTTGGATTATCTGCATTAGCAATTATCTGTGCGGTAACAAACAGCAATGGTTCCGTATATCTTTCCTTGATGCAGTCTTATGGTGATGAAGTGGATTGTGGTGCAATGGCATTACTCTCATTGAATGATGGTCCATTTTTTACACTGGTCGCAATGGGAGCTTCAGGACTTGCAAATATTCCGATTCTTTCAATCCTTGCAGCAATTACACCGATCATTGTTGGTATGATCCTTGGAAATCTTGATAAATCATTTTCTGATTTCCTTGCACCGGCAGGACCGATTTTAATTCCTTTTGTAGGACTTACACTTGGAGCAGGAATTGATCTTTCCGCAGTTATAAAGGGAGGACCGTCAGGAGTTCTGCTTGGATTTATGACTACTTTTATTAGTGGAGCATTTATTGTATTATGTGATCGGAAGATTTCAAAACGACCGGGTTATGCCGGATGGGCAGTAGCGACAACAGCAGGTAATGCGGTTGCAGTTCCGGCGGTTGTAGGACTTGCAGATAAGAGCCTGGAAGCATATGTACCACAGGCAACAGCACAGGTTGCAGCATCTGTAGTTATTACAGCAATTCTTGTTCCAATCGTCACAAACTGGTGGGCACATAAATATGGCTGCCCGAAATTCCCTCTGGAAGAGAAGAAAACAGAAGCAGCGAAGTAACAAGATATATTGTAACATATTAATTTAAAGATACCAGGGTCAAAATATCTTTTGACCACAACATCATTTAAACATGAAAATAGGAGATGAGCAAAATGGCAGTAACAGTTAACGCAGCAATTATTGATGAAAAAGATACCGTCGTTGTAGCAATTGAAAAGATTAATGCAGGAGATGAAATAATCTGGAGAGACAGAAACGGAGATGTACAGAAGATTACAGCAGCTACAGATGTACCAATGTACCATAAAGTAGCAATCAAGGAAATGCCAAAAGGAACGGAAGTAGTAAAATATGGAGAACACATTGGTCTTGCAGCATGTGACATCCATGTTGGCGAGCATGTACATGTACATAATGTCCAGAATCACAGAGAAAATCTTTAAATACGGAATATAAGAAGACAGGAGGAATTTAAAAATGGAAAAAATGACTTTTTGGGGATATAGAAGACCAGATGGAAGAGTTGGAATCAGAAATAAAATTTTAATTTTACCGGCAAGTGTCTGTGCATCAGATACAACAAGAATTATCGCATCCCAGGTAGAATCTGCAGTTACATTCAATAACCAAAATGGATGTTCCCAGGTTCCGTCAGACCAGCAGTTCACAATGGATGTAATGGCCGGATATGCAGCAAACCCGAACGTATATGGAACGGTCGTTGTATCACTTGGATGTGAAAACTGTCAGATGGATCTTGTGTTAGATGCAATTAAAGAGAGAACGAATAAACCAATCCGTCATTTCATTATACAGGAAAACGGAGGAACGATTTCTACAGTAGAAAAAGCTGTCCGTGCAGCAAAAGAGATGGCACAGGAAGCTTCTCTTCTGCAGAAAGAAGAATTTGATTTTTCTGAGCTGATCATCGGAACAGAATGTGGAGGTTCGGATCCGACTTCAGGACTTGCAGCAAATGTCCTGATCGGAGAGATGAGTGACCGTATGGTAGAACTTGGAGGTACTTCGATTCTTTCTGAGACAACAGAATTTATTGGCGCAGAACATATTCTGGCACGACGTGGAAAGACAAAAGAAATCAGTGACAGAATTTACCAGATCGTTCATGACTATGAGCATGCGATTAAGTTGGTAGGACATGATATCCGTGAAGGAAATCCTTCTCCGGGAAACAAAGAAGGAGGACTTACAACACTGGAAGAAAAATCATTGGGATGTATCCATAAAGGTGGTCATTCAGAAGTAACAGCAGTATATGATTATGCAAAACAGGTAGAATCAAAACAGGGACTTGTTATTATGGATACTCCGGGAAATGACCCATCATCAGTAGCGGCAATGGTAGCCGGTGGATGTCAGATTGTTGTATTTTCTACCGGACGTGGTACACCGACAGGAAATCCGCTTGCGCCGGTAATTAAGATCACCGGTAATAAAGTTACTTTTGCAAATATGTCCGATAATATTGATATTGATGCAAGCCCGTATATTTACGGAACCAAGACGATGACAGAACTTAGTGATGAGCTGATGAAAGAAATCAAGGAAGTTGCGGATGGCAAGCTGACAAAAGCAGAAGCTCTTGGATATACAGAAATGGCAATTGCGAGAGTTTGTAACTATATGTAAAAAATGAGGTGAAAAAATTGCGCTATACCAGAGTAAAAGATAAAAATGGAGAAATTCATCTAGCAGCTTTCGAAAAGGAAGAAACCGTGTTTTTTCTGGATGAATTATTCCCGGAATTAAAAGGGAAAACGTTGATAGATTTTGTTCATATGGTAAATGGTGATCCGCAAAAAGCAGCACAGATGATCTGTGCTGCAGATGGATCGGTACATAGAATGGAAGAGCAGGAGATGTTGACACCGATTGAACATACGGTTCACGATATCCTCTGTGTCGGAGTCAATTACACAGATCATCTGGAAGAGACAAAGGAACATCTGGCAGGAGCTGTGTCGGATGAAGTATCCGGTACCGTGTATTTTGCAAAAAGAACAAACCGTATTCTTGGGGCAAATGAAGAGATCCAGGGACGATTTGATATCGATGAAAAAGTGGATTATGAAACAGAATTAGCGGTCATTATAGGAAAAGAAGGAAAAGGAATCACGGAAGAAAAAGCAGAAGAATATGTATTTGGATATTCCGTATTTAATGATCTTTCTTCAAGAGATCTTCAGACCAGACATGGACAGTGGCTGATGGGAAAAAGTCTGGATAATTATACGATCATGGGACCTGTGATCGTAGACCGTACAGAGCTTCCGATGCCATTAGAACTTGATATTAAAAGTTATGTGAATGGTGAACTCAGACAGAATTCAAATACAAAATATCTGATTAAAAAAGTTCCGGGGCTGATTGCTGAATTGTCCAAAGGAATTACTCTGGAGGCTGGTGACATTATTGCAACCGGTACACCAGCAGGTGTTGGAATGGGATTTACGCCACCAAGGTTCCTAAAGAAAGGTGATAAAGTTACATGTGAGATAGACAGGATTGGTCAGCTGACGAATTATATTGTCTGATTTTTACAAGAAAGTGAATTAGGATAAAGATAGGAAGAGAGGTAGAAAATATGTGTAAAATCGTTACACCAGTTGTTACAGTTTTTGATGAAAATGAAAAACCGGATTATGAAGGGAATAAAAAGGTAATTGATTTCCTGATTGAAGGAGGCGTTGATGGAATTCTTGTGTTGGGATCGTCCGGTGAATTTACAGGACTTACGAAACAGGAGAAACATGATTTCTTCAAATTCTATGCAGATTATACTGCAGGGCGCACAAAGCTTTATGCTGGAACCGGAAGCCTTAATTTTGAAGATACTGTGGCGTTGTCAAATGAAGTGAATGAAATGGGCTATGAAGGAGCAATGGTTATCGGACCATGTTATTATGCACTGGATCAGGAAAAGATTTTTGTATATTATGATACGCTTGCAAAAGCGGTAAAAGGAAATCTTTATATCTACAATTTCCCGGCAAGAAGTGGACATTCCATCGCTCCGGAAACCTTGAAAAAGCTGGTGGAAAATAATGCTAACATTAAAGGCTTAAAGGACTCCGTATCAGAACCAAATCATACAAATGAACTGATGTTGGCTGTAGAAGGACATGAGTTTGAGATGTTCTCAGGATTTGATGATCAGTTCCTTTATAATCTTACATCCGGAGGAGTAGGATGTATCGGGGCACTTTCCAATATTGTCCCTGAGATCTGGAGTGATCTTGTAAAATCAACAAAGGAAAAAGATTTTGACAGAGTTATGGCGTTATCGGAATTGACGCATGAGCTTATGCCACTTTATGATCTGGATTCAAATTTCTCATTGTTGTTTAAAAAATTGATGCAGCACAGAGGTGTAGAAATTGAAGACCGTGCAATCTTCCCGTACAATCAGATGGAAGAAAGTGTGTATAAAAAAGCAGAGATTTTATTAGATAAAGTTATAAAGAAATATCAGAAATTGAAATAATAATATGTAGTAAGAGCAGACATTGCCTTCCCGCCGCAAGGAATGTCTGCTCTTTTGCATATTTATATATGAAATGAATACTTACCAGGATTCAGGTAATATAAGGTCTTCTTTACGCATTGCAAGAGAAGCGCCTGGAACGGAAAAGTCCGGCATACCATTTTCATCCCAGAAAACTTTGCCGATATAAGCATTTCTTCCGGCATCATAAAGTGGCTGATAGTCTCCTTCACCCAGATAACGTTCTTCCTGGCGTGCGTGATAGACCATCAGATCTTCTGTGTCATCGGTAGAACGGGTAAAGCTGTTATGTCCAGGTCCGAAGAAGCCGGTGGTGCGACTGCTCTGGAATACCGGGTAAGGGAGCTTTGTCCAGGAAGAAGAGTCCAGAAGATCAGAATCTTCGCTGGCATATAAAAGTCCCATATTGTAAAGAGCATCTGTGCCACTTGCTGAAAAGGTAAGGAAGATCCGCCCGTCATGCTTTAGCACAGCGGGACCTTCATTTACAGCGAATCCGTGGAGCTCCCAGTTATACTCCGGATGTGTCAGAAGAACAGATGGAGTACAGATTGTCCATGGATTGGATAATTTGGCAATAAAGATATCGGAAATATTGTTTGTCTTTTGTGCCCATACAAAGTAATCTGTATCGTTGTGATGGAAAAAAGTGTGATCCAGCGA
>ERZ773168.1166-NODE-1166-length-23354-cov-4.281729_pt1 | contig 23354 bp, 18 predicted proteins | sample MGYA00511261_ERZ773168 | MGnify/ENA primary metagenome ERZ773168 (study PRJEB29015, sample SAMEA2737855) | human gut metagenome | biome: human gut; feature: human-associated habitat; material: faeces | place: China | collected 2012 ... | reverse complement strand
AGCAGGATGAGCACGACATAAATGACGATCTGCGTCGGAATACCGAAGATGTTGCCCTTACCGAGGAAACGGAAGCCGACGAATTTGCCCGCCTCGTTCTTCGCCGGGAAGCCGCCGATGCCCTGATACGCCGGGGTCGCGGACATGCCGGAGACCATCAGCGCAATGCCGGAATACAGGAAGCTGCCGCCCAGGGTGACGACCATCGGCTGAACGCCGCAGTAGGCGACGAAGAAGCCGGAGAGCGCGCCGCACAGCGCGGCGACCACCACGGCAATCGCCACAGCCGCCCAGATGTTCAGCCCCGCGTCGCTCCAGAGCACGCCGATGATGATGCTGCTCAGGCCGATGATGGCGGGTGCCTGAATATCAATGCCGCCGGTAATCATGACCATCGTGACAAACAGCGAAATGATGCAGACGCTGATGTAGTTGACGATGCTGTTCATAATGGACTGCGGACGCAGGAACTTCGGGTTGGCCGCGCCGAACACCACAAATTCCAGAATCAGGAAGATCACCAGAAACATTTCCCAGTGCTTAAAAACCTTTTTCAGCATGTCCTTCATGCCTTCGCGCCTCCTTCTTGATCCGCCGTTCTGGACAGAAGGCGCTTTCTGCGAGTCATTTCAATGGAGCGGCGCTGCGCCAGCGCGTCGATGACGACGATGACGATCAGCATCGTGCCGGTGATGGTGTTGTTGTTAAGAAGGGTAAGAAGTCTTTCATAAAGGTACAAGCGTAAGAATAGTATGTTATTTTTGGAGGCAGCCAGTGAAAACTTAGCTGCTTCCTGATATTAAAAGAACGAGGATAGGCATGAAAAAAAGTGAAATTACCTTTATAAGGCTTATGAGTCTTATTGGAATTATGGTTCTGAATCTTATACTTTTGCTGGTATTTGCAAGAGAACATGTATTTCAGAATATCCTTAATAAAATGAATAGTAATGTATATGCTGGACAATCACTTGATACATCAATATATAATTATTATTACTATGCAGGACTTGGGAATATATATAAAATAATATTCCCAGTCACAATTCTTTTGTTGGCAGCTGCATCTGTAGCTGTGTATAAAAAAGTAAGTATGGCAGGAAGGATTGCAGTAGCGGCTAATATATGTTCACTTATAACCGGCATATATCTTTTGATTGCAAAGATAGGTGAAGGCTCAGATAAAATCATCAGATTTGTGAACAGCTTTTACATGGATAAGTCAGAGATTGGCCAGATAGAAAAGATACATCTTATGAGCAGAATACCTATAGCGTATATTCTGATTATTATTCTTTCTTTGCTTGGGCTTGCAATGGTAAAGAGCAGTACAATTAATCATATTAAGATATATAATGAAAAAAATATGACTAACAATGCGGTTATATATATATTTCCTGCACTTAGCGGGTTTATTGTTCTTGAGATTATAAGAAATCTTGTAATATCAAGGCTTGTGACTGCATCAATGGATGAAAATTTAAGAACAGTGGCGGCGTATATTAATGATTATTATATAGGAAGCAAATTCTTCTTTTCCTGGTCATGGCTTATATTGTTTACTATAGTTACATGTGTTGCGATTTTGCTAAAGTCTATAAATACATTAAGCATGAAAAGCAGGATGATGATTGAAATAGCAGTGCCATCAGTTATAGTTATAATAGCTTCATTCATATACTGGATGAATCCACCGGCGTTGTTTGGATATCTTACGATTGATAATACAATATGTGATATGACAGAGGCAGCATTTACGTGGTACCTGATAAGGTATGTTGTATCAGTGATTTTTGTATTTGTACTTATCGTTCTTACTGTTAATGACAGACTAGATATAAGAGTGGCAGGTATAGTTATCCTTATGTCATGTGTAGCTGGAATAATAATGATTACTCTGTTTTATAAGATAAAAGGAACGTTTTCTATTATGTATGCTGCGTGTGTCGTGGCAGATATTGTAAGTGTAATAGTATTGGCTGCTATGTCCAGGGTTAAAGGGCATAAGCTATAGGATGACTAAATCAGGAGTTAAGTATAATACGTAAAATGTTATTGCGTATTACACTTAACTCCTGATTTTTAAGATGCTGTATTAGCCAGATATAAGTCTGATACCTGATATATCTGCAATGGCTATAAGTGAATAGTTCGTATAGTAAACAACAAAGCCTGGTTTAGCACCGGCAGGTTTTTTAACCTCTTTTTTTAATACATAGTCAACCTCTACCTTTTCAAGATCACGTCCCTTTGAATAGTATGCAGCAAGGGCAGCAGCTTCTTCAAATGTCTTATCTGTCAATTCTTTTCCTTCTGTTTTGACTATAACATGGGAACCTGGCATCTGCTTTGCATGAAACCACCAGTCACCACCAGTGGCGAATTTGAAGGTGAGTTCATCATTCTGGATATTATTTTTTCCAACATATATGTCAAAACCATCTGAGGATACATAATGCATAGGTTTGTTGTGTGTATTTCCTTTGCTTTTTGACTTTCCACTTCTTTTGATATAACCAGTTACTGCAAGTTCATCCTTGATGTTATTAAGGTCGTTTTCAGTTGTTGCTATGTCTATAGCATTTATGATTGATTCAAGATACATGATTTCATCTTTAATCTCAGCAATAAGTCGTGTTCCGGCTTCGTAAGTCCTTTTCAGCTTATTATATTTTGCAAAGTACTTATTAGCGTTTTCAATAGGTGTCAATGTTTCATCAAGAGGAATGGTTATTTCTTCATTGGTGTAGTAGTTAAGTGCATTAAACTGTTTTGCACCAGGTGTTATGCCATATCCGTAGGTGTTTATAAGTTCACCATATATGCGGAATTTATCACGTTTTTCAGTATCTTTGAGCTGCTTTTCCTGTATGTCAAGTTTTTTGTAAGAGCGCTCAAGATGAGTAGTAACTATACGTCTTATATCTGTTGATTTCTGATGTATACGTGTGCGAACATCCTTTTCATGATAATATGCAATAAGACATTTGCTTATTGAATCAAAAGGAGTATTGTTATCATACATAGTAAGTCTGACAGCCGCGAAATCAGCAGGATTTCCGTTGTCATATACAATGTTAGGTGCATAATGGCCTTCTTTAACATCATTCATAATATTGTCAAATGCATTGTAAATACGTTTGCTTTCATCAATATCAAGACAATTTGCAGGTTTACTGCTGTCTATATGAGCCCGGAAGCATATTTCTTCCGCAATACATGTGCTTATACCTGTATATGTCTGACATAATGCTTTTGAAAGAGGTTTAGGACAGATGAGTACAGATGTACTAAAACGTTCGTAATCGGTATCCATAGGATTATGCTTGCCAGCAGTATTTGGTATGAAATAAGTCCTTCCAGGAAGTACTTCACGAACAGAACTCATCTGTGCAGATACATGCTTGATACTGTCAAGAATATTGTTTTTATCATCACATAATATGATGTTACTGTGCTTGCCCATGAATTCTGTGATGAGATGACGTCTGCAAAGGTCGCCTAATTCATCCAGATGTTCAATCTCAATGTCTATTATTCTTTCAAAAGAGGGCTGTGTTATGGAGATTATTCTTCCGTTATTTATATGCTTTCTTAGAAGCATAACAAAATTCGGTGCAGTTGCAGGACTAGGCTTGTTATCATCTGTTATATATGCAAGCGGCAGTGATGCATTTGAAGATAAAACTACCCTGAACTGTCCTTGGCCTGTCTTTATTGTAAGAAGAAGTTCATCACTTTCAGGCTGTGCTATTTTGTAAAGTCTGCCTCCGAGTATTGTGTTGTTTAAGTCATGTACTATATTGGATATAGTGATTCCGTCAAATGCCATAATTGCTCCGTTTCTATGATTTATAAATCAATATAATGATATTGTTTGTTTTACTGTTGTTGATCATATGCTTATAATACCATGTTTATAGGAAGCTGTCGAGTTTGATATATAGGCATACAACAGGGGTGATATATAAGCATACTGCAGATCCGGTTGTTTTTATGATGACTGAAAAATGATGGGGAAATGTAAAATACATGATAAGGTTACTTGTTTAGAATATGTAAAATTGGTATAATAAGCTATAAAACATAAGTGAGGGAATCATAATGATAAAAAGCATGACTGGTTTTGGCAGAAGTGAGATTGCCAGTGGTAACCGTAAAATAATGGTTGAGATGAAGTCTGTGAATCACAGATTTTTAGAAGCAAGTATAAAGATGCCTAAGAAGCTGAATGTGTTTGAGGCAAGAATAAGGGATGTTATAAAAAAATATGCTTCGAGAGGTAAGATTGATGTATTTATAACTTATGAAGACAGTTCAGAAAACAATGTCAATATTAAGTATAATGCAGCAGTTGCTAAAGAATATATGGATATATTCAGGCAGATGGAGGAAGAGTTTGCTATCAGGAATGATATCACAGTGGGAGCACTCTCAAGATATCCAGAGGTTATAACTATGGAGGAAGCCAAAGAAGATGAAGAAGAACTTTGGAATTTCATACAGGATGCGGTTAAAGAAGCCTGTGAGGGATTTGTTAAAACAAGAATAACAGAGGGTGAGAATTTAAAGAATGATCTTTTACATAAGCTTGATCACATGGAAGAGCTGGTTGGCTTTATAGAAGAAAGAAGTCCTCAGATAGTAAGTGAATACAGAAAGAAGCTTGAAACAAAGATGGCAGAGGTGCTGGCTGATACAAGTATAGATGAAAACAGGATCGCAGCTGAGGTTATATTGTATGCAGATAAGATATGCGTTGACGAGGAAACAGTAAGATTAAGAAGTCATATTGCACATGCAAGACAATGCCTGTCAGAGGATGGTGGAATAGGACGAAAGTTAGACTTTATAGCACAGGAGATGAACAGGGAGGCTAATACAACACTGTCTAAGGCCAATGACATAGAGATATCTAATGCAGCTATTGATCTTAAAACAGAGATTGAAAAAGTCAGGGAACAGATACAGAATATTGAGTAGTTACTATTTAGTAAATATTATTAATAAAAATATTTTAAAATACTTGCATGAAATGAAAGATTTCTGTATAATAACTTGTACACTTTTGCGTAAGTGTATATATTTATATTTGGTTCAGGCATGTATGTGCGTTGAAGCAATATATTGATTGGCTTATAAAGTGGATCACAGATAGGAGATTAGAGATGAAAGATAAAGGATTACTGCTTGTGATATCAGGATTCTCAGGTGCTGGTAAAGGAACAGTTGTTAAGAGACTTTTAGAACAGCATAACGATTATGCTTTATCGATTTCAGCAACGACAAGATCGCCAAGAGAGGGCGAGCAGGACGGAAGAGAGTACTTCTTTAAATCAAAAGAAGAGTTTGAAAAGATGATAGAAGCATCTGAACTTATAGAATATGCAAGGTATGTGGACAATTATTATGGAACACCTAAGGCATATGTAGAAGAACAGCTTAAAGAAGGAAAGAATGTTATACTTGAGATAGAGATACAGGGGGCGCTTAACATAAAGAGCATGTTCCCGGATGCAGTACTTTTATTCATTATGCCACCTAGTGCAAAGGAACTTGAAAGAAGGCTTGTGGGTCGTGGAACAGAAGATGAAGCTACTATCAGGGCAAGACTTTCAAGAGCAAGTGAAGAGGCACAGGGGGTAGAGAATTATAACTATATAGTTATCAATGATGATGTTGATGCCTGTGTTGAAACTATAGATTCTATAGTTAAGAGTGAGAAGAGAAAGGCAGCTAATAACATCAATTTAATTAATAATATAAAAGAAGAGCTTAAGGCTTATTCGAAAGGAGAATAATAATGATACATCCATCATATTCAGAATTAATGGCAGTTGTTAACAGTGAGGTAGAAGAGGGCGAGCAGCCATTAGTACAGAGCCGTTACTCAATAGTAAAGGCTACAGCAGCCAGAGCTAAAGAAATAATTGATGCAAGATCTATAGAAGAGAAGGTCAGAAAAGCACGTATTGAAGCTGAAAATGCTCCTAAGGAAAAGGATAAAGATGGCAAAAAGGGTGAGCCAAAGCCACTTTTAACACCAGAAGAAGCAAGAAAGCTTCAGATTGGTACACCACTTATCGATAATGCAGATAATATGAAGCCACTTTCAATCGCTGTAGAAGAGCTTTACGAAGGTAAGGTAAAGATTGTTGGTAATGGTGATGACAGTGAGGTTATGTAAGAGTATTGCATAATACTTATGGCTGTAATATCAGATAAGAAATTTAATATTGTGACTTGTAGCTGCTCGAAAGGGCAGCTATAATTGTATATAGGTTATATAAAAGCTTGTGGAGTAATGTCAGGCAGATTACAAAAAAAGCAATGTCAGGAAGGAAAATAGATATGGCTAATTCATATGATGAGAAGAAACGTGTAATAAACTGTGAAAGTGCAGAAAGATGCGGAAGCTGTGCTTATGCCGGTATGAAGTATGATAACGAACTGAAGGTGAAGCAGAATTATATAGATAAGCTGTTTAAAGGAGTATGTCCTGTAGATGAGATAACAGGTATGTACAGACCGGTATATTACCGCAATAAGGTGCATGCGGTTGTAGGCGAGGATAAGAATGGAAATATCATAACAGGAACATATGAACAGAACAGCCATGTTATAGTTCCCGTGTCAGAATGTCTTTTGGAGGATAGCCAGTGCAGCAGGATAATAGCTACATTAAGAGAACTTTTTAAGTCGTTTAAGTATAAGCCATACAATGAGGATAAGGGTACTGGGTTTATAAGACATATACTTTTAAGAAAAGGTTTTTCGACAAAGGAGATTATGCTTGTACTTGTCACAAGTGAGGTTGCATTTCCATCTAAAACACATTTTCTAAAGGCACTTAAGGAAAAACATCCTGAAATTAATACTATCGTCCAGAATGTAAATTCGTACAATACAAGTATGGTGCTTGGCCCAAGAAATATTGTGCTTACAGGTAAGGGCTACATAGAGGATGTGTTATGTGGTTACAGATTCAGAATAAGCCCATCGTCATTCTATCAGATTAATCACCAGCAGACAGAAAAGCTTTATAAGGCTGCGATTAATATGGCAGAAATTACGAAAAAAGACACTGTCATAGATGCTTACTGTGGGATAGGAACTATAGGAATAGCCGCCTCAGGAAAGGCTGGACAGGTTATAGGTGTTGAGCTTAATAAAGAGGCAGTTAAGGATGCAGAAGAAAACGCTAAGATAAATAATATTAAGAATATAAGGTTTGTCAATGCTGATGCGGGCGAATTCCTGGTAGAATATGCTGCAAAGAAAAAGGCTGATGTTGTTATAATGGATCCGCCAAGAAGTGGCAGCAGTGAGGAGTTCCTTAATGCTATTCTTAAGATAAAGCCAGACAGGGTTGTGTATGTTTCATGTAATCCAGATACACAAAGAAGAGATGTTGAGGTGCTTTTAAAGGGTGGTTATAAGGTTAAGGGATGTAAGCCTTTTGATATGTTTCCTTTTACGGATAATACAGAAAATGTGATAGCTTTGGTCAGATAAAAAATCCTATAAAAATCACAGGAGATATGGTATTTTACTTAAGCTTTTATCATTATATGACGATATACATATTGCCAGGAGGGCACTTTATTTCAACGGATTGATTCGAAATAAAGTGCCTTTTTGCATATTTATTACTAAATAACTGCTTGGACCGCTATAGGAAAGCAGTGCGGTTGTGAATGACAGAGTGACCGCAGAAAGGATAAGGATGAAAGTAAACACAGGATATGCATATAACTATTATATGGGCGGTAAGGCTGCTGTGAACACAGCAGATAATAAGACTTTTGACAAAAACATGGCAAAGGCTGGCAATATGCCGGTGATAACTTTTGATGAAGATGGAGCAGAAGAGAATGTTGCTGCAGATAAGTCAAAGGAAGCTTCTTCAACAAACATAAGGGATATAAGCAATAAGGAATGGGATAAACTCATAGAACATGTTGACAAATTTATTGATGAATTCAAAGAGGCTGTCGAGTATGAAAATGAAGTGAGCAAGGAAAACAAAGAAAAGTTTGAAGAAACTGCTAAGGATATTATAGAAACCTTAAATGATAACGAAATGACACGTAAAGGGCTTACTAAAGAACAGGAACTTGCATTAACAGGAAGCACAAGTACAGGTGTAAGCAGTACGGATGGAGTAACAGAATGTGCTTCTGCTGAGGATATTGGCGATGCTAAGACGACATGGACAGTTACAGTGTTTACAGAGGATGGCATAACATGTACACAGTTTAAGGATGGCGTAAAAACAGAGCTTTGGAGAATGAGTTATAAACATAAGGGTGATTATGAAAAGATTACAGATTTTCTAAACAGCTTTGACAAAAATTCTGATTTAAAGTTTGCAAGCTCTAAAAGCTTCTGGGAAGATTTTCTTGATGGCAAAATAAGCGATGAAGAACTAAGAAAGCTATATTAGAGCGGTTGTGTTACGAAAGAATATAAAACACAACGAAATATAATATATATGAGAAGCATAATATAATAAAAATAAATGGATGATAACGGGTTTTTCTGACGGATTCGCTTTCATCCATTTTTTTATTATTTATGATAATTTGCTCGTGATTGCCAGGTAAACCTAAAAAGTATCAACAGATAATCACCTATTGACATAGTAGGCGAATAGGTATATTATTTTGTTACGCTTTATTGAGAATAATTTACATTATATCTGTTCAGTTTAATATTAAGGAGTGTATGTAATTATTAGTCTTAAGTAAAAGTTACTATATGTAGAAAGGAATATTTAGTTATGGTTATTTCTTCTAAAGGCAGATATGCCTTGAGAGTTATGGTATATCTGGCGGTTAATCACAGCGATGATTATATTCCTCTTAAAGAAATATCACAGAAGGAGGATTTGTCGCAGAAGTATCTTGAAACAATCACCAGAATGTTATCTAAAGCTCATCTTATAGAAGCAGCAAGTGGACATGGCGGTGGCTACAGACTTACAAGGAATCCTTCAGAGTATTCGATAAGTGAAATACTTAATCTTACTGAGGGGTCGCTTGCACCAGTTGCCTGTCTTAAGGATGAACAGAATACATGTGAACGTTCAAGTGCATGTTACACACTTCCTATATGGGAAGGACTTGCTAAGCTGATTAATGATTATTTTGACAATATGACACTTGAAGATGTAGCAAAGGCTGCCATCAGGGAACAAAATGATGTTACAGAGGCTGTAAGCAAATAATTAGCAGGTTGTAAATATTATAAGTAAAACATGAATGGTTAAAATAAGAAAGGAAACTATATTATGTCAGACAAGAATTTATTAAATATAAAAGATTTATATGTAGATGTAGAGGATAAGGAGATTCTTCATGGAGTTAATCTTTCTGTTGGAAAGGGAGAAACCCATGTACTTATGGGTCCTAACGGAACAGGTAAATCAACACTTGGGTATGCAATTATGGGTAATCCAAGATATACAGTAAAAAAGGGTGAGATATGGTTTGATGGAAAGAATATAACTAACGAAGCTGTTAATGAACGTTCTAAAGATGGAATATTCTTATCTTTCCAGAATCCTCTTGAGGTTCCAGGCGTAACTTTAAGTTCATTTATAAGAAATGCACTTGAATTAAAGACTGGTAAGAGAACACGTTTTATGGAATTTAAGAAAGAACTTGAAAAGACTATGGAGCTTCTTAATATGGATAAGTCTTATGCAGAAAGAGACCTTAATGTTGGTTTCTCAGGTGGTGAGAAGAAGAAGGCTGAAATATTACAGCTTCTTATGTTAAAGCCATCGCTTGCAATTCTTGATGAAACAGACTCAGGACTTGATGTAGATGCTGTAAGAACAGTTTCAGCGGGTATCGAGGAATACCAGAAGAGATGTGACGGAAGTCTTCTTATCATCACACACAGTACTAAGATTCTTGAATCTTTATCGGTTGATTATACACACGTTATGATAGAAGGTAAGATAATTAACACAGGCGATGCTTCATTAGTTGACAAGATTAACACAGAAGGTTTCGCTGAATACGAAAACTAATATAGAAAATTAATATAGAGAGGAGTTCCTTTAAGCTATGAAAGAAAAGACATATGTTCAGGACATAGAAAGGAATATATATGATTTCAAGGATGAGGAAAAGGATGCATACCGAATCAATGCAGGTCTTACACCAGAGATAGTTGAAAAGCTTTCAAAGGAAAAGAATGATCCAGCATGGATGCAGAATTTCCGTCTTGAATCTTTACAGATATATAACAATATGAAGGTGCCAGACTGGGGTCCATCAATAGAAGGCCTTAATATGGATAACATTGTTACGTATGTAAGACCTAATACTGATATGAAGACAAAATGGTCAGATGTACCTGATGATATAAAGAATACATTTGAAAGACTTGGTATTCCACAGGCTGAAAGAAAGTCACTTGCCGGTGTCGGGGCACAGTATGACTCAGAGCTTGTATACCACAATGTAAGGGAAGATGTTGCAAAGCTTGGTGTTGTATACACAGATATGGAAAGTGCACTTAAGGGTGAATATGCAGATATGGTAAGAACACATTTTATGAAGCTTGTTAAGCCAGCTGACCATAAATTTGCTGCACTCCATGGTGCTGTATGGTCAGGCGGTTCGTTTGTATATGTTCCAAAGGGAGTATCAGTTGAGATTCCACTTCAGTCATATTTCAGACTTAATGCACCAGGTGCTGGCCAGTTTGAGCACACGCTTATTATAGTAGATGAGGGTGCCAATCTTCACTTTATTGAAGGCTGTTCAGCACCTAAGTATAATGTTGCCAATCTGCATGCAGGATGTGTTGAATTGTTTGTAGGCAGAAATGCAAAGCTTAGATATTCAACTATAGAGAACTGGTCTAAGAATATGTATAACCTTAACACTAAGAGAGCTATTGTTGAAGAAGGTGGAACAATAGAGTGGGTATCTGGTTCATTTGGTTCACATGTTTCTTATCTTTATCCTATGAGTATTCTTAAGGGAGAAGGCTCAAGAATGGAATTCACAGGAATAACATTTGCAGGTAAGGGGCAGAATCTTGATACGGGTGCAAAGGTGGTTCATGCGGCTAAGAACACAAGCTCTTATATCAATACAAAATCTATATCAAAGGATGGCGGTATAAGTACCTTCAGATCATCGGTAGTTGTAAACAAGCAGGCAGAAAATGCTAAAGCAGCAGTTTCATGTCAGTCACTTATGCTTGATTCGATATCACGTTCAGATACTATACCAGCTATGGATATCAGAACAAGAAAAGCAAATGTAGGCCATGAGGCACAGATAGGAAGTATAAGTGATGAGGCTGTATTCTACCTAATGTCACGTGGTATGACAGAGGAGGATGCAAGGGCATGTATCGTAAGTGGCTTTGCTGATAATGTATCTAAGGAACTTCCTCTTGAGTATGCTATTGAGATGAACAATCTTATAAGACTTGAGATGAAGGGGAGTATCGGTTAATTGATATATAAATATGTGTGATATCCGGATATACACAGGAATGGAGAGTAAGATGAGTAATATTAGTGAATTAAAGATAAATGCGCTTCCATCTAAGACATGGTACTGGCTTAATCTGAATGATACAAGGGTAGCATGGGATAGTAATACTGTTCCATGTAATATTGAAACAGATGGATATGCTGATGCATTTTATGATGCACAGAGTAATGATTATGCAGATATCAGTGCAGCAGTAAAAACAGGCGCTACAGATGCCGCTGATGTTTTATTTGCAGATGAAAATATCACATCTTTAGTGATAAATGCAGATAAGAAAGCGGATAATAAAGTGATATATCTTAATATAGATGATTCTGTTGCTGTAGAAAACAAAGTGAATCAGGCAGGAAAGCTTGTTGTTAATGTAGAGGATAATGTAACATTTACAATAATAGAAACATTTACAGGCTCAGAGGAAGTGGCTGGTAATACAGCATTCAGAACTCTTATAGATGCTGGAAAAAACAGTCATGTAAAGCTTGTACAGGTGTTCTTACAGCCAAAGGAGCAGGATGTGCTTTGCGATGTTGGAAGCAGGTGTGCAGATGAAGCAGGTTTTAAGCTTGTACAGCTGTTTCTTGGAGAAGGCAGTCTTTATGATGGCATAAGAACAGATCTTAATGGAAATAAGTCGGATTTTATGTGTGATATAGGATATTTTGGCGTTGCTAAACAGAATATTGACATAAATCTTATAGTTAACCACATTGGTAAGAAGACAAACTGCGGGATAAGCGTTGATGGAGCACTAAAGGATGCTGCTAAAAAGGTATTTAAGGGAACTATTGACTTTAAGAATGGTTCGTCTGGTTCTACAGGTGCTGAAACTGAAAATGTGTTATTGCTGGGTGAAGATGTTGTAAATAAGACTATTCCTGTTATTCTTTGCGCAGAGGAGGATGTCAATGGCTCACATGGTGCAACTATTGGTGAGCTTGATCCACAAACCTTATTCTATTTTGCAGCAAGAGGTATAGATTCAGAGACGGCAGAAGATATTATGACTAAGGGAAGATTGGAAGTCGTAGCAAGAAAGATAGAAGATGAAAAAACTGAGAAGCTTGCTAATGAACAGCTTTGCAAGGTGCTTGGTGAAAATGCCGTCCAAAGATTATAGAATGGAGATAAATATGAGTCGCAATTACAGGGATGATTTTCCACTTATAAAAAATAATGACAGAATATATATAGATAATGCTGCTACGTCACAGAAACCTGAATGCGTGATTAAAGCAGAAGCTGAGTTTTACGAAAAAAATAATGCTAATCCATTAAGAGGCTTTTATCCTCTTAGTATAGCTGCAACAAAAGAATATGAAGATGCAAGAGAAACTGTAAGGGAGTTTATTAATGCAGGTTCTACAAAGGAGATAATATTTACAAGAAATACAACGGAAGGTATTAATCTTGTTGCATATAGTTACGCTCTAAATAACCTTAAAGCCGGAGATGAGATAGCAGTTTCTATTATGGAGCATCATAGCAATATGCTTCCATGGCAGATGGCAGCGAGAATGACAGGAGCAAAGCTTGTGTATCTTGATTGTGAAAAAGATGGAACACTTTCAGATGAAACATTGGCAGCAGGTATTAATGAGCATACTAAAATAGTAGCGGTTGGTCATGTGTCAAATGTACTTGGCTGTGTTAATCCTGTAAAAAAAATCGCAGCTATGGCGCATGCAGCAGGTGCTATTATGGTTGTTGATGCAGCACAGAGTGCACCTCATATGAAGATTGATGTTAAGGATATGGATGCGGATTTTCTTGCGTTTTCAGGACATAAGCTTATGGGACCTATGGGAATAGGTGTTCTTTATGGAAAGCAGGAGCTTTTAGAGAAGATGGAACCTTTCATGACTGGTGGAGAAATGATAGATTCTGTTACAAGAGAAGGCGCTGTGTATGCACAACTTCCACATAAGTTTGAAGCTGGTACAGTAAATGCAGCAGGTGCAGCTGGACTTGCTGCAGCAATCAGGTATATTAATGAAGTTGGCTTTGATTATATTGAAGAAAGAGAAAAAACACTTACGCGTATAGCTATGGAAGGACTTAAAGAATATGAACATATTCATGTTATTGGTTCTGAGAATCCTGATAACCATACAGGTATAGTAGCATTTACTATAGATAATGTGCATCCTCATGATGTCAGTGAAATATTATCTTCGGATGGAATAGATGTAAGGGCAGGACATCATTGCGCACAGCCGCTTCTTACACACTTGAAGGTATATAATGCTACAAGAGCAAGCTTTATGTTCTACAATACAGAGGATGAAGTACGTGCATTTGTTAAGAGTGCTATTAATGTAAGAAGGAGAATGGGTTATGATGAATAGAGGCTTTTATAACGAGATTCTGACAGAGCATAATATAAGACCAGAGTTCAAGCATGATCTTCCAGATGCTAATATAGTACTGGAAGGAGTTAATCCTAACTGTGGTGATGATATATGGCTTAAGTTAAAAGTAGAGAATGGCATAATAGAGGATGGAGCCTTTGTGGGAGATGGATGTGCTATATCGCAGGCTTCAGCAGACATTATGCTTGGTATGATTATAGGAAAGAGCAAGGATGAAGCATTAAAGCTTGGAAATCTTTTTCTTAAGATGATAAAGGGAGAGGCAACTGATGAAGAGATAGATGAGCTTGATGAAGCATCAGCACTTAAAGATATATCACATATGCCTGCAAGAGTAAAATGTGCTGTTCTTGGATGGCATACCCTTGATGAAGCATTAAAAAAGGCTATGGATGATTACAAGTAAATATTTATAAAAGCTGTTTGAAACTGAAAATGTTTATAAAAAAATACATGCTAAACTATTGCCAAAAATATACCCGGGGGGGGGTAAAATGTTTAGAGCAATAAAGTTAGCATTAAGTGTTATATCCACTGGATTTACTTGGAGAATGTGATGCATACAAATGAGGGGGATTAATTTACTTTGTGATGACTTTTATTGTAAAAACAATAGAAGAGAGGTACTATAAGAATGAGAAAGTTTTTTACTAAAAAGCTTGCATTAACTGTTACAGTTGCTTCATTACTAGCTGTTCAGGTATCAGGAGTTGCAGCAACATTTTCTAATTATGTGAACAATTATGTAACTGCAAGTGATTCTACACAAACTGATGTAACAACACCATCTGATTTAACAGGATCAGACTCAACAAGTTCAGATGTAACAACACCATCAGATTCAACAGGTTCAGATGTAAAACCAGGAAAGCCAGGTAAGGATGATACTGATAAGGGTAATACAGAAAATGTAACAACACCATCAGACTCAACAAGTTCAGACGTAACAACACCATCAGATTCAACAGGTTCAGATGTAAAACCAGGAAAGCCAGGCAAGGATGATACTGATAAGGGTAATACAGAAAATGTAACAACACCATCAGATTCAACAAATTCTGATACTACAGGTGGTAATAATTCAGGTACACCAGCTTCAACAGGCTCAGATGTAATTGGAAACCTTCCACAGGGAGATCATTCACTTCCAGGTACAGTTGCAAAAGACGAAATAGTAAAGTCTGATGTTGTTAATGATGTACTTAACAATGAAGTTACTTCATCAACAGAGACTAAGGTAGATATTGTAAGTGATGCAGCACCTACACTTTCAGCTGATTTATTCTCAGCAGTAAAGGCTAACAACAAAGATATCACAGTTGGAGTTGTTAATTCACAGGATTATCTTTTATATTCATGGACATTTAAGGCAGCAACACTTAATAACACAGATAAGAATGTTGATCTTACATTAAATGTTTCTGATACTAAGAATGATGATATAGTAGCATTAACAGGTGTAGATGAATTAGTATATCTTAACTTTGCATATCATGGAGAACTTCCTGGAACAGCTACATTACATACTTATGTTGGCAAGTGGTTCCAGAATGGGGATGTAGTATATCTCTATTACTATAACGAAGAACTTAATAGAGTTGAGGTAGTTGGAGATAACGAGGGGTTAAAGGTTGTTGATGGATATGTTGATTTTGATATAAATCACTGTTCAACATACTTCCTTTCAGGCCATACAGCAGATGAAGTAAAGGCTGTTAACCCTGCAACAGGAGAACTTGCTGGAACACCTATAAAAACAGGTGATCATGCAAACGTAATGTTATATGTATTATTATCTTTAGCAGCAGTTTCAGCTATGGGATTAGTTGTTGTATTCGGTAAGAAGAGAGCAAACTAAAAATTCAAATATCACAATATTTAATAATAAAACCAGTGTTATATTGTCTATAGCACTGGTTTTTTGTATAATATATACATAAGAATAAGGATATGGATGGAGGAAGTATGGAAATAACTGATAAAATTAATTATGTTCTGGGAAAAACAGTAGTGTATATGTTGTTGATAATATATCCGTTTGTTATGCATAACAAGTTAAATGATGTTACGTTAACAAGGTTTTTCTTCTTTATTATTGTTTCATATGTAGGTTTTTTGGTTCTATGTATTAATTCACTGGCAAGTTTTATATTAAAAAGAGTTAGCGATAAGAAAAAATATGATGATGACAATGTTGATTTTATTAATATTCAGGAAGGTGCGTATAGTGCTGAAAGTCAGAGCATAAGTAAAGTGTATGATATAAAAGATAAGATAAAAAATATGGATTTATGGAAAAAATTAATATTTTTATTTCTTTTTGTATGTATTATGTCATATTTGTTTTCTCCATATAAAAGTGTTGCATTTCTAGGACACGGAGGAAGATATACGGGACTTGTTTTTTATGGTGCATGTGTTTGTATGTATTATGTTGTTTCAACATGTTACAGATTTGAAAAAAGAGATATTACATACGTATTATGTTCTACAATATTGGTTAATGTGTGGGCAGTGCTTAATTACGCGGGCATGGATCCATTCTACATATACAAGGATGTTCCAGCTGCCATGAAAACGGTGTACATATCTTCGCTTGGTAATATAGATATATATGGAATGTATGTTAATATGATGCTTGCACTTGCCATGTTTTCGTTTGTATATGAGGAAAGTACAGCAGGTAAGCTTTTTTATGGTATTTGTGCATTGCTAGGAATGATGGGTTCATTGGCATCAGACAGCGATATGGCAGTTGCAGGCATGTTTTTTGCATTTGTGATTCTTATATATTTTGCAATATCAGATTATAACAGATTAATAAGGTATTTTATGCTCGCTGTAGAATTGTTTATTGCAGGACGTATACTTGGGGTTATATATATATTTAATCAGTTTAATACGAGGATTATAAAAAGTGTTGGCAGTATTATTGTTTACAAGAATGTATTTGTAGTGTTTCCAGTTGTCTGTTTCATAGCTATATTTATTATCCAGCTGCTTCACGACAAATGTGATTTGTTCGCCAATAAAAAACTGATTGATAAAATAAAAAAAATATATGTAATCATATGTGTTGTATTTGCAGCAGCTGCCTGTCTGATGGTTATTATATGTACAGCTGTACAGAGAGGTCCGCTTGCTATTACTGATGACTGGGGCTCAGGACGTGGATACATATGGAAAAACTCGCTGGATGGATTTAAAAACCTTCCATTCATAAATAAAATATTCGGTGCAGGAGAGGCTTCTACAGCATGGGTTTTAAGTGATTATTCTGCTGCTGCCAACAACATATTTAACAGAGGAAGAGTAGACAATGCTCACAATATATGGATTAATATGCTTATAACACTTGGTATTGCCGGTCTTATAGTATATGTTTTACTTCTTGTAGCAGCAATCAGCAATATAAAGAGGCACCTTAAAGGTTCAAGTGAAGCCTGCCATATGAACAAATCAAGATATATGCTTGCAGGTGCAGGTCTTGCTGTTATGGTATATTCAATCCAAGGAACGGCTGAAATGCTGGAGGTTATTACATTTCCAATATTTTTCTGTCTGTTAGCAATGCTGAATTGCAGCACAAAAAATATAAACATAAAAAAACAGGAAGTTAATAAAAAAGAAACAGATATATAAATATCTGGCAGATTAGTATTTTGTAAGGAGAGTGTAAGGATATTATGGCAAAATATATTATGGCTTTAGATCAGGGGACAACAAGTTCAAGATGTATTCTTTTTGATAAGGCTGGAAACATATGCAGTATGGCACAGAAAGAGTTTGAACAGATATATCCAAGACCAGGGTGGGTTGAACATAATCCCATGGAAATATGGTCTTCACAGTACGCAGTTATATCTGAAGCTATGGCATTACTTGGTGCTAAAGCAAAGGATATAGCTGGAATAGGAATAACTAATCAGAGAGAAACAACAATTGTATGGGATAAAGAAACAGGAGAACCTGTATATAATGCTATAGTATGGCAGTGCAGAAGGACAGCAAAGGATGTAAAAGCACTTATAAGAGATGGCTATGGTGAAGTCATAAAGGCAAAGACGGGACTTGTTCCAGATGCGTACTTTAGCGCTACTAAGATAGCCTGGATTCTGAATAATGTAGAAGGTGCAAGGAAAAGAGCAGAAGAAGGCAAACTGCTTTTTGGTACGGTTGACACATGGCTTATATGGAAGCTTACAGGTGGAGCCATACATGTAACAGATTACACTAATGCCTCAAGAACAATGCTTTTTGATATACATAAGCTGTGCTGGGATAAAGAGCTTATTAATAAACTTAATATACCTGAATCAATGCTTCCTGAGGTAAAACCATCAAGCTGTATATATGGATATACAGACAGTTCAGTCATAGCAGGTAGTATACCTATAGCTGGTGCAGCTGGTGACCAGCAGGCAGCACTTTTTGGACAGTGCTGTTTTGATGCTGGTGAAGTAAAGAATACTTATGGAACGGGCTGCTTTCTTCTTATGAATACTGGAAAGGAACCGGTTATATCAGAACACGGACTTATAACAACTATTGCGGCTAGTACCAACGACTGCGTAAAGTATGCACTTGAAGGCAGTGTGTTTACAGGTGGAGCTGTTATACAGTGGCTTAGGGATGAAATGCGTATGATTAAGAATTCTTCGCAATCGGAGAATTATGCAAGAATGGTTGATGATACTAATGGTGTATATATAGTTCCGGCATTCTCAGGATTAGGTGCACCATACTGGAATCCATATGCGAGAGGCACAATAGTAGGAGTTACAAGGGGAGCAGGCAAGGAACATTTTATTAGAGCATCATTAGAATCTATAGCTTACCAGACATATGATGTACTTAAAGCTATGGAAAGTGATACCGGACATGTTGTAAGTGAATTAAAGGTTGATGGAGGTGCAAGTGCTAACGATTTTCTTATGGAATTTCAGTCAGATATACTGGATGCATCTATCAGAAGACCAAGATGCATAGAAACAACAGCACTTGGAGCTGCTTATCTTGCGGGGTTATCAGTTGGCTTTTTTAAGAATGAAGATGAGATAAAAGATAACTGGCAGCTTGATACTACATTTGAAAGCAGCATATCACCTGCTAAAAGAGACAGCCTTCTTATGGGTTGGAGAAGAGCTGTTAAATGCGCTATTAATTATACAGAAGAATAAAAACATATTATACAGATGTATAGATGTCGTGGTCAAAAGCCCCCGACATAAATATTTATGATATTGGAGGAAACTTGATTGGATAATAATGTAGGGAAGGCAGCTAAAGTTATAGAACAGGTTAATAAAGTTATACTTGGAAAAGACAGGAAGGTCAAGGAGATTATGACAGCATTTCTTGCTGGTGGACATATACTTCTTGAGGATATACCAGGAGTCGGTAAAACAACCCTTGCAACTGCATTTTCAAAGGCTATGAAGCTGGACTGTAAAAGAGTTCAGTTCACACCTGATGTTATGCCATCAGATCTTACTGGATATTCTGTATACAGAAGTGATCTTGGACAGTTCGTATATCAGCCAGGCAGTGTATTTTGTAACCTGCTGCTTGCTGATGAGATAAACAGAACATCACCCAAAACACAGTCAGCCCTCCTTGAGGTTATGGAGGAAAGAAAGGTATCAGTTGAGGGAATAACAAGAGATGTTCCTGATCCTTTTATAGTAATAGCAACGCAGAATCCATATGGCAATGCAGGTACGCAGAGTCTTCCAGAGGCACAGATGGACAGGTTTATGATAACGATGTCTATAGGATATCCTGATTTTGAAAGTGAGATGGATATGGCAATGTCAATTGGAAAAACAGGACGGACAGATATGGTGGAGCCGGTTATAACAGCAGAAGATGTTAAGGAAATGCAGGAAGAGATATATGATGTATATATGAATAAAAGCATATATAAGTACATAATTGAACTTGTTACAGCAACCAGGGAATCAGAATATATAGAAAGAGGTGCAAGCCCAAGAGCAACAATTGCACTCGTAAAAATGTCAAAGGCTTGGGCATGGCTTAATGGAAGAGATTATGTTATTCCTTCTGATGTAGGTACACAGTTTGAGTATGTGATTTCACACAGAATAGTACCTGATATGTCAGCACGTATGGAAAAGTTGTCAAAATCAGACATAATAAATAATATTGTAAAGTCTGTAAAAAGGCCGGTTGTTGGAGAAAAGAGCGTAAACTGAGGATGAAAGAATATGATGTCTAAAGTATTATTAATCTTTTTTGTTGTTATTTCGTGGTATGTTGCAGGAATGGTCCATTCATTTGCATTGATGTTATATGCAGTATGCCTTACTTTTTTTATGCTTGCTATGCATTTTGTTACAAGTATATATAAAAAAAGAGTGTCATTTGCTTTTGCTTCTGATTATGCAAGTGCGGTTGAAGGCAGAGATTATCTTGTCAGGGTTAATATAAATAATAATCATGGTCTGCCAGTAAGTAAAATCAGACTTGATATTGAAGTGTCATATGGTTTTAATGGAAATAAAACAAAATATATGCTTACAAAGAAAATATATGGAAGCTGTCATAAGAAAAAAGATTCTATAAATTTTACAATAAGGATGCCTTATGCAGGACCGGCATGTGTATATATTAAGCGTGTATATTTTTATGATTATACAGGTGTGTTCAGAAGAAAGGCTGTAACTGACAGTCATATGAATATAGCTGTGCTGCCGTATATTGAGGATGGCAGTATTTATATGGAATATGCTGCATCTGCAGCTGAGGCTTCCCAGGATTTATATGTTAACAGAAGTGGAAATTCAGTTGATGATATAAGACAGATAAGAGAATATCAGACAGGCGATTCCTACAGGCATATACACTGGAATCTAAGTGCTAAAACAGGGAGCCTTCTTGTTAAAGAATTCTCGCAGGAGACAGATATAGAAGTCAATGTGTTTGCAAAGGTGTTTATAGATGATTTATATGATTATAAGAAAATGGGAGATTTTTATGACAAGCTTGCCAATGAGACAATGTGGCTTATTAACGATAAAAGTATAATTAATCTTTTGTGGTATGATTATGAATATGATACGTTTATTAAACATCGTGTGAATAACAGAAAGGATTGCGAAGATGTGCTGTATGCTCTTTTTCTGTATCACGAAAAATGCAGGGTTAATAATAAAAAAACAGGCATGAATAAAGAGCTTCCATCTGCATATAAAGAAGGAAACATAGTTGTGGTAGATACTAGTCTTAAGGTGAGTGTTAATGGCAGTATAAAAGTATAAGTTATAGCGGAATGGAGAACAGTATGAAAACAGATATCAGTATAACGGTCAAACGGACAGAAGATAGTGGCTACAGAGGAAACATGTATCTTGGTTTTGCTGCGCTTTTTTGTGGCGTTCTTTCTGTTCTTCTGTTTATAAGTGGATTTAATGCTATAGGATATACGGGGGAACTTGTGTATCTGTCTGCGTTTTTGTTATCTTTTATATTCTGTTATGTGTATTACAATAAACCACAATTGTCAGTTGTATTATGCGTAATGATTTTTATAGGTATATTTATTGCGGTAATAACTGGACTGGATGATTTGCAGCTACAGGCGTATTCAGTATTTACGGCTTTCAGTGAGGGGAGAGCGGCTGTCAGGAATATAACTAAGCTTATGTGTGTGTTTACACCATTGCTAGTTGGTGTGTTTTATCTTTTTGAGATAGTTTTTAAGGTGCATTTTGTTTTGTCATTTGTTATGGTTTCTTTTTTACTGGCTTCACCTTTTCTTAAAATATCCATATCAGTCTTTAACATTTTTATTATGCTTGTATACCAGATTTTGTTTTATCTGATGAATAATCTGGATAAAAAGAAAAGAAAAACTCTGTATTCATCACATACAGTAAACAGCAGAAAAAACATTATGGGAAAATGTACAGTCATGTGTGCTGCATTGCTTTTTGCATCATTTGTTCTATCAGCTGTTATTATGAATACAATATCTGAGCCAGTATATAATTCGGTAAGCGGAATAGAAGAGGTGGTTTATAAGGTATCAAGTATAGCCAGTAACAGAGCCTCTGATATCAGCATGAATGGAAGTATAAGTACAGGAAACAATTATCAGACTGGGGCAGAACAGATTAAACTTACAACACAAAGAAAGCCGGAAGAGGATGTATATCTTATAGGTTACAGAGGTGGAGAGTATACAGGTAATAACTGGAATAAGGCTGATGATGTACAGATATGTAATGAACTGGATAAGAAAAAGGGAAATACATATGCCAGATATAGTTCAATATATAGTACATCTGAGGTGTTTGGAAACCTGTATTATCTTGGCAATTATATTATGAAAAGTAATGGACTGGCTGTTTCAAAGGATAAAGACAGGAGACTTCAGCTTGATATAGCTTATACAAGTGATAAAAATAATATAATGCTGGAGCCATATTGCAGTAACCTGTATCTGGCACAGAAAAACTCTTATGATGAGTATAGTGTTATGTATTATGAACAAAAGGATATGGTTTCTTTATGGGATTCAGATAATATAACTGATTTAACGAAGAAATCAAGGATGGATGATTACATAAATGTGCAGTCTAATTATAAAACTGCAATGAAATCTTACTATACGCAGTATTCAGATGATATTACGCCACAGCTGGCTTCGTATGTTAAGGATAATCCCCTTTCATCACTTGAAGAAAAAACAACATTTATATTATATACACTTATGAGTAATACAAGCTACACAAGGACTCCTGGGATTATGCTTGGAAATACTGATGTGGCAGATAAGTTTCTTTTTGAGTCTAAAAAAGGATATTGTGTCCATTATGCAACAGCTGCAACACTTATGTACCGTATGTACGGAATTCCTGCAAGGTATGTAACAGGGTTTAAGGTGTCTGCTGACTGTTTTAAAGAAAATGCTGATGGGCAGTGGAGTACAGCAGTTACAGATTCAGCACAGCATGCGTGGACAGAAATTTTTATAGATAATTATGGATGGGTACCGGTTGATGTTACGCCAGCAGCAGATGGAACTATGAGGGTTTCTTATCTTGGATATAATATGGAAATATTTAACCAGATAATGCAGCAGAATAACTGGACAGCTGATATGCCAAGTATAAATGATATATCAAAGGAAAAAACAGAATATGTAAGAACTTGGCAGGGTGCTGTTAAAGCAGCTATAAAGAGATTTTTAAGGCTTGTATGGAGATTGCTTAAAACACTGTTGCTGTTTATAGCTGTAATTGGTGTAGCAGCTTCGCCTTTATGGTTAAGATTAAGAAGAAACATAATACTTAAAAGACAGAACAAGAAAAAAGCAGTTTCTATATATAAAAGACTGATGAGTATGCTTCATACGACAGGCTATATGACAGAGTATGACGGCACGGAGGAGGACTTTGCCGCAACGCTCGACCTCATCCGTGAGGTGGGCTATATGC
>ERZ773168.1160-NODE-1160-length-23476-cov-13.751420_pt1 | contig 23476 bp, 20 predicted proteins | sample MGYA00511261_ERZ773168 | MGnify/ENA primary metagenome ERZ773168 (study PRJEB29015, sample SAMEA2737855) | human gut metagenome | biome: human gut; feature: human-associated habitat; material: faeces | place: China | collected 2012 ... | reverse complement strand
GGAAGCGTGACTGTTAATCACGATGCCGTTGGTTCAAGCGGGACAGGGGGAGCCATTCAAGCACTGCTCAGGCAGTGCTTTTTTGTTGCCCGAAACGCTTAATGCTGAGCATCGAAGTCGGTGACAAAGGCTGAGAAACGCCGCCGGTTGATAAATTAAGTAAGAAAAAAGTTGTTTTATTCAAATTCAGATTGACACAAGCACATTATAATGCTATAATATTGTATAAAGATTAAGTAATGTTCTGTCGGTTTAACTACTCACAGAACGAATGGATTAAGGAGAAAAAAATATGAAAATATGTCCAAATTGTCATGCACAGCTTGACGACAGTTCGATTTTCTGCACATCGTGCGGAACACAGTTCGGTGCAGTACCCCCTCAGCAGAATGCAATTCCCCCTCAGCAGAATGCAGTACCGCCCCAGCAGAACGCAATACCTCCCCAGCAGAATGCAGTACCCCCTCAGCCGGCATTTGCTCCTGCTTATGATCCTTATGATCATACCGCTGAATTTGATCCCAAGGATATTTCAGACAACAAGGTTTTTGCTATGCTTTGTTACCTTATGGATTTTATCGGCATCATTGTTGCCCTCCTCGCAACTCACTCATCAAAGTACACAATGTTCCATGTAAGACAGGCTCTTAAGATAACCGTTGTTTCTATCCTGTCTGTATTCGTTCTTATAATTCCTTTCCTCGGTTGGATTGCATTCCCGATTTTACAGGGAATTATATGGGTAATAAAGATAATTTCTTTCTTCCAGATCTGCTCCGGCAAGGCTAAGGAACCCGCAATTATAAGAAGCTTCGGCTTTTTAAGATAACCGTACATATTCTATGTATAACACAGCTCCGTGCATTGAAAAATACACGGAGCTTTTTTTGCAAACCACAGATCAATATTCTTGAAATCCGCACGGATTAAGTATATAATAAAGTCAGTTCATCTGAACCGAAACGCTCATGCCGGATATTTCACGGGCAGAAGCAAGGCTAAAGCATCAAGAACAACAGGAGGTTTATTATGTTTGCTCCAAATGAAAACCGTTACGACAAAATGGTCTACAATCGACTGGGCAACAGCGGACTTAAGGTTTCCGCAGTTTCGCTCGGATTATGGCAGAATTTCGGCTTCGGCTCGGATTTTGCGACTGCCGAGGAGATGGTGCATACCGCATTCGATCTCGGCATTACTCATTTTGACATTGCCAACAATTACGGACATCCTTACAACGGAAGTGCGGAAGAAAACTTCGGCAAGATTCTCGACCGTGGTATGAGGGAATACCGTGACGAGCTGTGCATTTCCACAAAGGCAGGCTATGAAATGTGGGACGGACCTTACGGCGACAAGAACGGCTCAAGAAAATACCTTACAGCCTCTCTCGACCAAAGCCTTAAACGTATGAAGCTCGATTATGTCGACATCTACTATCATCACATTTTCGATCCCGACACACCGCTTGAAGAAACTGCGCTTGCGCTTGACAATGCGGTAAGACAGGGTAAGGCTCTCTATGTCGGAATTTCAAATTACAACAGACAGCAGACCGAAGAAATTCAGAAAATATTCAAAGAGCTGAGAACGCCGTTTATAGTAAATCAGCCGTCATATTCAATGCTCAATCGCTGGGTGGAACGTGACAATCTCGATAAATACTGTCTCGACAACAACCTCAGCCTTGCCGTATTCTCACCGCTGTATCAGGGCTTTCTTACAGATAAGTATCTCCACGGCGTTCCCGAAGATTCACGTCTTGCTAAAGGCGGCGCACCGTGGCTTGAGGGACAGCTTGATGATATAATGCTGAAGCGTCTTAATGCTCTGAATGAAATTGCGCTGAGCAGAGGACAGAAGCTGTCGCAGATGGCACTTTCGTGGGTGCTTCATAATAAGGCGGTAGCAACCGTCCTTATCGGTGCAAGCCGCCCGTCACAGATAGTCGAAAATGCGGAGTGCATCAATAAGCTCGATTTTACCGATGAGGAAATATCCGCAATCGAAGCCGTTCTTAAATAAAGGAGAAAATTATGCCGTTAAAGATAGTCCGTGCAGATATTACAAAATTTCCTTGCGATGCGGTAGTAAATGCCGCCAATGAATCATTGCTCGGCGGAGGAGGAGTGGACGGCGCAATACACCGTGCCGCAGGTGAGGAGCTTTATAAAGAGTGCCTCGCACTCGGCGGATGCAGGACGGGCGAAGCCAAAATCACAAGCGGATGTAAAATGCCTTGCAGATATATAATCCACACGGTAGGCCCTATATGGCGGGGCGGCGATTTCGGCGAAAAACAACTGCTTGAAAGCTGTTACAGAAATTCCTTGTCGCTTGCTTTGAAAAATGGTTGTGAATCGGTTGCGTTTCCGATGATTTCGGCAGGAGTTTACGGATACCCAAAAGAACAGGCGTTCCGTGTTGCGTCCGATACGATTCTCGATTTTCTCGCCACTCACGAACAGGCTGACGATATGACGGTCTATATTGTCATTTTTGACAGCGACAGCTTTCTGAGGGCAAACAAGCTGTTTTCTGATATAGAAAGCTACATTGATGATAATTACGCTCAGAGCCATACCGATGAGTCGGCTGAAAAAAGCCGCAGATTATTTAGGGGAAAGCTGCCGGACACAGCAACCACACATTGTTTTCCTACGGCTGCAACCGCACACAAAAAAGCGTTTGACGATATGTGCGTTCTCGAAGCCGAAGCGGAAACGCAACAAGACGGTACGCTTGAGGATGCACTGGGCAGTATAGACGAAAGCTTCTCGCAGATGCTCCTGCGCAAGATAGATGAAAGCGGTATGAAGGATTCGGAGTGCTATAAAAAGGCTAACATTGACCGCAAGCTGTTTTCTAAGATTCGCAGCAACATTGATTATAAGCCGTCAAAGCCCACAGCCGTTGCTTTTGCGATAGCGCTCGGTCTGTCGCTCCCCGAAACCGCCGAACTGTTGATGAAAGCAGGCTATGCCCTGTCGCACAGCAACAAGTTTGACATTATAATAGAGTATTTTATCAAAAACAACATTTACGACATAATCACAATTAACGAAACGCTGTTCTCTTACGATCAGATGTTGCTCGGCGCATAAACCCATCCTGCGATCCACATACGAATCGCAGGATTTTTCATTTGTCGCTTTTCATGCGACCATTTTTATTCCCCCATATGCTAAAATACAGACAGAAGATAAGGAAACCCAAATCTGTATTAATAAGCGGAGGAAAAAACCATGAAGAAGATAAACATTAAAACAGCAAGAGCAAACAAGATAAACCATTCGACCGAGATGGTATTCATACTCGACAGGAGCGGCTCAATGGCAGGCCTTGAATCCGACACAATCGGCGGCTTCAACGCAATGATAGAAAAGCAGAAAAAACAGCCCGGCAAAGCATACGTTTCAAGCGTACTGTTCGACACATCGACAACCGTACTACACGACAGAGCGGAGCTTGCCACCGTAAAGCCTATGACGGCTGACGATTACTTCGCAGGCGGATGCACAGCACTGCTTGACGCAATAGGCGGAGCGATAAACCATATAGAAAATATCCACAAGTACGCACGTCCGGAGGATATACCCGCTCACACAATATTCGTGATAACAACCGACGGTCTGGAAAACGCAAGCCGTCGTTACAGCAAGAGCGATATAAAACGCATGATAGAGCGTCAGAGATCGAAATACGGCTGGGAATTTCTCTTTATCGGAGCAAATATAGACGCAATAGTAACAGCCGAATCTATCGGTATCGAACAATCAAGAGCCGTTAATTATCACGCAGATAAGAAAGGCACAAAGGTAATCTATGACGCAATTTCCGCTCCGCTCACCGCAATGCGCAGTACGGGCAGGATAGATGATAACTGGAGCGAGGAAATAGAGGAAGATTTCAACAACCGTAAATAAAGTAAATAAAATCATCGGCAGACTGTTCTCAAGGTCTGCCGATGTTCTTATTTCGAAAACATAATGTCAACTTTGTCAAGGTCAAGCATATAATATGCGTGTCTTTCCCTTGTGTTTTTGATGAGTAAATCAGCGGGTATACTGCTCAGCTTGTTTCGCACAGAGGAGTAAGACACATTAAAAAAGCTTTCAAGCTCTTTTTGAGATATACCGTTTTCTGAAAACAGTGCCGCTTGTATCAACACATAATAAAGCCTTTCTATATCTTTATGATCTGCATTGGGCAGTTTTGGACATAAGTCGCCGTAAAAATTGAATTTATCAAGCTTGTTTTTGATTTCATCGTATAATTGTTTCATAGAAATGTCGACAAGGCTCAGGAACATCTCCGCAAAAGGTGTAAGGTCGCCTTTGTTCAAAGGATGATTGCAGGTATCAAAAGCGTTATAGTACTTATTTATATTTTCTTTTATCGTATAAGAAATGTGGTATCCGATAAGACTGTTAAGCTCTTTTGACAGAAGATAACTGCTGATGAAACGGTCTGTTCTGCCGTTGCCGTCATAAAACGGATGAATATATCCGAACAGATAGTGAAAAACAGCTATCCTTATTAAAATATCACAGTCGGCATTTGCAAGAAAATTCAACGATTTATCCATTATTGATATTATTTCCGATTCCGGATGAACACCGGTATGGATAACCTTTTGTGTAGGCGAATATACATTTACATCGTTTTTTCTGAAAATTGTGCCGTCAGGAAGATTTGAAGGGTCTGTTGCATTTATCTCATCGTAAAAAATATCGTCATATATTTTTCTTATGTCCCGTCCGGTACGCAGAGGTATTTCCTCATTCTGTGACAACGTTGCATATTTTTTGACAAGTCCGACAAAACGTTTTTTTTTGTCTTTCGTTGAAAGATCGGACAGTATTTCATTTATTTCTTTTCGTGTGCTGTGTACGCCCTCTATGTTGTTTGTAAGCACGATCTCATCTGTAAGACAACGTGTACGGTATTGTATAAGAGCTTTCTCAGGTAATACCGAACACATATTGACAATTTTGGTGTTGGTACGCTCAATGGAAATAATACTGCCGAACATTTCTTTCGTCTGACATAAGAAAGCGGCATTGCCCGAAATTTCTATATCAAGATGAACAGTATCATCGTCATTGAAGCGTTTTTCATATTCCGATTTATAAGCTTCCCTATCAATATGAAAGAGTTTTTTAAGCGGCATTTTTTTCATAAAGCTACCTCCTTTGTTATTATAGTACGATTGTAACACACTTATTCACAAAAATCAACGATTTTTGCAAATTACACGGCGAAAAACGTTCAAACTTCATAAAAAAGCCATGTTTTTATAAAGTTCGTGTGAATAGCAGCATTAAAGTTTTAAAAGTGAGCAGATTTTATAAATCACAGTCTGTCGAAAAAACTATATAATTTTAGAAAAATGGGGTTTGGGGCGTAGCCCCAATGCGGGTTGTCAGTCGTTGGTGTCGCTGCGTCGTGCAGCGACTGTGTGCGACTGACTGCAAGCATCCTTGCTTGGTGAGGGCGGCAGCCCCACACTCAGCCCCTTCCCGAGGGGAAGGGGTTTGGGGTTAGGGATAGAGAATTTACTCTATTTTTTCATAAAAACAGACTTTTTCTACAAGCCGAGATTTTATAAATCAGAAAACTATTAACAATCTTTGAGCTTAATTTACTGATTCTGACCCGTTATGACCTAAAGCACATCAAAACCGCTCAATTTTATTCAAACTGCACAAAAACTCTTGCTATATGTTGTCTAATACAACAAAAATCACGCTTTTTTGAATAAATTTGAACGAAAGTGCTTGATTTTGAACTCTTAACGTGTTATTATAAGCTCAAGGACAGAGAGTAAAGTCCAAAAGAGCTTAAAACAGCTCACTTAACTAATATCATGATATTTTTAAAGAGGTCTTAATATGCTGACAGAAGAACGACATTCAATGATAATCAAAGCGGTGAACGAGCGTGCAAGCGTAACTATCGCAGAGCTTTCGGAGATTCTTAACGTTTCTGCGTCTACCGTAAAACGTGATTTGATTATTCTTGCAAACGAGGGCAAAATAATCAAGGTACGAGGCGGCGCAATGTCAAAGAACGACAGCTTCTCGTCGGTAGAGAAAAACGTCGAGGAAAAATCCGCTATCTGCACCGAAGAAAAAAATTCAATCGCAGGATATGCCGCAAAGCTGATTGAAAAAGGCGACTTTGTTTTTCTTGACGCAGGCACGACAACGGAGAAGATGATAGATCATCTTACCGTCAGAGATGTTACATTCGTCACAAACGGCTTTATCCACGCAAAAAAGCTGGCGGTAAAGGGCTACAAGGTCTTTATCACAGGCGGCGAGATAAAAGCCAGCACAGAGGCGATTGTGGGAGCCGAGTGCGTACTCACGCTGAAAAACTACAATTTCACAAAGTGCTTTATGGGTACAAACGGCATATCGCTGATAGCCGGCTTTACGACCCCCGATGTGAACGAGGCAAAGGTAAAGGCCGCCGCTATCGAGAGCAGCCGAGAGGTTTATGTTTTAGCCGACCATTCAAAGTTTGATGAGGTAAGCTCAGCGACATTCGCAGGACTCGGAAAGGCTGTCATAATCACAGATATGATTCCCAACAGAAAGTATAAAGAAGCGGCAGACATTACGGAGGTAGGACAATGATATATACGGTAACATTCAACCCGGCTGTTGATTATATCGTGCGTACAAAAGCGCTTACGGCAGGAGCGGTAAACCGCTCGGAAAGCGAGGAGATATACTTCGGCGGAAAGGGCATAAACGTTTCACTGGTATTATCCGAGCTTGGCGTAAAGTCAAAGGCACTCGGTTTCGTTGCAGGTTTCACAGGCGAGGCAATTGAAAAGGGTATCACCGAAAAGGGCATAGATGCCGATTTTGTTCATCTTGAAAAAGGCTTTTCGAGAATAAACGTCAAGATAAAGTCGGATGAGGAAACCGAGCTTAACGGACAAGGCCCCGAGATAACAGCGGAAGCCATAGACCTGCTTTTTACAAAGCTGGATTCCTTGAAGGCGGGCGACACGTTGGTGCTTGCAGGCAGTATCCCTTCATCGCTTCCCTCGGATATTTACGAGCGTATTATGGCACGTCTTAGCGACAGAGGGATAAGATTTGTGGTAGATGCCACAAAGGAGCTGTTGCTGAACGTTCTCAAGTACAAGCCTTTCCTCATAAAGCCCAATAATTTCGAGCTTGGCGAAATGTTCGGAGTAGAGCTTAAGACAAACGAGGATATAATAAAGTACGCAGGAAAGCTCAGAGAGAAAGGCGCCGTAAATGTCCTTATTTCTATGGCAGGCGACGGAGCGATACTTCTTGACGAACACGGCAAGACCCATATCTGCGGAGTATGCAAGGGCAAGGTAAGAAATTCCGTAGGTGCAGGCGATTCGATGGTGGCAGGCTTTATCGCAGGCTGCGAAAACGGCGACTATGAATATGCGCTTAAACTTGGTACAGCATCCGGCGGAGCAACGGCATTTTCCGACGGACTTGCAGAAAAGAAAACAATAGACGAGCTTATGGAGCAGTTAGCTTAAACCGAAAAAGGAGGAAAAGAAAATGAGAATAGTTGACTTATTAAATAAGGACAGCATTCTTTTAAACGGTGCGCCGAAAAGCAAGACAGAGGCTATTGATATGCTGGTCGATCTTCAGATGAAGAGCGGCAACATATCCGACAGAGAGATATATAAGCAGGGCATTTTAGCCCGTGAGGAAAAAGGCTCGACAGCGGTAGGAGAGGGCATAGCAATCCCCCACGCAAAGAGCAGTGCGGTAAAAGCACCCTCGCTTGCGGCTATGACAGTGCCGGGCGGAGTTGATTACGAAGCGCTTGACGATGAGCCGTCAGACGTGCTGTTTATGATAGCCGCACCCGATACTGAGGCAGACGTTCATCTTGAGGTGCTTTCACGTCTTATGACTCTGCTTATGGACGAGGATTTCAGAGCAAAGCTCCTTTCGGCAAAGGATACAGACGAGTTCTTATCGGTTATCGACACCGCCGAAAAGGCAAAGTATCCCGATGAACCGACAGCTGATGAAACGACAGATAAAGAAGTACCCGAAAACGCCGACAGAATAAAGGTGCTTGCAGTTACCGCCTGTCCTACAGGTATAGCACATACCTATATGGCGGCAGAGGCACTCGAAAAGGCAGGCAAGAAGCTCGGTATCTCTATCAAGGTTGAAACAAACGGCTCAGGCGGAGCAAAGAATATTCTCACCGATAAGGAGATAGCAGAGTGCGACGGTATAATAGTAGCGGCTGACAAGTCGGTCGAGATGGCTCGCTTTAACGGTAAAAAGGTGCTTTCGACAAAGGTTTCGGATGGTATAAAGATCCCTGAGGAGCTTATCGGAAGAATAGAAAAGGGCGATGCTCCTGTTTATCATCACGAGGGCGGAGCGGCAAGCTCATCTTTATCTTCGGCAAACGAGAGCTTCGGCAGAAAGATATATAAGCATCTGATGAACGGCGTATCAAATATGCTCCCGTTCACCGTTGCAGGCGGTATCTTCATAGCCATTGCATTCCTTATAGATACGCTGATGGGCGTACAGCCTGGCGACAATTTCGGTACTGTAACTCCCGTAGCGGCATTCTTCAAGACAATAGGCGGTTATGCATTCAACTTTATGATACCCGTACTTGCAGGCTATATCGGTAAGAGTATAGCAGACAGACCCGGCTTCCTTGTAGGACTTGTCGGCGGCTATCTTGCAACTACAGGCTCGACTTTCGTCAAGATAGGCGGCGATGTTCCCTCAGGCTTCCTCGGCGCACTCTTTGCAGGCTTTGTCGGCGGATTTATTATGCTAGGACTTGAAAAGCTCTGCGACAAGATGCCCAGAGCCCTTAACGGTATCAAGCCCGTTCTCATTTATCCTCTCGCAGGTCTTGGCATCATAGCTGTAGTAATGTGTGCGATAAATCCCTTTATGGGCATCATCAACACTGCGATAGCCGATTTCCTGAACCATATGGGCGCAGAGAGCAAAATATTCCTCGGCGTTATACTCGGTGCTATGATGTCTATAGATATGGGCGGACCGTTCAATAAGGCAGCTTATGTATTCGGTACTGCGGCAATAGCAACAGGCGGCTACGATATAATGGCGGCAGTTATGATAGGCGGTATGGTTCCTCCTATTGCAATAGCACTTTCAACGACTTTCTTCAAGAGCAGATGGACAGAAGAAGAACGCAAGAACGGCCCTGTAAACTATATTATGGGACTTAGCTTCATCACAGAGGGCGCAATTCCTTATGCGGCGGCAGACCCGCTCAGAGTTATTCCGGCTTGTATGGTAGGCGCAGGCGTTGCAGGCGGTCTTTCAATGGCATTCAACTGCACGCTTATGGCACCGCACGGCGGCATCTTCGTATTCGCTGTTGTAGGCAACTGGCCTATGTATCTGGTATCCCTTGCAGTAGGCGCTGTAGTATCAATGTTACTGCTGGCACTGCTTAAAAAGAAGAAAACGGTAAAAGAACCCGAAACAAAAAACGTTAAGTAAATAAAAAGGAGCGTATCACAATGGTAACAAAGACAGTAACAGTAGTAAACGAGCAGGGACTTCACATGAGACCCGCAGGACAGCTTGCCGCAGAAATGAAGAAATTCCCCGGTTGCACGATAACTATCGCAAGCGGCGATAAGACAGCAAAGGCAACAGCCGTAATGCAGATAATGGCGGCAGGCTTTAAGAAAGGCTCAATCGTTGAGATAACCGCAGACGGCGATAACGAGCAGGCGGCGCTTGACAAGGCTGTAGAGCTTTTCGAAAGCGGCTTCGGCGAATAAGAAAGACTATCGGCTTTTACCGCACTGTCAGGCGGTGCGGTAAAACCGTTATCCGATAAAAAGGGGGAGCAATAATGAAGAAATATCTTGGCAAAGGCGTATACGGCGCAGTGGCAATAGGAAAAATATCCGTGTTCAAAAAGTGCGATGCGGCAGTAACACGCATACACGTTGAAGATACCGAAAAGGAAAAGCAGAGAGTAAAAGCGGCAAAGGAGCTTGCCGCAAAACAGCTTACCGAAATTCACGAAAAAGCGCTCAGAGAGGTCGGAGAAACTCACGCACAGATATTCGAGATTCATCTGATGATGCTTGACGATGATGATTACAACGAGTCTATCGAAAACATAATAGATACCCAGTCGGTAAATGCCGAATATGCGGTAGCGCTTACATCGGATAACTTTGCAGGAATGTTCTCATCTATGGACGATGCCTATATGCAGGCAAGAGCCGCAGATGTAAGAGATATTTCCAACCGCATTATCGCAAACCTGACAGGTGCAAATACCGACAGCACCACGGCCGATGAGAAGTCGATTGTCTGTGCGGACGATCTTGCGCCGAGCGAAACCGTTTCGCTTGATAAGGACAAGGTGCTTGCATTTGTTACCGCTCACGGCTCGTCAAATTCCCATACGGCAATTCTCGCAAGAAATATGAATATCCCTGCCGTTATCGGAGTGGGCGACAGCTTTTTAAGCGAGATAAACGAGGGCGATACAGCCATAGTAGACGGCTTTACGGGCGAGATCATAGTTTCTCCCGATGAGCAGACCTTAAAAGCCTATACCGAAAAGCAAAAGCGTGACGAGGAGCAGAAAAAGCTCCTGCAGGAGCTTAAGGGCAAGGAGAATATAACCCTTGACGGCACTAAGATAAACGTGTTCGCAAATATCAGCGGCATTGACAATATAGGCGCTGTACTGCTGAACGATGCCGGCGGAATAGGACTTTTCAGAAGCGAATTTCTGTACCTTGAAAATTCCGATTTCCCGACAGAAGAACAGCAGTTCCATGCTTATAAGCGTGTGCTTGAAAGTATGGCAGGAAAGAAAGTAATAATAAGAACGCTTGACATAGGCGCAGATAAGCAGGTGGACTATTTCGGACTGAAAAAGGAAGAAAACCCCGCACTCGGACTTCGTGCCATCCGCATCTGCCTTACCCGTCCGGAGATATTCAGAACACAGCTCAGAGCCTTGTTCAGAGCGTCCGTTTACGGCAATCTCGGCATAATGTTCCCTATGATAACATCGGTGCGTGAGGTCGAGCGTATCAAAGCAATCTGCGAGAAAGTAAAAGCGGAGCTTAAGTCTGAGGGCATCGAGTATTCCGACAAGACCGAGATAGGTATTATGATAGAAACTCCTGCGGCGGCGATAATCAGCGACCGCTTAGCCCCTATGGTAGACTTCTTCAGCGTAGGCACAAACGATCTCACACAGTACACCCTTGCCTGCGACCGACAGAATCCCGATGCGGAGGAATTTGTCGATACTCACCACGAGGCTATTCTCCGCCTTATCGAAATGAGCGCACAAAACGCCCATAAGAACGGTGCGTGGATAGGAATATGCGGCGAGCTTGCGGCAGATACCACCCTTACAGAAACATTCTTACGCATGGGCATTGACGAGCTTTCGGTTTCTCCGACATTCGTCCTTAAGGTCCGTGACGCAGTAAGAAAAACCGACCTGTCAAAATAACAGCTTACATCGAAATTCCCATATAAAATTACAGCAGTACCTCCTCCCCCGTGTGTACTGCTGTAATTCTTTTTGCTGAAATCAGATGTTACCAATCTTAAGCCATTTTCTTCCGCTCTTCAATACTATAGTGTCGTTTGAAACTTCGGCTAACTCATAGGTGTCAGATGAACCGTAAAAATCAGTCAGCTTAAGTACATTTCCGTTTACGATTGTCCAACGACCCGTACCATATGCGTGTGCCTGCTCATAAGTACCGTCATCGTATATGGTAAGAAAAGTTTCGCTGGAGTTTTCTTTTTTCCACGCTCCGACTAATTTTTCTTCTGTTGTAGCGGAAGAACAACCGCACATTACGACCGAAATAATCGCAGCACCAAGCATAACGATAAGCGACTTCAGAAATTTTCCTGTTTTCTTTTTCATAATAACTCTCCTTAAGATATTTTAATGCAATAGAAAGCATCTGCTCTCAGCATACCCCATCCGCCTCTTTGCGTCAATATATTACGCATAAACTGCGGTTTTCCCGCAAAAATTGCAGTTTGTTTTTTCAGATTTGACAAAATTATATTTGCTTACATCGAAATTCCCATATAAAATTACAGCAGTACCTCCTCCCCCGTGTGTACTGCTGTAATTTTTTATTCTCCGCTTCGCAGGCACAGCAATAAGCCGCCGCTTTTTATCAATAAGCATAATATTACGGGAAATACCTTAAAATTTCGGTTGACATTGCATAAAAAATATGGTAAAATTAGTGTGAAATATAGTCTACAGCTTTATGGGGAGGTCAGACTAATGCGAAAATTGATGCAACTGAAAAATAAAAAAGGCTTCACGCTGGTCGAGCTTATCGTTGTTCTTGCAATGATAGGAGTGCTTACAGCTATTATATTACCGCTTTCGCTGAATGCAGGCAAACCGCAGGCGGCAGTTGCTAAGGCAAAGAGCTTTTATTTCGGCTCTCAGCGGATATTGATACAATACAGAGCTGATGCTCCCGAAAAGGAAAGCGGATTTTTTTCTTACGAAAAAGGCGGAATGTCATATACCATAGGTTCGGGCGACTATCTGTACATCTGTGCAAAAGCCGAGAAGAACAACGGCTTCACCGAGCTTAGGCTGACAAAGCTTGATGCACCGGCAGACGGCAGTGTGGCGGACACCGCACAGGGATATATTATGTTCCAGTCTGCGGCATCTATGATAGAAACAAGCACTGACCACGAGCTGCTTGACAGATTCAACACATTCTCAATGGACGAGGATGAAGGGTATTATTTTGCGCTGGTTGACGATCAGTGCCGTGTTGTTATGACGTACTGGAGTGAAACGGATATTGAGGACTTCAGCAAGTCTACCGATACTGCCGCCGCATATACAAAATCGGCCATAGAACCGACGGACAATTATTATGTGGACGGTTATCTTTTAGGCGCTTATCCCGAAAGATACTCCATGTTGGGTTATACGATGTTCAGTGAAGTTGATCTGCCGGCAGATCCGGCTACATCGACTACAGCTTCCGCTACACCTGCTCCCGCAGGTCCGTGATTTTAAGAATAGGCAATATTGCACCCACTGTTTCAGTGGGTGCTTTTGTTATAATTATGCAATCGCCGACTTCCCCTATGCATCCGTAATTATGCACAATTTCCTGCTGTAAATCGTCGAAAATTATCGTTAAAAACAGTAGCGGTTAGCAAGTTACAACTTATTGACAAATTAAAAGTATGGTGCTATACTAAATAAAAACAAAAGTAAAGTCTGTGTAAGAAGATTTGAAGGCAGATTAAAGTGCCTGCGGAATAGCATTGCGGAACATATCCGCTGTGATTCCGTTTTTATTATGTAAAGGTAGTTAGCCAAGACTCACCGATTAGTGTTTTAGCTTAACCGCCCGAACAAATTACACAGACAGGCTCTGTAAAGAGCAATGATATAAGGAGGTCCAATTATGAACTGGGTAAAATTAGGTATTTTTGCAGGCGGCGTGGCATTCGGCTCGGTCGGCCTCAAGCTTCTCGGCAGTAAAGACGCAAAGAAGGTATATGCACAGGTTACAGCGGCAACTCTTCGTGCTAAGGAATCGGTTATGAAAACCGTTACCAATGTTAAGGAAAATGCAGGCGATATTCTCGCCGACGCTAAAGATATCAACGAAAAGCGTGACGCTAAGAATGCTGTTATCGAAGACGAATGTGATTGTGACTGCGGTTGCGAAGCCGTTTCGGAAGAAGCGTAAGAATTGATAGAAAGCCGACGGTACGCTTAGTTTGCCGTCGGTTTTTTATATGGAGATGACCGAAAATGAAATGTAAAATACTTCACGAGTCCAAAGGCAGATTGCGTGTGCATCTTTTCTGCGGAAAAATGTCGCTCGACAATGCCGATGTACTTGAATATTACCTCCGTGCCGTAAACGGCGTTACCGATGTTTCGGTATATGACCGTACCTGCGATGCGGTTATAGTATTCACTGACAGAAAAGCGGTGCTTAAAGCGCTTGCCGCCTTTGCTTTTGAAAAGGCTCAGAAAATGTGCTTGGTTCCCGACCATACATCGAGAAAACTCAACCGTGAGTTTGAGGATAAGCTTGTAATGACGGTAGTTGCCCGTTTCATTTCAAAAACATTTATCCCTGCTCCGATAAGGGCGTTCATCGCTGTAATAAGGTCGTGGAAATATATAAAGCACGGACTTAAAGCGCTTCTCAGCGGCAAACTGTCCGTAGCCGTACTTGATGCCACTGCGGTGACCGTATCGCTCTTAAGAGGCGACTTCAAGACCGCAGCATCGGTAATGTTCATGCTGAATATCGGTGAGATACTTGAGGACTGGACGCATAAGAAGTCGGTGGCTGATCTTGCAGGTGCAATGTCGCTGAACGTTGAAAATGTATGGGTAAAAACAGGCGACACCGAAACGCTCATATCTATAAATGATGTGCGTGAGGGTGATCTGATAGTAGTCCGCACAGGTAATATGATACCGCTTGACGGTAAGGTCGCAGGCGGAGAAGCTACGGTAAATCAGGCGTCTATCACAGGCGAATCCCTCCCTGTCAGAAAGTGCGAGGGAAGCTATGTCTATGCAGGTACTGTAGTAGAAGAGGGCGAATGTGTCGTATGCGTTGATAAGGCTCTCGGCGGCGGAAGATATGACCGCATAGTAAAGATGATAGAGCAGTCCGAAAAACTCAAATCCTCTTCTGAGGATAAAGCGTCAAGGCTTGCAGACAGACTTGTTCCATATACGCTCGGCGGAACGATACTTACTTATCTTCTGACCCGTAACGTAACCAAGATGCTGGCTGTGCTTATGGTCGACTTCTCGTGTGCACTGAAGCTCTCAATGCCTATAGCCGTACTTTCAGCAATGCGTGAGTGCAGTAATTATAAGATAAGCGTAAAGGGCGGTAAGTTCCTTGAAGCTGTATCCGAGGCGGATACTATCGTGTTCGATAAGACAGGAACGCTTACCTATGCCGCACCTACAGTTGAAAAGGTAATTCCTTTCGGCAACAGAGATGCTGACGAGATGCTGCGTCTTGCGGCTTGTCTTGAAGAGCATTATCCTCACTCAATGGCAAATGCCGTAGTAGCCGCCGCAAAGGAAAAGGGGCTCAGCCACGAAGAATATCATTCAAGCGTGGAGTATGTCGTAGCACACGGCATATCCAGTACGGTGGAAAATGAGAAGGTTATCATAGGCAGCGCTCACTTTGTATTTGAAGATGAGGGCTGTGTAGTACCCGAGGGTGACGAAGAGCTTTTCAATTCGCTGTCGGGCGAATATTCGCACCTGTATCTTGCCGTATCCGGTGTGCTTGCCGCAGTGATCTGCATATCCGACCCGTTGAGAACCGAAGCGGCAGACGCTGTAAAGGCACTGCATGACTGCGGTATAAGCAAGATAGTTATGATGACGGGCGATAACGAGCAGACCGCAAAGGCTGTAGCCGCCAAGGTCGGCGTTGACGAATTCCACGCAGGTGTTCTCCCCGAGGATAAGGCTAATTTCATAAAGCGTGAACACGAAAAGGGCAGAAAGGTAATAATGATAGGCGACGGAGTAAACGATTCTCCGGCACTGTCCGAAGCCGATGCAGGTATTGCCATAAATACCGGAGCCGCCATAGCAAAGGAGATTGCCGACATCACGGTATCGTCCGAAGACCTTTATATGCTGGTAACCCTCAGAAAAATAAGCTCCGCACTTATGAAGAGGATTCACCACAATTACCGCTTTATCGTATCGTTCAATCTTATGCTGATACTTCTCGGCGTAGGCGGAATAATCCAACCGACGACCTCGGCGCTGTTCCACAATGCCTCAACCCTTGCAATCAGCCTTAAGAGTATGACAAATCTGCTTGATGAAGAAGAAAAGTAATTATCGGGATTATAAACTCTTTCTATAAACGGTCTGCCTCCGCTGTTCTATCTGAACGGCGGAGGCAGACTTTTAATAACCCCACACATCTTAAAAATCCGGCTCATACCACAATCAACGCAAAAAGAACCATTGCCTGAGCAACCGAACCGCAATGTAACGTATTACAGAATATAAAAAATTACCCATTTGTGTATTGCACGACCTCAGGTTATATGATATACTGAATACATCAGTATGATACTTACCAAAAACGAAAGGAAAATACATTATATGGGAGCTATACTTGAATACAAATGCCCGTGCTGCAGCGGACCGTTACAGTTCGATACCGATGCACAGAAGATGAAATGCCCCTACTGCGACAACGAGTTTGACGCAGAAACCCTCAAGAGTAACGATGACATCCTTAAGGAAGAAAAGCCCGATATGATGGACTGGTCAAGCCAGCCCGGCAACGAGTGGATGCAGGGAGAGCTTGAAGGGCAGAAGGTCTACCTTTGTAATTCCTGCGGCGGTCAGATTGTCTGTGACGATACCACAGGAGCCACCGACTGCCCCTATTGCGGAAGCCCCGTAGTAATGGTGGGACAGTTCGCAGGCGACAAGCGGCCCGATATAATAATCCCGTTCAAGCTGGATAAGGAAGCGGCAAAGAACGGCTTTAAACAGCACCTCTGCAAGAAACGCCTCTTGCCAAAGGCATTCAGAACAGACAGCTACATAGACGATATAAAGGGCGTTTACGTTCCTTTCTGGCTCTATGACGCCCACGCCGATGCGCAGGCATATTTCCACGGAACCAAGGTCAAAAGCTGGAGCGATGACAAGTATAACTACACCAAGACATCGCACTACAGGCTTTACCGCAACGGCTCAATGGACTATGAGAGAGTGCCGGTCGACGGCTCAAGCAAGATGGCAGATGACCTTATGGAGTCGCTCGAACCGTTTACGGCAGACGGCGAGGTGGCTTTCCAGACTGCATATCTTTCGGGCTATATAGCTGACAAGTATGACGTTGATTCCGACGAAAGCAACGGCAGAGCCAACGAGCGTATCAAAAAGAGTACGCTTGACCGCCTTACAAGCACCACCACCGACTTTACATCGGTAACCACCGAAAGTTCATCCGTACAGCTTGATAACGGCACTGTGAAGTATGCCTTATATCCCGTATGGCTGCTTACAGCCAAGTGGAACGGCGATATATACAACTTTGCAATGAACGGACAGACAGGAAAATTCGTAGGAAATCTGCCGCTCGATAAGGGCGCATACTGGCGCTGGACGGGACTTATCGCCCTAATAGCAACTGTTGCCGCACTTGCCGTTTCCGCATTTGTATTACTGAATTAAGGGGGCTTATATATGATGAAGAAAAGAATTACAGCTATAATTGCGGCGGCGATAATAGCGGTCGGAGCATCGGTTCCTGCCTTTGCTGACAGCGATTTTTACACTGCCGGAAATGATGCACCGGTACTTCTGACAGTACAGGAAGCACAAGCCGATACCGCTCTTGAAACTCTTGATACAATAAGCGACGGCTCTGCGGCAGTGGCACTCAGCGATAACTATGACACCGCCGCAATAAACGAAACCGGCGAAACAGAGGACGATGACAGCGACAAAGCTCCCGTAGCGACCCGTGATATTGTTATTGCGGTCTGCATCAGCGTAGTTATCGGAATTATCATCGGCTTCATCGGCTCGGGCATTATGAAGTCAAAGCTGAAGAGCGTCAGCTACCAATCCGGAGCGGCTGATTATGTTGTACCCGACAGCTTCAAGCTGAATGATTCCCGTGACGTTTACCTTTACTCCACCGTAACAAAAACCGAACGGCAGACCGACAAGGACCGATAATGTAACAAGGTAACAGATACTAAAAAACACAATATGCCGTGCAGCCGCCTCCCGAAAACCGAGCGTCAGGCTGTACGGCATTTTTTTATCGGAAATGCCGAATAATTGCCTGTACGGTTGGCTTAATTTTGCGTTACAGGCTCTTGACAAGAGGCGAGGATAAAGGTATAATTAAATTAATAGTAAGCGTCTGCTGTAGACAATTTAAACCTGTCGATGATACACAGTAGACTTAATTTTTATCGCATATACGGAATACTCTGAGGCAAGCAGTCTTTTAAGCAACAAGCGGTTAAAGTTCGCTTGCCTCAAAGCTATTCCGGAGTGCGTAGCACTGAAGTGCAAGGAAAGGAAAGGTAAAATTATGGCTTTTATTTACTCTGAGCCCTCACACACATTCGGCGAGTATCTGCTCGTACCGGGCTATTCTTCTTCTAAGTGTATCCCCGCAAATGTTTCTCTGCGTACACCCGTTGTAAAGTTCAGAAAGGGCGAGGAAAGCTCTATCTATATGAACATTCCTCTGGTATCCGCTATCATGCAGTCTGTATCAGACGATAAAATGGCGGTTGCACTTGCCAAAGAGGGCGGTATATCTTTCATCTACGGCTCACAGTCGATAGAGGATGAGGCGGCAATGGTAGCAAGAGTAAAGAGCTACAAGGCAGGCTATGTAAAGAGCGATTCCAACCTTGCTCCCGATATGACCCTTGCCGATGTGCTTGAGCTTAAAGCTAAGACAGGTCACTCGACAATGCCCGTCACAAGCGACGGCACAGAACACGGAAAGCTGTTAGGTATTGTAACTAGCCGTGACTACAGAGTATCAAGAATGACTACAGATACAAAGGTATCTACATTCATGACCCCTCTTGAAAAACTCATCACCGCTCCCGCAAGCACAACGCTTAAGGAAGCAAACGATATAATCTGGGAGCATAAGCTCAATTCGCTCCCCATAGTTGACGATAACGGCGTTCTTATGTACTTCGTATTCAGAAAGGACTACGAGCAGCATAAGGAAAACAAGAACGAGCTTCTCGACAGCAAGAAGCGTTATATAGTAGGTGCAGGTATCAACACAAGAGATTACGCAGAGCGTGTTCCTGCTCTCGTTAACGCAGGTGCGGATGTTCTGTGTATCGACAGCTCTGAGGGCTACTCCGAGTGGCAGAAGCTGACTATCGACTGGATCCGTGCAAACTACGGCGACAGCGTAAAGGTCGGCGCAGGTAACGTTGTTGATAAGGAAGGCTTCCGCTTCCTCGCAGATTGCGGCGCAGACTTCATCAAGGTCGGCATCGGCGGCGGCTCTATCTGCATTACCCGTGAGCAGAAGGGTATAGGCAGAGGTCAGGCTACAGCACTTATCGAGGTATGCGAGGAGCGTGACAGATATTTCGAAGAAACAGGTATTTATGTTCCTGTTTGCTCTGACGGCGGCATCGTTCACGATTATCACATGACGCTTGCTCTTGCTATGGGCGCTGACTTTATGATGCTCGGCAGATACTTCTCACGTTTCGATGAATCTCCCACAAACAAGCTGTTCGTAAACGGCAGCTATGTTAAGGAATACTGGGGCGAAGGCTCTAACCGTGCAAGAAACTGGCAGAGATACGATATGGGCGGCGACAAGAAGCTCTCATTTGAAGAAGGCGTTGACAGCTATGTTCCTTATGCAGGCAGCTTAAAGGACAACGTTACACGTTCACTGTCAAAGGTACGTTCAACAATGTGCAACTGCGGTTGTCTTAATATCCCTGACTTCCAGAAGAACGCCAAGCTCACTCTCGTTTCTTCTACAAGTATCGTTGAGGGCGGCTCACACGACGTTATCCTCAAGGAAAACCGTGGTGCTCGCAGCGAATAAACGGCAATGTGCCGTTTCAAATTCGCCGTTCTGAAAGATGGCGATTTGTTGCACTTTCGTTATCGGCGGGTATTAACGAAGCCGAAAATCAATAATAATTACAGCCACAGCGAAAGCTGTGGCTGTTGTTTTGCGACTTTGTGTGACCGCTCACAAGCATCCGTGCTTGGTGCCCGTGGGGCACGGCAAATTCGCCGTTCTGAAAGATGGCGATTTGTTGCACTTTCGTTACCGGCGGAGTTACACAAAGCAATAAAGCAGATAAGCGGTCACAGTGCAATGCTGTGACCGCTTTTTGTATTATTATATTTTAGCTGTCATCCCTCCGCACCAACCCTCACCAAAAACGCACTATCCCTCGCTTTGCACCATGTACTTGCCTCCCTTGTCAAAGGGAGGTGGATTGACGGCAAGGCACAAACTGTTGCTCTGTTGCGTTTTACTTGCGGTATGTCCGACTTTTTTATTCACCAAACTTTTCTGCCGTCAAGACGGAGGGATTGTCACACTAACCCTCGCCCCGCATCAACCCTTCTAAAACCGCACTATCACTCTCACTTTTCGTAGGGGAGGGGCTCGCCCCTCCCGAAATATTGTAGTGTTTATCATAAACAATTTGCAAGGAATTTAAGCTTTGGGTTACGGCTGATAGTTGACAGATTAAAAGACTTGGTGAATGGTTAGAATTTAGTGCAACGGGAGGGGCAAGCAAGGCACGGATGCCTGAAATGAACGCCCAAAGGTTTTGCAGGACGCAGTGACACTGATGGCTGACGAGGCAAGGATGCGAAACAAATAAAGCACACACAGACCCTTGCCCTACGAAAAGAGAAGATGATAGTAGCTATATCAAATAGTTAGTACGGATAAAAACTATATTTAGCGGAGCGCACGAGCCTTGCGTAAGTAATGCTCATACTTGTACCTGATTTCTTTGGTTGTCTCCCTCTTTCATATTGACAGGTGCATTGATTGGAATAGCGAACCCGAGAAGTGCTGTCCGACAAAAAGAACTATCGGTAGCTTATTATCATAGTCAGAGCTGAATGATATAGCAAAAACGCATTAAACAAAATACTTTTTCTACAAACTAAACAGCCACAGCTTTCGCCGTGGCTGTTGTTTTACATCAAAAAACCGCCGTGAAGCTCCACAGCGGTTTTAATTCTTATTTATTTTCATAAATCGGGCTTTCAAGCCTTGACGCAAACTCCGATTCGGGCAGGGGCTTGTCGAAATAGTAACCCTGTATGATATTACAGCCCATATTCCTCAGATTATCAACGATATTCTTATCCTCAACGCCCTCGCAGACGGTAGTCATACTAAGTTCCTGCGCCATGTGCAGAATATTTTCAAGCACTACCTGACCTCTTGCGTCATCGTCCGAGCCTGCAAGTGATTTGTCGAGTTTCAGTATATCAAAGTCGAGATCCTTCAGCAGAGCAAGCGAAGAATAGCCTGTTCCGAAGTCGTCCATAGAAACCATCAGACCGTAGCTTTTAAGGTCGATTATCGCCTGCTTTATTGCGTTGAAATCGTCTGTATATGCGGTTTCCGTAAACTCGACCTCAAGATAATGCGGTTCTATCCCGTAACGGTTTATAACATTCATTATCTTTTCCGCAAGGTGAGGGAAACGCAGATGTATCTTTGAGAAGTTCACCGATACGGGAACTGTACGTTTACCGTTTTCCTGCCACTGCTTTATCATCGCACAGGTATGCTCTAAAACGAACATATCCAGCTTCATTATAAAACCGGTTCGCTCTGCTATAGGGATAAAGTCGGCAGGCGAAATAACCTTGCCGTCACGCATCCATCTTATAAGTGCCTCAGCACCTACAAGCGTTCTTGTATCCACCCGTACCTTAGGCTGAAAATAAACAACGAACTCTCCGTCCGCCAAAGCCTGCGGCATACCGCTCTCAAGCAGGGTAAGCTGTTTTTCACGGTTAATTGTATCAAGATCGTAATAAACAAAATCCGTATCCGCACGACGCTTTGCAATATCAATGCAGGTTTCCGCACGGGCAAGAATAGTGTCAATATCCTCTGTGCTGTCGTCAAGCATTACTATACCGGCTCTGAGTGCTATCTCATACACCGTCTTTTCCTTGCCGTAATAGAAGTTGACAGGTGTCTTGGCAAAGTTCTTGAGGTGAGCTTTAAGGTGGCTCTTTTTGACCATCAGGCAGAAATTATCACTGCCTGAGCGACTGCATATCTCATCGCTGTACATCGTCTTGTTAAGCGTTTTGGCAAATCTGAGGATTATCTCTGTTGTTGCCTGATAGCCGAAGATGGTGTTAAGAGTATTACAGCCCTTGATATTGGCTCTTATGACCGCATAGTCAGAGAGAACTCCGTTTTCCTTTACTTCCTCAATAAAAGCACGGAAGCCCTTCGAGTTGGGTATTCCGCTGTCACGGTCGATATGGTCGATCAGCTTTTCAACGTGAATATTCAGCGTGCAGGTGCAAATGATAGCCAGAAGATTGGTCATATGCTCAAATAGCTGTTCCTGCTCATCTGTCAGAGTTTCAAAATCCACATCGGTATAAAACTCATAAGTCAGACTGCAGCTTGTGTTTTCACGCTCATATTTCTTATTGTGTAAAGGGTAGATAGAGCTGTCTTTATAAATAAGAGTTTCGCTCAATCTTCCGCCGTAGTTCAATGTACGAACAATTCTCGAAATGTGCAATGCTTTTGCAGCAGGAGCAAATTCGGTAATCTGTTGAAGGTCATCATAACGTTTTGTAGCGATGGCATCTATCATATCGGAAAGATACCCTCTGACCTCTTCAACCATTTTCCCGCCTCCTTTTCTTATTCCCATTTTCCATATAAGTTAATTTTATCACATTTTATGACCGTCTGCAAGCAAAATAAACGTTAAAAGGTCAAAAAAAGCTCACAATTTCAAAATAAGAGCAGAGTATACAAACATGCTTTTTAAAAGCTGTGCATTATCACAAGTCAAACCAGCAATACCTCGCTTTTTCGCTATTTATGGCAGTAAAATTAAGTAATTAAAGTTATAACCTTAATGCACAAAAACAGGTCATTATACGGCCGTTTCTGCATAATTTCAGAATTAATTAAAAAAAACAGGAAAACCACTTGAAAACCTACTAAAAATATGGTATTATAGTATTTAGAAATGACGGTCAGATTTCGGTTAGATTTCGGTATTGTAAAAAAGCGATAAAGAAAGGACAATAATATGAAGATTTCGACAAAAGGACGTTATGTATTAAGAATGCTCATTGACCTTGCCGAGCATCAGGGTGACGGTTACATTCCGCTGAAAGAAATAGCACAGCGGCAGGGCGTTTCAAAGAAATATCTTGAGCAGATCGTTCCGATGCTCAACAAATCAGACATACTGCGTACCAACAGAGGTTTTCAGGGCGGATACCGTCTTGCTAAAGCTCCCGACAAATACACCGTAGGAGATATATTACGGCTTACTGAAGGCTCTCTTGCGCCTGTTGCCTGCCTTGAAAGCGGAGTAGTTGAATGCGACAGGAGCGAGCATTGCGCCACATTATCGTTATGGCAGGGGCTGTACAAGGTCATAAACGAGTATCTTGACAGTGTGACATTACAGGACCTGATAGACAGCGATATGGAGAATGCGGCGGACGATTACGTTATATAATCCGCTCACACGGATTATCTCCAGACTGTCGATAAACCTATATAATTTTTGAAAATGGGTGTTTAGCGTTGCTTGCTATGTTGGTTTTGCATCTCTGCAAAGTCAGCTGTTTGTGCCGTTGCATCGTGCAACGGCTCGGTTCAGCT
>ERZ773168.1148-NODE-1148-length-23616-cov-29.583040_pt1 | contig 23616 bp, 19 predicted proteins | sample MGYA00511261_ERZ773168 | MGnify/ENA primary metagenome ERZ773168 (study PRJEB29015, sample SAMEA2737855) | human gut metagenome | biome: human gut; feature: human-associated habitat; material: faeces | place: China | collected 2012 ... | reverse complement strand
AGGAAGTGGAAAACAGAGCGGTCACGCTGGTCATCAGCGCAACCAAGCTCACGGCGCGATTGCTGAAGGCCGCCATTCTCAAATACCTTGCCAGCCGCAAGGAGAAAAAGCTGGCAAAGGCGCGCGCCGCACCGGAGAAGCCCACCGGCAAGCAGACGGTGAAGCAGCTCATCGGGCAGAATCAGGGCGTATCCAACATCGAGATCACCGACAGCAATATCAAATCCTTTGAGCGCGTGGCGCGGAAATACGGCGTGGATTTTGCTCTGAAAAAGGATAAGTCCGGGGATATTCCCAAATACCTTGTTTTCTTCAAGGCCCGCGACGCCGACGCTTTGACGGCGGCGTTCCGGGAATACACTGCAAAAGAGGTCAAGCGGGCCTCGCAGGACAAACCCTCGGTGCTGGAGCAGCTCCGTGCGCTCAAGGCGAAGGTGCTGTCCCTTACGCCGGACAAGTCCCGGAACAAGGACAAGGGGCTGGAGCTATGAAGCAGATCAACGTAAAAAAGCTCCTGCTTCCCAATCTTCCCTACGTCTTTATCGCGCTCTTTGCCACCAAGCTGGGGCAGGCGGCGCGGCTGGCTCCCGGCGCGGACTTCTCCCAAAAGGCGCTGCACATCATGGAGGGCTTCGCCGCCGCGTTCCAATCGGCGCTGCCCAGCTTTCACCCCATCGACCTGTGTGTGGGCATTGCCGCCGCCCTGCTCATCCGGCTTGCCGTCTACGTCAAGGGGAAGAACGCGAGGAAGTTTCGGAAGAATATCGAGTACGGCAGCGCAAGATGGGGAAATGCGGAGGACATCAAGCCCTATGTAGACCCCGCCTTTGCCAACAACGTCATTCTCACCCAGACGGAGCGGCTGACCATGAACAGCCGACCCAAGGACCCGAAAACCGCGCGGAACAAAAACGTGCTGGTGGTGGGCGGCTCCGGCAGCGGCAAGACGCGGTTTTTCATCAAGCCCAATCTCATGCAATTACACAGTTCCTACGTTGTCACCGATCCAAAAGGCAGCATCGTGGTCGAATGTGGAAAATTACTCCAGCGGAACCAGTATAAGATCAAGATACTGAACACGATTAACTTCAAAAAGTCCCACCACTACAACCCCTTCGCGTATCTCCACTCGGAAAAGGACATTCTGAAGCTGGTCACGACGCTGATTGCCAACACGCAGGGGGACGGAAAATCCGGCGATGACTTCTGGCGCAAGGCGGAAACGCTGCTCTACACGGCGCTCATCGGCTATATCTACTACGAAGCGCCGGTGGAGGAGCAGAACTTCGCCACCCTCATCGAAATGATCAACACCATGGAGGTGCGGGAGGACGACGAGGACTTCAAAAATCCCGTCGATCTGATGTTTGAGGAGCTGGCAAAACGGGAGCCGCATCACTTTGCCGTGCGCCAATATGCCAAATATCGCTTAGCAGCGGGCAAGACAGCAAAAAGTATTCTAATTAGCTGCGGCGCGCGCCTTGCCCCCTTCGACATCCAGGAGCTTCGGGAGATCACGGCGTATGACGAGCTGGAGCTGGACACGCTGGGCGACCGGAAAACGGCGCTGTTTATCATCATTTCCGACACAGACGACACCTTCAACTTCCTTGCCAGCATGGTCTATACCCAGCTATTCAATCTCCTGTGCGACAAGGCGGACGACGTATACGGCGGAAGGCTGCCCGTCCATGTGCGCTGCCTCATCGACGAGTGCGCCAACATCGGGCAGATTCCCAAGCTGGAGAAGCTGATGGCCACCATCCGCAGCCGCGAGATCTCCGCCTGCCTTGTTTTGCAGGCACAGAGCCAGCTCAAGGCGCTCTACAAGGACAACTGCGACACCATCATCGGCAACTGCGACAGCTCCGTATTCCTCGGCGGCAAGGAGCCGACCACATTAAAGGAGCTGTCCGCCGCGCTGGGCAAGGAAACCATTGACACCTTCAACACCGGCGAAAGCCGCGGCAGAGAGGTTTCCCACAGCCTGAACTATCAGAAGCTCGGCAAGGAGCTGATGAGTCAGGATGAGCTTGCCGTTCTTAACGGCGGCAAGTGTATCTTGCAGCTTCGCGGCGTCAGGCCGTTTTTATCCGACAAATACGACATCACAAAACACCCCAACTACCGATACCTCTCCGACACGGACCCGAAAAACGCCTTTGACATTGAAAAATTCCTCTCCACAAAGCTCAAGCTGAAGCCGGAGGAGGAATTTGAGGTCTTTGACGCGGGCGCGGCAGCAGGTTCAGAATCCGCCTGAACGGGCGGATTTTTATATATACATCAGACACCCATTCCGTAAAGGAGGACGCCGACAATGCAAGAGATACAGGCGAAACGCAAAGTCGGAGGAAAGCACAACCGAAAATTTGAAAGGAGAAGCCGGAATCGACAGCCGCACACGGCGGCCAGCTCATTCCGGCTTTGCGGTTTCCACTACAAAAACCAAAAAGAAACGATTCCGGCACATAAACTATGGATTTCTTCAATAGCGCAGTCGATGTGTTGCAGACCCTCGTCATTGCCCTCGGAGCCGGTCTTGGCATCTGGGGCGTGATCAACCTGCTGGAAGGTTACGGAAATGATAATCCAGGTGCAAAATCGCAAGGGATGAAACAGCTCATGGCGGGCGGCGGTGTGGCGCTCATCGGTATGATCCTCGTGCCGCTGCTCAAAGGGCTGTTCGGTTAATCCCGTCCATGCCGCAATGTAAAACCCTTCGCCCCTGCCTGCTCTCTGCGGGCGGGGGCGGGAAAGGAGGGCTGACCCATTGGATTTGATATGGGAAAAATTCACCGAATGGCTCAAGGAGCTGCTGGTGGGCGGCATCATGGACAACCTCACCGGCCTCTTTGATAACGTCAACGCCAAGGTCGCGGAGGCGGCGGGACACATCGGCAGCACCCCGCAGGCGTGGAACGCCAATATTTACAGCATGATACGCTCCCTCTCGGACAACCTGATCCTGCCCATCGCCGGCGTGATCCTCGCCTTTGTGATGACGCTGGAGCTGATCCAGCTTATCGCGGACCGCAATAACCTCCACGACATCGACACATGGGTATTCTTTAAGTGGGTATTCAAGACAGCGGCAGCCGTGCTCATTGTGTCCAACACATGGAACATCGTCATGGGCGTGTTTGAGGCGGCGCAGAGCGTCATCAACAGTGCCTCCGGCATCATCGTCGGAAACACCTCCATCAACCTTGCCGACCATATCGCGGACCTTGAGGCGAGGCTGCTGGAGATGAACGTGTGGACGCTTTTGGGGCTGTGGCTGCAATCCTTCGTGGTGGGCTTTTCCATGTGGGGGCTGACCATCTGCATTTTCATCATCATCTACGGCAGAATGATCGAGATTTACCTCGTCACCAGCATCGCGCCCATCCCCATGGCCACCATGATGGGCAAGGAATGGGGCGGCATGGGGCAGAATTATCTCCGCTCCCTGTTGGCTTTGGCGTTTCAGGGCTTTCTCATCATCATCTGCATCGCCATCTATGCGGTGCTGGTACAGAATATGCTCATAGACGACAACATTTCCACGGCCATCTGGCTGTGCATGGGCTACACGGTGCTGCTCTGCTTCACCCTGTTCAAAACCAGCAGTCTCGCAAAGTCAATTTTCAACAGTCATTGACGGAGGTACATCATTATGGCATACGTTCCCGTACCCAAAGACTTGAACGCGGTCAAGACCAAGGTGCTGCTGAACCTGACGAAGCGCCAGCTCGTCTGCTTCGGCGCGGGCGCGGCGCTGGGCGTTCCGCTGTTCTTCCTGCTTAAAGCCCATACCGGCGTCAGCACGGCGGCGATCTGCATGATCCTGCTCATGCTGCCCTTTTTCCTGCTGGCCATGTATGAGAAGAACGGACAGCCCCTTGAAAAGATTGTCCGCAACATCGTGCAGGTCTGCTTCCTGCGCCCCAAGCAGCGCCCCTACGCAACCAATAATTTCTACGCCGTTCTGGAACGGCAGGACAATTTAGACCGGGAGGTGTATCGCATTGTCCACCCGCACAAAACTCACCCGCGCCGAACGCAGGCAGATCGAGGCCGCCATCGCAAGAGCGAAGCGGCAGGATAAGAAACAGAAGTCCGCACAGGACAGCATCCCGTTTCAGCGGATGTTCCCCGACGGCATCTGCCGCGTGACGGACAGCTACTACACGAAAACCGTCCAGTTTCAGGACATCAACTATCAGCTCAACCAGAACGAGGACAAGACCGCCATCTTTGACGGCTGGTGCGACTTCCTCAACTACTTTGACAGCTCCGTGCGCTTTCAGCTCTCCTTTGTGAATATGTCCGCCAACAAGGACAATTACGCAAGGTACATCACCATCTCGCCGCAGGGCGACGATTTTGACAGCATCCGTCTGGAATACACCCAGATGCTCCAGAACCAGCTTGCCCGCGGCAACAACGGCCTCATCAAGACCAAGTACCTGACCTTCGGCGTGGAGGCGGATGGGCTGAAAGCGGCAAAGCCTCGCTTAGAGCGCATCGAAACGGACATCCTCAACAACTTTAAGCGTCTCGGCGTGGCGGCGGAGCCCATGAACGGCACGGAACGGCTGCGGCTGCTGCACGGGATGCTCCACATGGACGAGCAGGAGCCGTTCCTCTTCTCGTGGGACTGGCTGGCACCCTCCGGGCTTTCGGTCAAGGACTTTATCGCGCCCAGCTTCTTTGAGTTCCGCACTGGGCGCTCCTTCGGCGTCGGCAGGCGCATCGGCTGCGCCAGCTTCTTGCAGATTTTAGCCCCCGAACTCAACGACCGGATGCTGGCGGATTTCCTCGACATGGAAAGCTCCCTCATCGTCAGTATGCACGTCCAGTCCGTGGATCAGGTCAAGGCCATCAAGACCATCAAGCGGAAGATCACGGATTTGCAGAAAATGACCATTGAGGAGCAGAAAAAGGCCGTCCGCGCCGGATACGACATGGACATCATCCCCTCGGACCTCGCCACCTACGGCACGGAGGCGAAGAAGCTGCTGCAAGACCTGCAAAGCCGCAACGAGCGAATGTTCCTGCTGACCTTTATTGTGGTCAACACCGCAGGCAGCCGCCAGCAGCTTGACAACAACGTATTTCAGGCGGCCTCCATCGCCCAGAAGTACAACTGCCAGCTTACCCGCCTTGATTTCCGGCAGGAGGAGGGGCTGATGAGCAGCCTCCCGTTGGGGCTGAACCAGATCGAGATACAGCGGGGCTTGACCACATCAAGCGTCGCCATTTTTATCCCCTTTACCACGCAGGAGCTGTTTCAGGACGGCAAGGAAGCTCTGTACTGCGGGCTGAACGCGCTGTCGAACAACCTCATCATGGTAGACCGCAAGCGTCTCAAGAACCCCAACGGCCTCATCCTTGGCACACCCGGAAGCGGCAAGAGCTTTGCCGCAAAGCGGGAGATCACCAACGTGTTTCTCGTCACCGACGACGACATTATCATCTGCGACCCCGAAGCCGAATACGGGCCGCTGGTGGAGCGCCTGCACGGACAGGTCATTAAAATCTCCCCCACAAGCCCGCATTACATCAACCCTATGGACCTGAATCTCAACTATTCGGACGATGAAAATCCGCTGAGTCTGAAATCCGACTTCATCCTCTCCCTCTGCGAGCTGATCGTGGGCGGCAAGGACGGCCTCATGCCGGTGGAAAAGACCATCATCGACCGCTGTGTGCGCATGGTGTACCGGGATTATCTTAGCGACCCGAAGCCGGAGAATATGCCGATTCTGGAGGACTTGTATAACGAGCTGCGGCGGCAGGAGGAAAAGGAGGCGCAGTACATCGCCACGGCTTTGGAAATCTACGTTTCCGGCTCCCTCAACGTGTTCAACCACCGCACCAACATCAACATTGAAAACCGCATTGTCAGCTTCGACATCAAGGAGCTTGGCAAGCAGCTCAAGAAGATCGGGATGCTCATCGTGCAAGACGCCGTGTGGAATCGAGTGACCATCAACCGGGAAGCCCACAAATCCACCCGCTACTACATTGACGAAATGCACCTTTTGCTGCGCGAGGAGCAGACGGCGGCCTACACCGTGGAGATTTGGAAGCGCTTCCGCAAGTGGGGCGGTATCCCCACCGGCATCACCCAGAACGTCAAGGACCTGCTCTCCTCCCGCGAGGTGGAGAACATCTTTGAAAACAGCGATTTCATCCTCATGCTCAATCAGGCCAGCGGCGACCGGCAGATTCTCGCCAAACAGCTCAATATCTCCCCGCATCAGCTCTCGTATGTCACCCACAGCGGTGAAGGCGAAGGGCTGCTTTTTTACGGCAACGTCATTCTTCCCTTTGTAGACCGTTTCCCCCGCGGGGAACTCTATGACCTGCTCACCACCAAGCCACAGGAGCAGACTGCATAACAAAACAAGAAAGGAATTGCACGATGGAAAACAAACTGATGATTTTTGAAAACGACGCCTTTGGAAAGGTGCGAACGCTGAACCTCAACGGCGAGCCGTGGTTCGTAGCGGCGGATGTGTGCAAAGCGCTGGAACTGGGGAATCCGAGCATGACGGTTGAGCGTCTGGATGATGATGAAAAGGGTATCAGCACTATTGATACCCTTGGTGGGAAACAGCGCATGGCAATCATCAACGAACCCGGGCTGTATTCGCTGGTGATCACCTCCCGCAAGCCGGAGGCAAAGGCGTTCAAGCGCTGGATCACCCATGAGGTCATTCCTGCCATCCGCAAGCACGGCGCGTACATGACGAAATCCGTGTTGGAGCAGGTGCTGGAAAACCCGGAGCTGGTGCTGCTCATGGCGCAGCGGATGCTGGAGGAACAGCGGAAGAACGAGCTGCTTCAGCAGGAGCTGCGGCTGGCAAAGCCCAAGGCGGACTTCTACGATGCGTTCATCCACCCGGAGTGCTGCACCAATCTCCGCGCCACCGCAAAGGAGCTGAAGGTGCCGGAGAAAATGTTCACCGCGTTCCTCATCCGCAAGCGCTATCTCTACCGCGCGCCCTCCGGTACGCTGCTGCCCTATGCCAAGCCCGCCAGCGACGGCCTGTTCTTCGTAAAGGACTATATCGCCGTCAACGGGCATCAGGGGGTATATACCCTTGTCACGCCCAAGGGCAAGACCCTGTTCCTCTCCATGCTGGACGAGATCGCCTGACCTGATTCTACTATAAATAATGTAAAGGAGAGCATCACAATGGAAAAAGAAAATCTGTACCTGATCCACGGCGAGGACTACCTGCGCCACATCGAGGAAAAGCTGGAGCTGCTGTGGATGGCGACCATCCTCATGCACTACATCAAAAACGGAGCCGAGAAGGACGGCTATCTGGACCTTGTACGCAGATCCACCCTCGACTTTGACGAGCGCTGCGAGGAGATGTTCAGTTCTTGGGGCAGGGCGCTCAATTACCTCAAGTCCCGTGACCTTGCGGACCTGTCCGACCTCATCGAAAACGACCTGATCGAGCCGGAATACGCCGGTTACGTTCCTGCGGATAATCCCTGCTGCCCCGGCGAACGCTGCTGCGAGTATGCCGAGCGCATCGAGCGCGAATACGCCGCAGAGCGTGAGGCGGACGAGGACAATGAGGACGCCGACGTATTTGAGTACGACGGAGAACCGGCCATATCTGAGCTGACCGGCGTGTGCAGGGACATCCTCACTGCTGTCGAGGGGCTTACCTCGCTTCTAAGGGATGAGTTCGACTATGCAGGCTGACCGCATCTACTGCGGCGACGCCCTGACCGTGCTGAAAACCCTGCCGGACAATTCCGTAAACTGCTGCATCACCTCGCCGCCGTACTACGCACTGCGGGATTACGGCGTAGATGGGCAGATCGGGCGGGAGGAAACTCCGGCGCTGTATGTGGAGCGCCTGACTTCCATTTTCCGGGAGGTCAGGCGCGTTCTCACGCCGGACGGCACACTCTGGCTCAATATCGCGGACACCTATGCCGGAAAGGGCAATCAGGGAGAAAGCCTTGACCCCAAGTACCCCAACGGCAGGACCGGTCAGGTGGTCGCCCTCAACGGCAAGGTGGAGGGCTGCAAGGCAAAGGACATGATCGGCATCCCGTGGCTGCTTGCCTTTGCGCTGCGCGCAGACGGCTGGTATCTGCGCTCGGACATCATCTGGATGAAAGCGAACCCCATGCCGGAAAGCACCAAGGACAGGCCAAGCCGCTGCTATGAGCATATTTTCCTGCTGTCCAAGTCCCGCCGCTACTATTATGATGCCGCTGCCATCGCGGAGCCGGTTGCGGCCTCCACTCCTGCGCGGATGAAGCGCGGATTTGGTGCAGGCAACAAGTATTCCGCGGATATTCCCGGTCAGAAGCACCAACACCTCAACGACCATCGCCCGAACGGGTATGCCGATGAGGACATCCCTCAGCTTCGCAACAAGCGCGACGTCTGGCAGATCAACACCGTGCCGTACAAGGGCGGGCATTTCGCCGCTTTCCCGCCAAAGCTGGCGGAAACCTGCCTGCTGGCAGGCTGCCCGCCCGGAGGCATGGTGCTGGATCCCTTCCTCGGCTCCGGCACTACGGCGGCGGTGGCAAAGCAGCTCGGACGGCACTACATCGGCATTGAGCTGAACCCGGAATACTGTAAGCTGGCGGAGAAACGGATCGGAGGTGTCGCGGTATGAACGCCTACACCCGGCAGGATCTGAGCGTCATGCAGGCGTGGCCGCTGGAGCGGAAAATTCGCGTGACGCAGGCGAAGATCATCGAGTGGTATCACCACTACGACGGCAAGGTAGCCGTCTCCTTTTCGGGCGGCAAGGACAGCACCGTTCTGCTGGACCTTGCGCGGCGGGCGTTTCCCGACATTCCCGCCGTATTTGTGGACACGGGGCTGGAATACCCGGAGATACGGGAGTTTGTCAAAACCATTCCCAATGTAATGTGGCTGCGCCCGGAGATGCCCTTTTCAAAGGTCATATCGGAATATGGCTATCCCGTCGTTTCCAAAGACGTGGCACGGCGTGTTCGCTATGCAAAGCGTGGCAGCCCGTGGGCGCTGTGCCATCTGAACGGTTTGAACGCGGACGGTACGCCCTCAAAATACAATGAACGATACATGAAATGGCGTATCCTGCTGGATGCGCCGTTTTTCGTTTCCGATCAGTGCTGTTCCGTCATGAAGGAGCGTCCCCTGCACAGATATAACCGGGAAACCGGTAGAAAGCAGATCATTGCGACCATGGCTTGTGAGAGCGCACGCCGTCAGAGCGTCTATCTCAAAATCGGCTGCAACGCCTATCACAAGCGGGACCCCACCTCGCAGCCCATGTCCTTCTGGACGGAGCAGGATGTTTTGGAATATCTCAGAATGACCGGCATCCCGTATGCCTCCGTTTACGGCGAGATCGTGGAGGAAAACGGCAGGCTGACCACTACCGGCGCGAAGCGCACCGGCTGTATGTTTTGTATGTTCGGTGTTCATCTGGAAAAGGAGCCGAACCGCTTTCAGCGCATGGCGCTGACACATCCCAAGCAGTACGATTTCTGTATCCATAAATTGGGCTGCGGTAAGGTGCTGGACTTTCTCGGCGTACCGTATGCCCTGACAGGAGGTGAAACCCCATGAGCAAACGCTCGCCCCGGCTGCTGTTCACGCAGGAGGAGCGGACAGCGCCGGAACTGAAAAAGGCCGTCAAAAAAGCGGATAAAGCCTATCAAAAGCTGGAAAAGGCCGAGGCGAAGATACCGAAGAAAACCGTAAAGAAAAAGCAGCGCGTCGTTGACCCGAAAACCGGCACGGTCACAACGCGCCTTTCCTTTGAGGAGGTGGACAAGAAACGACCGCCCTCCAAGCTCACCCACGCCCTGCGGGACGCGCCCGGTGCGGCGGCGCTGTCCGCCGTCCACAGGGAGATTCGGGAACATGAGCAGGATAATGTGGGTGTGGAGAGCGCCCACGGCGTGGAGCAGGCGGCGGAGCGCGCCGTGCGCCTTGCACAGCACGCCCACCGCTCCCACAAGGAGAAGCCCTACCGCCGCGCAGACCGCGCCGAGGCCAAGGCAGACCGCGCCAACCTCCGCGCGTTGGACAAAACGGCACAGCACCATGACCCGCAGTTTTCCAGCAATCCCTACTCCCGCTGGCAGCAGAAGCAGGCCATCAAGCGGGAGTACGCCGCCGCCAAAGCCGGAAAAAGCGCCGGGAATACGGTCAAAGCCTCCGAAGCCACGGCAAAGGCGGCGCGGAAAGCCGCGGAGAACACAAAGAAAGCCGGCGAGTTCATCGCCCGTCACAAAAAGGGCTTTCTTATCGTGGGCGGCATCGCGGCAATGATCGTCCTCATCCTCTGCACCGTTTCCTCCTGCTCCATGCTGATTCAGGGCGGGGCAACCGGCGTTAACGTATCCACCTACCCCAGTGAGGACGCGGATATGCTGGCGGCAGAGGCGCAATATTGTGCCATGGAAGCGGAATTGCAGCAGTATCTCGACACCTACGAAAGCACCCACGACTACGACGAGTACCATTTTGATCTGGACGACATTGAGCATGACCCCTATGTGCTGATCTCCGCTGTCACCGCCCTTATGGGCAGGGAGTGGACGCTTTCCGAGGTAGGCGGCATACTCGATATGCTGTTTGAAAAGCAGTACATCCTAACGGAAACCGTCACCACGGAAACGAGATACCGCACCGAAACGCGCACCGGCTACTATACCGATGCGGAGGGCAATCTGCACAGCTATGAATATACCGTGCAGGTGCCGTACACCTATTACATCTGCACAGTCCGGCTGGAAAACTTCAACCTCTCCCATGTGCCGGTCTATATCATGTCGCAGGATCAGCTCTCCTTGTATGCCATGTATATGGCTACTCTGGGCAACCGCCCGGACCTCTTCGGCGGCTCGGAGTACATCGGGAAATACTACACCGCCGACTATGAGAAGTACGAGATACCCCCGGAGGCGCTGGAGGACGCGCAATTCGCCGCCATCATCAAGGAGGCGGAGAAGTATCTCGGCTACCCCTACATCTGGGGTGGCAGTACGCCCGCCACCTCCTTCGACTGCTCCGGCTTTGTCAGCTATGTCTACAACAACTGCGGCGTGGGCTGGAGCTTCGGCAGGCTGGGCGCGGAGGGACTGCGCCAGCTCTGTACGCGGGTGTCCGCCGCCAATGTCCGACCGGGCGATCTGGTGTTCTTTCAAGGCACCTATGACACCACCGGTGCGTCCCATGTGGGCATTTATGTAGGCAACAACATGATGCTTCACTGCGGCGACCCCATCCAGTACACAAGCCTCAATTCAAGCTATTGGCAATCCCACTTCCTTGCTTACGGGCGGCTGTCCCCGCCCTGATCTCGCTGAAAGGAGCAAAAAATGAACCCTAAGATTACAAAGCTCAAGGCTGAACGGGCGAAAAACGATGAAAAGATCGCCGCCCTCCAGTCCCGCAACCGGGAGCTTGACGAGAGCATCGTCGAGCTGGAGAATACCGACATCATCGGCCTTGCCCGCGCCACCGGCATGAGCATGGAGGAGCTGGCACAGTTCCTCACACAGCTCAAAAGGGGCGGTGCGCCCTTTATCACACCCAATACCAAGGAGGATACGGACTATGTGCATGAAGAAGAATAACAACCGGCTGCTGCGCGGAGTTGCCGCCGTCCTTTGCCTTGCCCTGATGTTCCTCACCATGTCCGGCATGGCCATGGCGACGGATATGGAGGACGCCCCGGCAGGCGATGCGCCGGAAAGCACGCCGGAGATCGTGGAGGCCGAGCTTCCCGCCACGCCCGAAGAAACGCCGGAGCCCCCTCCGGCAGAGCAAGGGCCGGACACACAGGAACCGGCTCCCGCGCCGCCTGAAACGACGGAAACGCCGCAGCCGGAGGCGGAATACGCGCTGGATGCGGATATTCCGGCAGGCTGGCACAACGCGCCGGTGACGGTCACGGTCCGCATCAGGGACAAAAACAACGCAGGCTGGCAGAAGGTAGAGGCGGCGCTGCGGGAAACCGCCGAAAGGACAGACCTGACGGAACAGCTTGCCCACGACGGCCGCGCCCGCTACACGGTGCCGGACAACGGTACCGTGTTTATCTTTATCACTGACCCCTACGGCATGGAGCATAAAAAGGAGCTGACCGTATCCTGTATGGACTTTGAAGCGCCCCGGCTGCGGGCGGGCATCAACGGTACGCTGCTGCGTGTGGAGGCCGCCGACACCCTCTCCGGCATAGCCGGAGTCTATGTGAACGATGAGCTTTATACCACCCTGCAAAACGGCGAGTTCAGCGTCCGCATTGACAAAAACACGCGGGATTCCCACTTTTACATCATGGGCGTGGACAACGCAGGTAACCGCACGGGCTATCTGGTGATCGCCAACCCCTTCTATGAAAAGGAAACGCCTGCGCCCAGCCCCACACCGGAGCAGCACAGCACCCATTGTCCCGCAGACTGCGATTGCAGGAAGCAGCCCTCCGGCAATACCGGCAGCAGCGGCAATACCGGCAGCAATACCGGTGCAGGAAAGCCCTCCAGCACCTCCGGCAGCACGGGAAAGCCCGCTGCGGCACAGACGCCCGCCGCCGAGCCGGCGAAAGCACAGGAACCCAGCGATACCGCCGCGCCTGTCGCCATTGAGAAAGGGACGGGCTTTTCCCAAAACGGCAGCGCCGTCACCCGCGACCTGCTCTATGACAAGCACACCAACAAGCAGTTCATCGCGGTGGAAACCCGCAACGGCCATACCCTCTATCTGGTGATCGACTACGATAAGCCGCTGGACGAGGACGGAGATCAGTATGAAACCTACTTTTTGAACCTTGTGGACGAAAGTGACCTGCTTGCACTCATCGACGAGGATTCCGCCCCCGTCTGCTCCTGCAAGGACAAGTGCGAGGCAGGTGCGGTCAACACCGCCTGCGAGGTGTGCAAGACCAATATGACGGAGTGCATGGGAAAGGAAAAGGCCGCGGAAAAGACGCCGGAGCCCGACCCGACGCCGGATACGAGCGACAGCCCCGACAAGGACGGCGGCGAAAAGAAGTCCGGCAGCGGTCTTGTTGTGATTGTGCTGCTGCTCCTGATGGCGGGCGGCGGCGCGCTGTACTGGTTCAAGCTCCGTAAGAAAAAGCCCGACACAAAGGGACCTGTAGACTTGGACGATTACGACTACGGCGATGAGGATGAAGATGAGGAATATGAAAACGAGGACGATGCGGACGAGCCGGAGGAAATGGAGGGCGCGGATGCATGACCCTGTTCACCAAAAACCCGCTGGAGCGGCTGATGATGCAGCGCCCCTATCCGGGAAAGGAGGAAACGCCGCGCACCCCCGCCCCGGAGGGACATTTCTGCTACGGCTGTTCCCGTTACGGCACCGTCTGCCTCCGCCCCTGCTACCGTGACACCGACCTGCGGGAGAAGCTGCGGGCAAAAGCGCCGGAGCGTTAGGACCCCGACCCTTGCCGCCTTCTCCCACCGATGCTACAATGTACCCATGAAAGACCAAATGCAGCGGAAAAGGATGTGATACGGATACTGAGCTTTGAACGGGTGCTGGAGGCATTCAGGGAGCACCTTACAGAAGATACCGGCGTGGAGGTGGTGCTGACCCGGCACGGCTATACCTACCTCACATGGGATGACAGGCGTGAAAATTGGGACACCGCTGAGATTTGCCTCACGCCGGAGGCGCTGTTGGACAGGCTGATCGGCGCGGTGGAAAGCTATGAACAGTGCCGCCTTTTGGATGGAACACGGGACCCAACCGACGCCGAGCGCAAAGCCTTTGTCGAGGCTGCCGAGCGATACCGGAAGCGGTGCCTTGAACGGCCCTGACCCATATACGATTAGAAAAACAGACACGAAAAGCAGTCCTTCGGGGCTGCTTTTTGCTATGCAGAAAAGGAGAAAAATGAATATGACACACCATAAATTAGTGATCGCGGAAAAGCCCTCCGTCGCCCAGTCCATCGCCGCCGTGTTGGGCGCGACCAAACGCAACGACGGCTATCTTTCGGGAAACGGCTACCTTGTAAGCTGGTGCTTTGGGCATCTGGCGGAGCTGGCGGGCGCGGACGTGTACGATGAAAAGTACGCCAAGTGGCGCTATGACGATCTGCCCATCCTGCCCGCAAGCTGGCGCTTCACGCTGAAAGCGGACAAATCCAGGCAATTCGAGCTGCTGCGGGACCTCATGCGCCGGGAGGACGTATCCGAGGTCGTCAACGCCTGCGACGCAGGGCGCGAGGGGGAGCTGATCTTCCGCACCGTCTACTATATGGCGGGCTGCACGAAAACCATGAAGCGGCTGTGGATCTCCTCCATGGAGGACGAGGCCATCCGAAAGGGCTTTGCGGACCTTCGTCCGGGACGGGAATACGACGGGCTGCACCAGTCTGCCCTCTGCCGCGCCCGCGCGGACTGGCTGGTGGGCATCAACGCCACGCGCCTGTTTTCCGTACTCTACCACCGCACCCTGAATGTTGGGCGCGTCATGACCCCCACGCTGGCACTCATCGTCCAGCGGGAGGCGGAGATCGGGGCGTTCCGCCCGGAAGCCTTTTACACGGTAAATCTTCGCTGCGGCGATTTTGCCGCCGTGTCCGAAAAGTTCAAAGAGAAAGCGGAGGTGGACGGTCTTGCCGCCGCCTGCGCCGGTCAGCCGGTCACGGTCAAGGCGGTGCAGCGCACAGAGAAAACGGAGAACGCGCCCCGGCTCTACGACCTGACCGCCCTCCAGCGGGAGGCCAACCGCAGCCTCGGCTATACCGCCCAGCAAACCCTCGACTACTTGCAGGCGCTCTATGAAAAGAAGCTCTGCACCTATCCCCGCACGGACAGCCGCTTCCTCACAGACGATCTGGAACCCTCTGTGCCGGAGCTTGTGGCCGTTGCCGCCGCCATCTGTGAAACCACCGCACCGGAGGGCGTAAACGCAAAGCAGGTCTGCGACAGCCGCAAGGTCAGCGACCACCATGCCATTCTCCCCACCGCCAGCGCGGTCAAGGCGGATACCTCCGTCCTGCCGCTGGGCGAGCGCGAGATTTTGCGCCTTGTGGCAGGTCAGCTTCTCCGGGCGGTCAGCGACGCCCACCGCTATGCGGAAACTGCCGTTACGCTGGAGTGCGGCGGCGCTGTATTCACCGTCAAGGGCAGAACCACCCTCGTTCCAGGCTGGAAGCAGTATCTCACGCAGGAAAAGCGGGACGCCGCGCTGCCGGAGCTGTCGGAGGGGCAGGTGTTGGAGTGCGCCGAAGCTGCCGTAAAGGAGGGCAAGACCACACCGCCCAAGCATTATACGGAGGATACGCTGCTCTCCGCCATGGAGACTGCCGGAAAGGAAGATATGCCGGAAGAAGCGGAACGAAAGGGGCTGGGAACGCCCGCCACCCGCGCCGCCATCATCGAAAAGCTGGTAGCCACAGGCTTTGTGGAGCGCAAGCGGGCGAAGAAGGCCGTCAGCCTTGTGCCTGCCCATACCGGCGTTTCCCTCATCACCGTGCTGCCGGAGCAGTTACAGTCCCCGCTTCTCACCGCCGAATGGGAATACCGCTTGCAGCAGGTGGAGCGCGGCGAGCTTTCCCCGGACGAGTTCATGACCGGCATTGCGGATATGCTCACCGAGCTGGTGAAAACCTATCAGGTCATCTCCGGCGCGGAGGTGTTGTTCCCCTCCGGCCGGGAGATCATCGGCAAATGCCCCCGCTGCGGCGGCGAGGTCAGCGAGAGCAAAAAGGGCTTCTTCTGCGAGAAAAACGACTGCCGCTTCGGGCTGTGGCGGGACAACAGGTTCTTTGCCGCAAAGCACGTCGCCCTGACAAAGAAGATCGCCGCCGCGCTGCTGACAGAGGGGCGGGTGAAGCTCACGAGCCTTTATTCCGAAAAGACCGGCGGCACCTACGATGCCACCGCCGTGCTGGAGGATACCGGCGAGAGCGTCCGCTTCCGTTTGGAATTTGACAAGGGGGCGAGGACATGAAGCTCTCCAAGCTGGAGCAGGAAAGTATCATCCTCTACAACGAGGAAGAATCCACCGCCAGCATCTACACCCACGACCCCAAGCTGAAGCGCAAGCTCAAGCGCCTTGCGGAGAAATACCCGGACAAGGTGTACCCGGACAAAGCTGTCCATTCCGGCGCGGTCAGCTACATCGTGCCGAAAAGCTGCGTCAGCGTCCGGGAGCCGTTCAGCGACGAGCGGAAAAAGGCCGCCAGCGAACGCGCCAAAAACGCCGGATATACGCCGCCCGCAAGGAGTATATACTCCGAAAATGAATAAGAACCGAGCGCCCGCACAGGAAAGCCTACCCCTGCGCGGGCGCTGCCATTTTAGGGGTAAACAGCCCATGAAATGAAAGGAAGTGCCTATGACACGAAAATCTCCGTATCCGACAAGAGCGGATTATCCGGCATTGATTGAAAACGCCAAGCCTGCGCTGCGTGAGCTGCTGGAAGCGGCCTCGTATGAACGAAGAATTGCCGTTCTCAACGAATGTTCTCTCGATGTGGTCAACACCGTCTGCACGATCATGGTGCTGGGACGGCACAGCCTCTATCTTCGCCGCAAAAAGCCCTTCAACGCGCCGGACGCGGCATTTGTACGCTGGGCGGCGGACCTGTGGATGCTGCGGGAGCAGGACAAGGCAGGCGACATCCGCTATCTCTGCGGAAAAACGGATTTACGGGAATATCTTTCGCGGGGGCTTCAGCTCCTGCGTATCGACCTGATGAAAGGAGGAAACTATGCCAGAGAAACCCGGTAAAAACAGAGAACAGCTCAAGGAGATCACCGACCGCATCGAGGCGGGCATCCGTGACATCTTTGAATCCGGCGATATGGAAAAGTACCGCAATTACCTGCGCACCATGAGCCGGTTCCACAACTATTCCCTCAACAATCAGGCGCTCATCCACTTACAGCGCCCGGACGCCACACTTGTGGCGGGCTACAACCGCTGGCGGGACAAGTTCTCCCGCCATGTGCTGCGGGGCGAGAAGGGCATCACCATCATCGCGCCTACGCCGTATAAGAAGAAAATCGAGCAGGAAAAGCTCGACCCGGACACCAAGCTGCCCATTCTGGACGCGGACGGAAAAATCGTCACCGAGGAAAAGGAGATCGAAATCCCCATGTTCCGCCCGGTCAAGGTGTTCGACTACGCCCAGACGGACGGAAAGCCCCTGCCGGAGCGCGTGGCCAGTCCCGTCGCCAACCTGACCGGCAGCGTGGAGAATTATGAGGCGTTCATGGAGGCGCTGCGCCGTTCCTCGCCCGTGCCGGTGGAGTTCAAGCCGCTGTCTGCGGATATGGACGGCTATTTCAGCCCCAAATCCCAGAGCATCACGCTGCGGGAGGGCATGAGCGAGGTGCAGACGGTATCCGCCGCCGTCCATGAGATCGCCCGCGCCAAGCTCCACAATTACGCCTTGCAGCAGCCAGAGGAGCGCAGGCATAAGAGCCGCAATACCGAGGAAGTGGAGGCCGAAAGCATCTCCTTTATGGTCTGCGCCTACTTTGGCATTGAAACCGGCGCGAACAGCTTCGGCTATGTGGCAACGTGGTCAAAAAACGCCGAGCTGCCGGAGTTCCGTGCCAGTCTGGATACCATCGGCAAGACCGCAAACGGCATCATCACCGACGTGGAAAAGCATTTCGCGGAGGTTTGCAAGGAGCGCGGCATCGAGCTTCCCAAGGACACGGAATACGAGCTTGTCACCATCCCGCCCTCCCGCGCCGACGCGCTGGCCTTCGCCGCCGACTACGCGGCGTTCCTGCGCCGGGGTCTGAACGTTCCCGACAGCACAGAAGGACCCACAGCGGCTTCGGTTGCGGACAGGCTGCTTGCCGGAGAGGGCGCAGAGCTGCGGAAGGAGCTGGAGGATTTCGTCAAGCTGGCAGACGAGATCGGCATCGACGACGGCTCTCATGGGCTGCTGGAACGCTTCAACGGCCTGTTCCGTCAGGAATGGCGGGCAAAGGAGAAACCGCAGCCGGAGATTGAAACAGAAACGCCGAATGTTGTGGATGAGCTGCCGCCCATGCCGGAGCTGGAGCAGGGCTATCCCATGCCGGATACCGGCATCGGCTTTTTGGAAATGTATCAGTACGGCTACACAGACGGCAACGCCATGCTGCCGCTGACCAAGGAGCGCGCCATGGAGCTGTTCATGCAGGACGTTCCCGTGTTCCTGCTCTATGCCGACAGCACCGAGGCCATGGCGCTGGACGCAGAGGATATTTCCTCCCACACCGGCGTGTTCGGCGTGGAGCGCGAGGAATGGGACGCGGTACGCGGCGTTGTGACGCTGAGCGAACAGGCGGACACGGAGAAGCTGTTTCTGGAAAACCCGCAGGACGCTTTCCTCATCTATCAGATTCGGCGCGGCGGTGAATTGGACGCTTACCGCTTCATGAACTATGACTACTTGCAGAGCAAGGGCGTCACGCCGGAGCGCGGCGGCTACGACGCGATCTACACCGGCGGGTTTATGGATTATGGGAATGCCAGAACCAATCTGGATATGATTTATCAGCGGTTCAACGTGGATCATCCTGCGGATTTCAAGGGACACAGCCTGTCGGTCAGCGACATCGTTGCCTTGAAGCAAAACGGCGTAGTATCCTGTCATTACGTTGACAGCATCGGCTTCCGGGAGCTTCCCAATTTCCTCAAGCCGGAGAATTACCTCAAAAACGTGGAGATGCTGTTGGAGGACGACTACGGCATGATCGACGGCATCATCAACAACGGCCCCAAGCAGCCCACCGTGGCCGATCTGGAGGCGCAGGTCAAGGCGGGCTTTTCCATCTCCCTGACGGAGCTGGCTGCGGCCTCCCACCGCGAGCAGAAGAAGCCCTCCGTGCTGGAAAAGCTCAGGGAAAGGACGCCGGAGCAGTCGAAAAACAAAACAGCGCCCAAACGGAGCGCGGAAAGAGAGCTTTGATATGAACGACAAGCATTTCACCCACGATGAAGTCAGCCTTATGAGCATCTACAACGCGGCAGGCACCCGCGAGGGCCTGATCGCGGCCCTCACAGAAATGCGGGGGTATCTGGACGCGGAGGAGGCCGAGCTGCGGGAGCTGACGGACAGCGCCCTCGCAAAGCTGCGCGACATTACCGACGCGGAGTACGCCGCCCTTGACCTGACGCCGGATTTTGACCTCTGAGCAAAGCTGACTGTTTTACGGTCAAGAGCCGGAAAAATCGCAGATTCGCCGCAGGGAGCGCGCCGGATGAGGAATGTATCATCCGGCGCGTTTCAGTTTGAAAATCGCCGTTTTTCCCAAGTCATGAGCCGGAGAAAATACCCCAAAATCGCGCCTGCTTCGCGCAGGAGGCGCAGAAAGGCCATTTATGAGAACAGGACTGACAAAAGCGCAGAAAATCACGGAAATCACCTTTGACGAAAAAGAACCCCTTATCCATATCCGCACCCACAATACTGACCTTAGAAACCGCCTTGCCGCCTACGCCGCGCAGCACCCCGCAGAGTGCCGCCAACTGGACGCAGACCCCGACACGGGCTGTATGGAGTTCACCATCCGCAAGGGGCGCTTGTCCTTCCGCCTGACCGCACCGTACAGTGAGAAACGGAAGCAGGCGGCGAGCGAGGCGGCGAAAAGAAACGGCTTCACCAGAAACCCATGAGAGGAGGATTTTGCTTATGCCCAACAAACTGCAAGCCTACGCGGAGCAGGCGGAGCGCACCGCGCGGCAGATCACCGGCAGCCATCTGGCGTGGACGGCGTTCCTGACCACCGCCGCAAGGCTGTATAAATACCCCTACAACGAGCAGCTCATGATCTATATGCAGCGCCCGGAGGCCACCGCCTGCGCGGAGTACGACTTCTGGAACGAGAAAATGGGGCGCTATGTCCGGCGCGGCAGCACGGGCATCGCCCTCATCGACGCTACCGGCTACAAGCCGCGGCTCAAATACGTCTTTGACGTTTCCGACACCGGCGGCAAGGAAAACGCCCGCCGCGTCAATCTTTGGGAGCTGAAAGACGCGCATACCGACGGCGTGAGCGCCATGCTGGAGCGTAATTACGGCGTTTCCGGCAAAAACGGCCTTGCGGAGCAGTTCGAGGCCGTCGCTTCCCAGCTTGCTGCGGAATACTGGCGCGACCATTCCCGCGACATTCTCGGCATCGTTGCGGATTCCTATCTGGAGGAGTATGATGATTACAACATCGAGGTGGCGTTCAAAAACGCCGCGGCGGTCAGTATCACCTACTCCCTCATGTCCCGCTGCGGGATGCAGCCGGAGGATCACTTTGAACACGAGGATTTTTTCAGCATCTTTGATTTCAACACCCCGCGCACGGTGGCAGCCCTCGGCACGGCGGTCAGCGAGATCAATGAACAGGTTTTGCGGCAGATCGAAGTCACCATACGAAATTATGAGCGCGAACACAGCGCGGAAAGGACGGCAGAGCATGGAGAACAACCTGACTTACACGAAGAACGGAGATTACCTGATTCCCGACCTGAAGATCGAGGTGCCGGAGCAGCCCCTCGGCAAGTACGGACGGATGCGCCAGAAGTACCTGAAGGAGCATCGCCCCATCCTCTGGAACCAGATGATCTTGGAGGAAACCCTGTTCCCGCACCTGCTGGAGATCGAGCAGGCGGCGCAGAGCCGCTTAGAGCAGATGATGCCGGAGCTGGCGGCGGAGGCCGGAGCGACGGAAGCGCTGAAAGCCAGCGATCCCATGAAATGGGTGGGCTTGATGAACACCTGCAAGGCGCAGGCCGAGGAGATCATCCTCAGCGAGCTGATCTACGCATAACAGAGCACCCCGCACGGGGCGGCCAGCTATCCTTTTTCCCCACCGAAGCGGAACAGATTACAGCCATAGAAGAAGCGGAGAGCGCACAGACGCCCTTCGCTTTTTCCGTTTCTCAGGCGCAGCTTGACCATGTGCTGCGGCTGGGCGGCAACGAGGACGATACCCGCATGGTCATTGCCGCCGCGTTCCAGAAGCAGAAGTCTGCGGAGGACATTGCCGCGCTGCTGCAAAACACCTTCCACGGCGGCAACGGCTTTAAGACGCCGGAGGGCGAGCTTTCCGCGTGGTATGCCGCTGACGGCATCCACATCGCCCCCGGCAGGAGCGCGGAGTATGTGCGCAGCGCGCAGGTAATCGCATGGCAGGACGCCGCCGTGCGCATTTCCCAGCTTATGGACAGCGGCGCGTATGCCTCCAATGTAGAGCTTGCCGAGGCAGGGCAGCATGAGCGGATGCAGCTTGCCCAAGCCCTCTGGTATCTGAAACACGATCTCAGCGACGAGGCCCGGGAACAGGGCTATCTCTCCTGCATGGATACGCTGCGGGGCGGCGGATTTCCTGATGAAACGGAGCGCCTTGCCGAACGCCTGACGGATTCTTCCTTCCGCGACACGCTCTCCGGCGAGTTCGCGCAGTTTTACGCCGCCCATGAACAGGACAGAGGCCTGCTGCGCTTCCATTACCACAAGCTGGAGAACATCTGGCAGAGCCTGCGGGAGCTGCCTTTGCCCCGCAGGGAGTATTCCTCCGAAATGGCCGCCGTGCCGGAGCTGGGGCGCTTCATCACGGAGGACGAGATTGACCACGCGCTGGATCGCGGCAGCGGTGTGGAGGGCGGCAATGGCAGAATCTACGAATACTTCACCGCCGACCACACCGGCAAGGAAAAGGCAGCTTTTCTTAAAGATGAGTATGGCACAGGAGGTCATACCCATGCTGTATCCGGAGCAAGCGGCAGCTATGAAGATCATAGTGCAAAAGGCATTACGCTGAAAAAGGCAGACTGCGCCAATGTGGAGCTGAGCTGGACGAAGGTGGCCGCAAGGATTGACAGCCTCATTCAGAAGGACCGCTTCCTCTCCCCAAGGGAAAAGGAGCGGTACGCCCAGCTTCAGCGGGAAAAGGAAGCGGAGCGCACGGCGCAGACCGACTACAATGCCATCAAGGAAGCCCATCCGGACGACATCGTGCTGTTTCAGGTGGGCGATTTCTTCGAGATGTACGGCGAGGACGCAAAACAGGCGGTGGAGCTGCTTGACCTCAACCTTACCACAAGAGCGATACCCGGCGCTGGCCGTGTTGCCATGTGCGGTGTTCCGTCGCACAATTTAGAGATGTATGTAGAGAAATTGCGCGATAAGTATGATGTGACGATTGCCGAAGCGCCAGACTTTAGAGGTGAGCGCCACATTTACACTCTGCGCTCTATCGACCATGAAGCAGAAGCCGCCATTGACGCATACGAAGCCGAGTTTGGCGCAGACGGTACGAGGGTATTCCGCGATCCTGCCGCAGAGCAGCCACAGCCCACGGTGGCAGAGCTGTTTGAGGGGTATAAGCTGACCGTGGGCAACGCGCTTGTCGCGGATGATGCTTTCCTCAACGCCTGCCACAACTCTGACCGGGAGAACGCCTATCTGGAGGGCGCTGCCGCCATCCGGCGTATTGTCATGGAATCCGGCGATTTGCAGCTCACACGGCTCTATTTCGATATGCCCGCGTTCCACAACCGGCTGCATCAGGAGCTTTTGGACGAGCTGTATCCCACGCTGGCGACCACGATAACCCCCTCGCCCTACAAGGTGACGCAGGAGGACATTGACGCGGCCTTGCAGCAGTGGAACGGCAGGATTGAAAGCAAGCACGCAGTTGTCCGCTATATGAAGGCTCACGCCCGCGACCGGGACACCGCCGCATGGCTGGCAGCGGAATACGGCGTAGGCGACAGCTCCAAGCCGCTGCAAATCTCCGTGGGCAATTCCGAGCCGGTCACGCTGTCATGGGCGAAGGTGCAGCGGCGCATTGCGCAGCTCATTCAATCCGATAACTTCTACACCGAGCAGGAACAGGACAACTTTGACAATATTGACCCCATCGCCATCCGGGAAGCGCTTGCTGAACGCGGTATTGTAAATGGGCAGGTTGTGGATGCGGAAGCTAATCGCAACAGCCCCTTCATACGGCAGGTCATGGCGGATGTGGAGCGGATTGCCCAGCAACAGGAGGCAATCGCGGATCACAGTCAGGAATACCGGCTGCTGGACAGGCTGCGGGCAGACTGCGAATACTTCTTAGGCGCTGGCGCTCGTGCGGAAAAGCACCTGTGGGCGGGCAATGTCCACGCACAGATCGCCAAGCTGCGGGAACTGTACGACGCCCTGCCGGAAAAACCGGAATGGCTGACAAAAGAGGCCATCGACGAGTATGCCGAACGGATGGCCCCGCCATATCAGGTGGTTGTATATCATCACATGGAAAACGGCTTTGATGAAAAGCTGGATTACCAGACGCTGCAAGAGGCGGAAGCGGCGGCGCAGGGTTATGTGGACGGCACCATGGAACGTGACGGCTTCGCCTACGACGGCGCTGCCATCTATGACCAGCAGACGAAAAGGTATCTGCGCATCTACGGCGATTACCCGGATGATCGGGCGCACGCAGAGGTAGCGGGACGTGAGGGACGTGAGTTGACCGCAGAAGCCATTATCCCCGCAGACCGTTTCCATGTGGTAAGCCTTGACCGGGGCTTCCGTACCCTGTACGCCGTGTGGGACGACGAAACCCACGGCTACTATGTGGACGCGGACGGCGTGACCGAGGAATTTACAAGCGAAT
>ERZ773168.1146-NODE-1146-length-23646-cov-9.919715_pt1 | contig 23646 bp, 20 predicted proteins | sample MGYA00511261_ERZ773168 | MGnify/ENA primary metagenome ERZ773168 (study PRJEB29015, sample SAMEA2737855) | human gut metagenome | biome: human gut; feature: human-associated habitat; material: faeces | place: China | collected 2012 ... | reverse complement strand
ACGTAGCGAGAGCGTGTCTTGAATGTTTTTGTTAATTTTGAACAATTGAAAGAAGAGTATGAGGAGTTTCGCAAACGCCTAGAAGTTGTTTATGAAAAAGGAGAAATGAAAATGAAAGACAAATTGCAGCAGATCAGAGAGAAAGCAATTGCAGAGATCGAGGGATCTGACGGATTAGAGCGATTAAATGAAGTCAGACAGGCAGTGCTTGGCAAAAAAGGTGAACTTACAGCAGTATTAAAAGGAATGAAAGATGTCGCACCGGAAGACAGACCAAAAGTAGGCCAGTGGGTAAACGACACACGTTCTGCCATTGAGACTGTTCTCGAAGAAAAAATGAAGAAATTAGAGGCAGATGCCTTAAAGAAAAGATATGAGGCTGAGAAGATCGATGTTACGATGCCGGCAGTGAAACATGAAAAAGGAAATCTTCATCCTGTCACACAGGTTCGAAACCAGTTGATCGACATCTTCGCATCCATGGGATTCGAGGTTTATGAAGGTGCAGAGATTGAGACAGATTACTATAACTTCACAGCATTAAACACACCACAGGATCACCCAGCAAGAGATATGCAGGATACCTTCTATCTTTCACCGGAATTCCTGCTTCGTACACAGACATCCGCAGGACAGATCCACGTTATGGAAGCAAAGAAACCACCGATCAAGGTCATTTCTCCTGGTAAAGTATTCCGCTCGGATGATGATGCGACACATTCCCCAATGTTCACACAGATGGAAGGTCTGGTTGTAGATAAGGGAATCACACTTTGCGATTTAAAGGGAATGTTAGATGAACTTGTGAAGAAGATTTTTGGCAAAGAGACAACAACACGTCTCCGTCCGTCTTACTTCCCATTTACAGAACCATCTGTAGAAGTAGATGTAAGCTGTTTCCAGTGTGGCGGATGCGGCTGTAAACTCTGCAAAGGCACCGGATGGATCGAAGTCTTAGGTGCAGGTGTTGTTAACAATAAAGTTTTAGAGGGCTGTGATATTGATACGAATGAATACAGTGGATTTGCTTTTGGTATCGGTATTGAGCGTATTGCGATGTTAAAATACGGTATCAACAACATCAAATTACTCTTTGAGTCTGATATGCGTGTATTAAAACAGATTGACGACTAAAAACTGAGAAAGAGAAAAGAAAAGGAGACTTATCATGTTAGCACCATTAAGCTGGTTAAAAGATTATGTAGATATAGATGTTACACCAAAGGAGTTAGAAGAAAAGCTTTTCTCCTGCGGTTTTGAAGTTGAGGAACTGATCGAGGTTGGAAAAGATGTAAGCGGCGTTGTCGTAGGTCTGGTTGAGACATGCGAACCAATTCCTGATACACATTTAAGCTTATGCCAGGTAAATGCCGGCGAGCATGGAACCTTCCAGATCTGCTGTGGAGCAGACAATGTCCATGCAGGCGGCAAATTCCCACTCGCACTCGTAGGCGCAACAGTTTATGCAACTGCAAAAGACCATGTCACGATCGAAGGTGTCATGACAATTAAAAAAGGCAAACTCCGCGGATATGAATCCTTTGGTATGCTTTGTTCCGGAACAGAGCTTGGATTAAACGAAGATTTATATCCGGGTGCAGGATACAACGGATTACTTGTGTTACCGGAAGATGCCAGAGTTGGAGCAGACGTAAAACCGATCCTTGGAATGGATGACTGGATTTTTGACATTGCGATCACCGCAAACCGCCCGGACTGCCAGAGTATTTACGGTATCGCAAGAGAAGTAGCAGCCGTTCTCGGAAAAGAATGCAAAGAGCCTGCACTTGATTTCACAGAGACAGATGTAAAGAAGGATTTCCATGTAACTGTTTCTGCGAAAGATCTCTGCCCGAGATATATCGCACACTATGTTCATGATGTTGAGATCAAGGAATCTCCTGCATGGATGAGAAGAAGACTGGCATTAGTCGGAATCGGTGGTATCTCCAATATCGTAGATATCACAAACTACGTGTTAAAAGAATTAGGTCAGCCAATGCATGCATTCGATTACTCTTACTTAGAAGGTGACGAGATTAATGTCAGACGTGCAGATGATGGCGAGAAGATCACAACATTAGACGAAAAAGAATTTGAATTAAATAATTCAAATCTTGTCATCTGTGACGGTAAAAAACCGGTTGCACTGGCAGGTATTATGGGTGGCTTAAATTCTGAGATTCAGGACACCACAAAAGAAGTGATGTTCGAGGCTGCAAAATTTGCCCGCGACAACATCCGTAAAAGCTCCAGGGCACTGGGACAGTCCTCTGATTCCAGCGCAATGTATGCAAAGGGTGTTTACGAATACACAACTGTTATGGCAATGAAACGTGCCCTTCATTTAGTAGAGGAGTTAGGCTGTGGTAAAGTTTCTTCCACACACATTGAAGTGTCTACCGGAAACTCCATCGAGCCAAAAGAGATGAAAGTAAGTGTAAAACGTGTCAATGGGGTTCTTGGAATCGAAGTCCCAGATGCTGACATCGTTCGTATTCTTACTGCTTTAAATTTTGCACCGGTCATCAACGGTGATGAGCTGACATTGCAGATTCCTGCTTACCGTGAAGATATGGATTCTTACCCGGATGTGGCGGAGGAAGTGATCCGTATGTATGGCTATGAGCATGTAATCCCAACCTTTATGCCGACTGCGAAAGTGACATTAGGTGGATTAAACTTAAAACAGAAGACAGAACTTAAAATCAAACGTGCACTTTGTGCAGCAGGTGCTTATGAGGGAATCCATTATTCCTTCTTCTCACCATCCGATCTTGACCTGTTAAGATTACCGGAGGATGCAAAAGAAAGACATGCGATCCGTCTGATCAATCCGATCAACATTGATCTTTCTCTTATGAGAACAACATTGGCGCCTCAGATGCTCCATGCGATGGCAAGAAATCAGAAGAAAGCAATCTTAGAGGGAAGAATTTTTGAACTTGGAAATATTTTCATTCCAAAGGAACTTCCGCTTACAGAATATCCGGATGAGAGAGAAACGCTCTGCGTTGGATTATTCGGTGAGAACGAATCCTTCTACACTTTAAAAGGATTTGCCGAGACGGTTGCAGATGCACTGAATATTACATTCACATACGAGGCGGCTGAAAATACATTCCTTCATCCATATCAGACAGCAGAGATTTTCTGTGAGGGTGAGAAAGTCGGATATCTTGGAAAGGTTTCTTACGAGATCATGGATGAACTTGATATGCGTGTACCGGCTTACGTCATGGAGATTGATCTTGCATCCCTGAAAAAATGGTATGGAAAAGAGCAGATCTTTACTCCATTGCCAAAATTTGCAGAAGAAAAACGTGATTTTGCGTTTGTTGTAGATAAAGCTATCACCTGTGCGCAGATTGAAAATGGTATCAAAGAGGCCTGCGATTATGTCACAGATGTAACATTATTTGATGTCTACGAAGGAATCCAGCTTGGACCGGATAAGAAGAGCATGGCATTCTCTGTTGTATTTACTCCGGATGAGGAAGAGTTCACAACTGAGATGGTAGAAGGATTTGTCAAGAAAATCTTAAAGAACTTAGAGAAAACACTTGATATCAGGCTTCGTGCATAATATGATAGAAACATGGCAAAGAGTCGCAGTAGCGGCTCTTTGTTATGTACAGAAAATGCTAATAGATGGAGAATAATCATGGATGTAAAAGATTTTTATTATGATCTTCCACAGGAACTCATTGCACAGGATCCATTGGAGGATCGTTCCAGCTCCAGACTGATGGTTTTAGATAAGATCACAGGAGAAGTGGAACACAGACATTTTAAGGATATTATAGAGTATTTAAGACCGGGCGACTGCCTTGTCATTAATAACACAAAGGTAATCCCAGCACGTCTTTATGGCGTGAAGGAAGGTACCGAGGCCAAAATCGAAATCCTTCTCTTAAAAAGAAAAGAAAATGATATCTGGGAAACACTTGTAAAACCGGGAAAGAAATGCAAGATCGGAACGAAAATTGTTTTCGGCGAAGGGATTTTGACCGGTGAAGTTGTCGATATTGTAGAGGAAGGCAACAGGCTCATCCAGTTCCATTATGAGGGGATTTTCGAAGAGATATTAGACCGGCTTGGACAGATGCCGCTGCCACCGTACATTACACATCAGCTTCAGGATAAGAACCGTTACCAGACAGTTTATGCCAAATATGACGGATCCGCTGCCGCTCCGACAGCAGGACTTCATTTCACACCGGAGCTGTTGCAGCAGGTGCGTGACATGGGGGTAGAAATTGCGGAAGTAACACTGCATGTCGGACTTGGAACGTTCCGTCCGGTCAAGGAAACAGATGTGTTAAAGCATCATATGCATTCTGAATTTTATAAAATCGAACAGTCAGAAGCGGATAAGATCAATAAAGCGAAAAAAGAAGGACACCGTGTCATTGCAGTGGGAACAACAAGCACCAGAACTTTAGAGTCTGCTGCGGACGAGAATGGTTTCCTCACAGAAAAAAGCGGATGGACAGAAATTTTTATTTATCCGGGATATCAGTTCAAAGTCATCGATGCACTGATCACTAATTTCCATCTGCCGGAATCCACACTGGTAATGCTTGTATCCGCACTTGCCGGAAGAGAACATGTACTGGCAGCCTATGAGACCGCAGTAGAAGAAAAATATCGCTTTTTCAGTTTTGGCGATGCGATGTTTATTGTAGACCGGGAGTCTTAAAACTACTTGTAATCGCAAAGAACTTGTTATACAATTATTTTAAATTTTTCATGAAGGAGAAGTGAGGTATGGAGGAGCGGAGAAAGCATAAGAGACTTGATCTGGAAGTCATGGTTGAATTAGAACGATTAGATGAAGAAAGCGTGACCACTTTGAAATATGTCCATGTCGAGGTGACAGATATTTCAAGAAGCGGTCTCGGATTTAAGTCGAAGGCAGATCTTGAGATTGGGAGCTATTACGATACAAGGATTCAGATCTGGACGAAAGAAGTTGTGGATGCTGTTATTGAAATCGTCCGGAGAGATGCTTTGCCGGAGGGCGGTTATAAATATGGATGCAGGTTTATTGGGATGACGGATACTGACGCACTCAAGATAGATATTTACCAGATATTTAATGATCTGTAAAAGAACCGGGGATCCGATACTACAATGCAGGAGTATATCGCTATGTCGTTTCAAAAAATAAAATCATCTACATCACGGTGTTTTGATATCAGCACAGCAGCATTGCATATCATTGCAATGCTGTTCATGCTGATGGATCACCTTTGGGCAACACTTCTTCCGGCGCAGGAATGGCTGACCTGTGTTGGCAGGATCGCATTTCCGATTTTTGCATTTATGTCGGTAGAAGGTTATTTTCATACCCATAATTTCAAAAAGTACTTATTGCGAATGCTGGTTTTTGCAGTGATCTCAGAGATACCGTTCGATCTGATGTATGGCGGAACATGGTTTTATCCGGTCCACCAGAATGTGATCTGGACGTTTATCCTTGGTCTTTTAGGAATCCATATAATGGAAACAGTGCGAAAGAAAAAGAAAACACCTGTTTTTGTACTGACAGCCATATTGGTTACGATTGCCGGAGGTTTACTCGGGACACTGACAATGGTGGATTATTATGGAATCGGTGTACTGACTGTTTTTATTTTTTACTTTTTCCGCGGACGCAAATGGTGGTGTCTGCTTGGTCAAATTGCTGCTCTTTATTGGGTAAATGTGGAATTGCTTGGCGGATTAATGTATCCGGTCCGTTTGTTCGGTATGGAGTTTGAACTCTGCCAGCAGGGGCTTGCATTGCTTGCATTAGTGCCAATCTGGCTTTACAGAGGACGACAGGGATATCACAGCAAACCATTCCAGTATTTCTGCTATGCATTCTATCCGGTCCACATGCTCATTCTGGTGCTGATACTAGGCTTTGTGAACCGGTGATCTGTCTGATGTTGACTGGTCAGGAGAATATTTTTAATTTGTTGTCTCCCGGCGGATAAGGATAGGCGTAATTTGTTTATGGATCGGTTCTGCCAGCGGAACTGGTTTTCTCTTTTTACGTTCTTCCATCTGCTGCACTAATAATTCCATGGAGGTGTGTGCGATCACATCGATTTGCTGTCCAATGGTTGTGATCGGCAAAATAGCTTCACTGGCAATCGGAGAGTTGTCAAACCCTACCAGTTCATATGTGTCAGGGAGACATCCATATTTTTGAAAGATTAGATTCAGGAACATATTTGCATAGGTGTCGTTCGCAAGAAAGACACCTTTTTTTTGTCCGGGATATTTTTCATCGATATCAGCAAAGATGATTTTCATTTGTGAAAAGAGCTCCTGATAAGAATCTCCACACACATTAAGATTTAATTCATAAGGCACATGATGTTCTTTACAGGTGTCTTCAAATGCACGAATTCTGTTGTAGGCAGGAATAATCTTTGGCACATCTGCATTAATATGAATCAGCACATCACAATGGTCACGGATCAAAAGTGATGCAGCCTGCAGAGCTCCCATATAATTATCAGTTGTGACACTGCAGATATGTTCTGCCTCACGTTCAATTGCTATGACAGGAATCTGATAAGAAGCAAGCTTTTCGGAAGCAAGCGTATGGCTTAATACGATCAGGCCTTCGATCTGATAAGACATCAATTCTTCAATATACTGCTCCTCCTCATCTGGTCCGTTATCACTGACAAAAACAAGAAATTTATAATGATAATCACGGTAGCTGGAAAGAAGCTGGGTAAGCATTTCTGAGTAGTAGTGAAGGTAAAGATTTGGTACGATAATCCCGATAAATTCACTTTTCCCATTTGCGAGCACCTTTGCGAGTTTGTTCTTTTTATATCCTAAATCCTCAAGAGCCTGAGATATTTTTTCCTGATTTTCAAGTGTCAGTGAATCCGGATGATTAAAATATCTTGAAATTGTAGTTTTGGAAAAATGCGTGTATTCTGCAATGTCAGCAAATGTCACCTGTTTTTTCGCCATAAGTATCTGTCTCCTTTACGCATTGTCTATTGTATTTATCAGTATGTTAAAATATGAATTGTTTCGTTACAGTTTCATATTACACATAGTATAGCAATTAAGTTCTTGAATATCAATAAAAAAATAACTGGTTACGTAACTGGTTACTTTAACTTAAAAAAGTGTTGACATCTATTGGAAAATAGGTTATTATCCAATTATAAAGTAACCGGTTACTTTGCCGGTTATACAACAAGACTAAATGGAGGAATAGTGTATGAAAAGAGGGTTGAAACAAAAAAAGTCTACAGGCAGACAAACGCTTGTAAGTAAAGTTTCCTATGTCAAAAGAAACTGGCAGCTGTATGTGTTTTTCCTGATGCCGGCATTGGTGTTAACAATTATATTTAAGTATCTTCCGATGGGTGGGCTGCTCATCGCATTCGAAGATTATAATGTGATCAAAGGTGTTTTTGGAAGTCCCTGGGTAGGGCTGGAATACTTCAAACGGTTTTTATCCTCACCGGATTTTATGAGTTATCTGTTAAACACATTAAAACTCAGCATTTATGGACTGCTTTGGGGTTTTCCGATTCCAATTATCCTGGCATTATTACTGAACCGGATCCGTAAGCAAGGTATAAAAAAGAAAATACAGCTTTTAATCTATGCACCTAACTTTATTTCCGTTATCGTACTCTGCGGTATGGTACGTATGTTTTTATCACCGGTTGGTCCGATGAACCGTATTCTCGGTATCACTACAAATTGGATGACAATGCCGACTGCCTTCAGGACAATTTATATTGCAAGCGGAATCTGGCAGGGAGCAGGTTGGGCATCCATCATGTACACGGCAGCTTTAGCCAATGCCAGTAAAGAATTAGAAGAAGCGGCTGTTATGGATGGTGCAAATCTGCTGCAGCAAATCTGGTATGTCGAGTTGCCGGCCATTAAAGATATTATTGTAATTCAGTTTATTTTACAGGCCGGAAACATTATGAGTATCGGATTTGAAAAAGCATATGCATTACAGACGGATATGAACCTTCCGGCATCTGAGATTTTATCAACTTATGTGTATCGGATCGGACTTCTGAACGGAGATTATGGCTACTCAACGGCTGTCGGATTGTTCAACTCTGTCATTAATGTTATTTTATTGATTTTCGTAAATTTTGTAGTAAAGAAAATAAACGATGGAGAAGGATTATAGGAGGATGAAAAGATGGAAACATCAAGAAAAATAAAATATTCGGGAATTGACCGTCTGATTTTAGGTATAGCATATGTGCTTCTCGGTTTGTTTGTTCTTTCGATTGTTATACCTTTGATATATGTAGTTCTGGCATCTTTTATGGATCCGACTGTTTTAAATAATCAGGGACTGAGTTTTCGGATAAAAGACTGGACATTAGATGCATACCGGCGTGTTTTAGAGAATGAAATGATATGGAGAGGATTTTTTAATTCATTTTTCTATTCGCTGGCGTTTACTGCAATTTCTGTTTTTATAACACTACTTGCAGCTTATCCGATGTCAAAAAAAGAGTTTGTCGGCAGAAATTTTTTTAATGTAATTTTTCTGATCACTATGTTTTTTGGTGGTGGAATGATTCCGACATTTATATTAATCAACCGTTTACATATGGTGAATACTGTATGGGCTATTTTAATACCCGGAGCATTCAATGTATGGAATATGATTCTTGCAAGAACTTATTACCAGTCAATACCAAAGGAACTCAGAGAGGCGTCATCTATTGATGGTGCAAATGAAATCCAGCATTTTTTCAAAATTATGATTCCGGTGTGTAAACCAATCATTGCAGTACTGGCACTCTGGTCTTTTGTTGGAATGTGGAACAGCTATTTTGATGCACTGATTTATTTGAATGATGCAGATCTGCAGCCATTACAGCTTGTGCTTCGTTCCATTCTTGTACAGAATACGCCACAGCCTGGAATGATCGCTGATATCCAGAGTACGGCTGAGATGGCAAAAGTAGCGGAACAGTTAAAATATGCGACTATTGTTGTGTCAAGCTTACCATTATTAATTATGTACCCATTTTTCCAGAAATATTTCGACAAAGGAATTATGGTTGGATCTGTAAAAGGTTAAAGAAGGGGGACTTCCTATATGCGTAGAAAAATAAATAGAATGTTGTCATTCGGGCTTGCACTGATCATGATGTTTAGTATAGCCGGCTGCGGAAGCAATGCACAGCCACAGGCAGAGATAGATCCGGACACTCCGGTTTCCGAAGTACAGTTTCCGTTAAAAGAAACTGAGGAATTATCCTTTATTACCAGTGCACCGGCAACCTCAACGCAGGATCCGAATGAAAGGATCATTTTTCAAAGACTTGAGGAACAGACGAATGTGCATATTAAATGGACGTGTTTTGTATCGGATCAGTTTTCTGATAAAAAAAATCTTGCATTAGCACAATTTGGCAATCTGCCGGATGGCTTGTTTAATGCCGGAATGAGTGATTACGATCTGCTTCGTTATGCAAAGCAGGGGATTATTATTCCCCTTGAAAATCTGATCGATAAATATATGCCAAATCTTCAGGCTGTATTTGAAAAATATCCGGAATACCGCACAATGTGTACCGCACCGGATGGACATATTTATTCATTTCCATGGATCGAACAGCTTGGTGCCGGTAAAGAAGCCATACAGGCCATCGGAGATATCGCATATATCAATAAAAAATGGCTGGATTATCTCGGATTGGAAATACCAACAACAACGGATGAACTGGAACAGGTATTAATTGCATTCCGGGATCACGCGGATGAATTGCAGGAAGAATTTGATATTGAAGGTGATGTGATACCGATGTCCTTTATTATCAACAATGGAGATCAGGATCCCGCCATTCTGATCAATGGATTTGGAGAAGGCTATGGTGATACCGGGGATCATTTTGCAGTGACGGATGAAGGAAAGGTCATTTACACAGCTGTTCAGGAAGGGTATAAAGAAGGCATTGAATGGCTGCATAAATTAGTAACAGAAGATCTTATAGATCCGGAAGCGTTCACGCAGGAATGGTCTACCTATGTTGCAAAAGGTAAAAACCACCGATATGGTCTTTGCTTCTCCTGGGATATTGCAAATATTGATAACAATGTTGATTATGTAATGCTCCCTGCACTTACAGGTCCGACGGGTGTGCGGAATATCACAAGACAAAACAATAGTGAGACCAGTGGTTTTGACAGAGGACGCTGTGTACTTACGACCAGTTGCAGAAATACTGCACTGGCAGCAGCATGGATCGATCAGATGTATGCACCATTACAGTCTCCACAGAACAATTGGGGCAGTTATGGTGAGACAGATTCCTTTAATATTTTTGAATTATCTACAAACGAAAAAGGTGACCCGATGTTAAAGCATATGGATTTAGGCGACCAGTCTCCGGTAGAAGTCCGCGAGGCACAGTCAGTCAATGGTCCGCTTGCCATCTTAAATGAATATTATGGTGAGTATGTAACACAGCCGGAAGATGCAAAATGGCGGCTTGACAATATGCATGAGACATATTTGGCAGATATGAACAGTAAATACGTTTATCCGAATGTATTTATGAGTATAGAAGACACGAATAAGGTGTCGCAATATGACACAGATATTAAAAAATATGCCGAACAGAAAAAAGCCGACTGGATTTTAAATGGCGGCATAGAAAAGGAATGGGATTCCTATCTTGAAAAAATGGAAAAATATGGATTATCAGATTATCTTTCCATTAAGCAGAAATACTTTGACAACTATCAGAAATCATTATCAGAATAATTAGGAGAGAAATAATATGAGCAATATGTTAGAAAAAGCCAGAAAATACGAGACAGAAAAAATTGCTGCTACAGATCCGCAGACAAAACCTTTATTTCATGTTTCTGCTCCAACCGGATGGATCAACGATCCAAATGGATTTTCGTTTTACGATGGACAGATACATCTGTTTTATCAATATCATCCATATAACAGGGAATGGGGACCAATGCACTGGGGGCATAGCGTTACGTGCGATATGATCCACTGGGAACAGCTTCCAGCGGCACTTGCTCCGGATGAAGAATATGATAAAGCCGGATGCTTTTCAGGAAGTGCGATCGAAGCAGATGGTAAACATGTACTTGTATATACAGGAGTAACCAGAATAAAACAGCCTGACGGAAGTGAGCAGGATCGTCAGAATCAGTGTATTGCATTTGGTGATGGAAAAGATTATCAGAAATATGACAAAAATCCTGTCATGACCGGAGAAATGCTTCCAGAGGGATGCAACAGGGTAGATTTCCGTGATCCGAAGATCTGGAAAGAAAATGATACCTATTATATGATCGTTGGCAATAAAAATGAAAATCAGATCGGACAGGTTGTGTTATGTTCAAGCAAAAATCTGACTGACTGGAAATTTGAAACAATTCTTGCTTCAAACGAAAGCGGAAAAATTGGTACAATGTGGGAGTGTCCGGACTTCTTTCAGCTGGGCAGTAAAAGAGTGCTGATCTGTTCACCGCAGGATATGAAAGCGCAGAAATATGAGTTTCATAATGGACATAACAGTGTTTATTTTCTTGGGGACTATGATGAAAAAGCACATACATTTGTAAAAGAATTGCCGCATGCACTTGATTATGGAATGGATTTTTATGCACCGCAGACAACTGAACTGCCGGACGGCAGACGTATTATGATCGCATGGATGAAATCCTGGGATGCATGTGTGATTCCAAATTCACAGGTTTGGCAGGGAATGATGACTCTGCCGAGGGAATTGGAATTAAAAGATGGTAAAATCTGGCAGACACCGGTGCGTGAAATTGAAAAGTATCATAAAAATCCATGTCGATATGATCATGCAGAAATAAATCAGGAAACAACACTGTGTGGAATTGAAGGCCGGACGATCGACCTTACCGTTTTACTGGAAGAGGATGAATTTCAAACATTTTCCATGAAACTTGCCGCAAATAAGGAATATGAAACAAGCTTTACTTATCATAAGGCTGAAAATATGCTTGAGATCGATCGCACTTATTGCGGTGTGACAAAAGATGTTGTCTGCGTGCGGAAACTGAAGATTTCAAATCCGGAAGGGCTTAAGAAAATGAGATTTATTTTGGATCGTCAGTCGATCGAACTATTCCTGAACGATGGGGAGCAGGTTGCGACAACAGCCATCTGTACGCCGTTGGAAGCGCAGGAAATCCATTTCTGCAGTGACAAAAAGATGCATATAAATGTTGAAAAGTATGATATAATGAGTGCAAGTGAGAAGAATGCATTTATGCATTCGGCGAACGACGAAATTATTGAGTGATGAAATCACGATATAGTAAAATTATAAAACAAAAACAACTATCAGACACGGAGGAAAAGGTATGGATGTTGTAGCTTTAGGCGAATTACTCATTGATTTTACCGAAAATGGGATCAGCAGTCAGGGAAATCCATTATTTGAGGCAAATCCGGGCGGTGCTCCATGCAACGTACTGGCAATGTTAACAAAGCTCGGACATAAGACAGCTTTTATCGGAAAAGTAGGAAATGATTTTTTTGGAAAACAGCTGGAACAGACGATTATGGAAGTCGGGATTGATGCATCAGGCTTACAGAAAGATGATGACGTACATACGACGTTAGCACTGGTACATACTTATCCGGATGGAGACAGGGATTTTTCGTTTTACAGAAATCCTGGTGCAGATATGATGCTGACAGAAGAGGAAGTCCCGGAAGAGTTGATAAAGGGAACACGAATCTTTCATTTTGGCACACTGTCCATGACACACGAAGGTGTACGAAATGCAACCAAAAAAGCACTTTGTGCTGCAAAAGAAGCTGGTGCTGTCATTTCCTTTGATCCGAATCTGCGCGAGCCGCTCTGGAACTCCTTAGATGAAGCAAAAGAACAGGTGCTTTACGGATTAGGACAGTGTGACATTTTAAAGATTTCTGATAACGAGATTCAGTGGCTGACCGGAGAAGAAGATTTCACAAAGGGTGTACATTGGATCCTTGAGAGATATCATATTCCATTGATCCTTGTATCCATGGGCAGGGAAGGAAGCCGTGCTTATTATAAAGATCTTATTGTAGAAGTGAAACCTTTTATACAGAAGAATACGATAGAGACAACCGGAGCCGGAGATACCTTCTGTGCATGTGTTCTCCATTATATTTTAGAGCATGGACTTACCGATCTTACAGAGAATGACCTGAAAGAGATGCTGACTTTTGCAAATGCAGCGGCATCCATTATCACTACACGCAAAGGCGCACTCCGCGTAATGCCGGAACGGGAAGAGGTTGAAAAATTGTTATCCTGTTTCAATTGATACTGTGTATACAATATATGAGCGGCAGATTACCGCTCATATATTGTATAATGATGTTTTCTAAGCAACTGTACTGCTGCATCTAATGATATTCTGTCATACATTTCCAGACGTAATACTCCATCTTCAAACTCACGGTTGTGAATGATGCCGATATTTTTAATACTCAGATGATTACTTGCAAGTATTGTAGCAACTGTCGCAATACCACCAGCCTCATCTAAAAGATCTAAATACAGTTCATATATTTCTTTGATCGGACCTTTGTTCGTGATCGCAATTGAATCCCTGTAATCTTTGGCGGACTGAAAATCCTGAAGCAGTGCATCTGCATCAGAAGATAAAATATCGTGTTTGGTTTTCTCTAACATTTCCTCATAGGCATCGATCAGCCGCACGATCTGTTCACTGTTGGACTGGCAGATATTCTGCCACATAACAGGAGAGGAGGAAGCGATTCTGGTCAGATCTTTAAATCCCCCGGCAGCGATCGTCTTCATCGTCTCGTCTGCGTCGTCGGATTTTTTGACAAGGTTGACGAGACTGTATGCGATGATGTGCGGCAGATGGCTGATGGCAGCTGTGGCATAATCGTGTAAATGATAGTCTAATACCAGGGCGACAGCACCTAACTGGGTCACCAGGGAACGAAATTCTTCTAGGCGTTCCGGTGATGTCTTCGTTGTGGGTGTCAGAATATAATATGCATTTTCCAGCAAATATTCATTTGCATTTTTTAAGCCTGTTTTTTCAGAGCCGGCCATCGGATGCCCGCCGATAAAGCAATCCTCCATTGCGAGGGCAGTCACTTCTTCATGAATATCTGTTTTGACGCTTCCGACATCTGTGATGATACATCCGTTTTTGATATTTCCTTTTAACTGGCGCAGGTATTCGATATTTCTTTTGACCGGTGTGCACAGAAAAATATAATCGCAGTCATAAAAATCTTTGATCTCACATAAATTCTGATTGGAGATCAGATGTTCTCCGTAAGCTTCTGTAATGGTTTCCTGATGACCGGCAGTTGCGATAATGGTTACATCAGGGTAAAGTGTATGAATTTTTTTTGCAATGGACCCTCCGATCAAACCAAGTCCGATAAATCCTATTTTCTGAAACAAATCATGTTCCCCCATAAGTCATTTTTGTATATTTAGAAAGTCTTATACATCATATCCACATTTTATGAAAAAGTCAACACGTTAAAGTATAAAAGTGATTGGTTAAAGCATAAAAGCGATTAGTTATTTCATGAAAAAGGAAAACAGAACATTTTCTACGAATATGTACAAATTGTGAATATTGTGTAAACAATCAAATAAAAATTGCTAAAAATGTTCAAAATGCATACATAATATATAAACAATCCAATGATAATATAATAATAGTTAGTAAATATGAATAAATATATTGTAAAAAAGTGGAAAATTTAGTAAAATATAACCATTAACAACATTCGGTGATGACGAAACAAAATCATCAATGAAAAATGTATGGGAGGATTTGCTATGAACGTTTACACAACTGACAAAATTCGCAATGTGGTTCTCTTAGGCCATGGGGGATCCGGCAAGACAAGTCTTGTCGAGGCAATGGCTTATCTTGCAGGAATGACAACCCGTATGGGAAAAGTTGCAGACGGCAACACGATCAGTGATTACGACAAGGAAGAGACAAAACGTCTTTTCTCCATCAACACTTCCGTGATCCCGGTTGTCTGGGGCGATACGAAGATCAACATCCTTGATACACCCGGATATTTTGATTTTGTAGGGGAAGCAGAAGAGGCAGTGAGCGTGGCAGATGCGGCGATCATTGTAGTTTCCGGTAAGGCAGGGATCGAGGTCGGGACGAAGAAAGCATGGGAGATGTGCGAGAAATACAAACTTCCGAGAATGGTATTCGTAACGGATATGGATATTGACGAGGCAAGCTACCGGCAGGTTGTGGAAGATCTTCAGCAGATGTACGGCAAGCGCATCGCACCGTTCCATCTTCCAGTCAGAGAGAATGGAAAGTTTGTCGGATATGTCAATGTGCTGCAGCAGAGAGCCAAGAGATGGAAAGAAGATGGAACCGTAGAAAAGTCTGATGTTCCGGATTACTCCAAAGACAACTTAAATATCTGCAGGGAAGCATTGATGGAAGCTGTCGCTGAGACGAGTGAAGAGTTTATGGAACGCTATTTTAACGGCGAAGAGTTCTCGGAGGATGAGATCCGTCAGGCACTCCGTGTGAATGCGGCAGACGGCAGCATTGTTCCGGTTCTGATGGGTTCCAACACACTGGCAAGAGGAATGTATACATTGCTGGTCGATATTGTGAAGTATCTGCCAAGTCCGGAAAAACGTTCCTGTACCGGTATCAATGCCAAGACGAATGAAGTGTACAGTGCAGATTATGATTTTGCAAAACCAAAGTCAGCTTATGTATGGAAGACGATCGTAGATCCGTTTATTGGAAAATACTCCCTGATCAAAGTAAATTCAGGTGTTTTGAAAACGGATGATGTGTTATATAACTACCACAAAGATGTGGAAGAAAAAATTGGAAAATTGTATGTGCTCTGTGGTAACAAACCGGAGGAAGTAAAGGAACTTCATGCAGGTGATATCGGTGCTTTGGCAAAATTAGCAAGCCCGGCAACCACGGATTCCCTTTCCACAAAAGCAAACCCGATTTTGTATATTCGAACCTCTATCTCCACACCATATACTTATATGAGATATAAGGCAGTGAATAAGGGCGATGAGGATAAGATATCACAGGCTCTCCAGAAACTTATGATGGAAGATCTTACATTGAAAGCAGTCAATGACAGTGAGAATGGTCAGACACTCCTCTATGGAATGGGAGACCAGCATTTGGAAGTTGCTGTCAGCAAACTTTTAAACCGCTACAAAGTAGAAGTCGAACTGACGAAACCTAAGATTGCATTCCGGGAAACAATCCGCAAGAAAGCAGATGTGGAGTACAAGTATAAAAAGCAGTCCGGCGGTCACGGACAATATGGACACGTCAAGATGACATTTGAACCATCCGGCGATCTGGAACAGCCATATGTATTTGAACAGACGGTTGTTGGCGGAACAGTTCCAAAGAACTATTTCCCGGCAGTAGAAAAGGGAATTCAGGAATCCTGCCTGAAAGGTCCTGTCGCTGCATATCCGGTTGTCGGTGTGAAGGCAGTTTTATACGATGGTTCTTATCATCCGGTAGATTCCTCAGAGATGGCATTTAAAACCGCTGCAAAGCAGGCATTTAAGAAAGGCTTCTTAGAGGCTTCCCCGGTTCTCTTAGAACCGATCGCATCATTGAAAGTGGTCGTGCCGGATAAGTATACCGGAGATATTATGGGAGATCTGAACAAGCGGCGTGGACGTGTGCTTGGAATGAACCCGACAGATCATGGTTATCAGGAGATCGTTGCAGATATTCCGTATATGGAATTATTTGGCTATAACACGGATCTTCGTTCCATGACAGGTGGAAGCGGTACATATTCTTATGAGTTTTCAAGATATGAGCAGGCTCCGTCTGATATACAGGAGAAAGAGATTGCTGCAAGAGCAAGCAAAGTAGAGAAACTCGACGAGTAAAGGAGGAGATGTGGATTTATGAAGATCACAAGAAATATTTTCATAATTTTATATGCAATACTTCTTGTGATCAACGATCCACAGGTCGCACGTGCCCATACGATCGAAGGAATCGGAATCTCTCAGGCAGGTATCATTGAAAACAAACCTGTTTATGTTGATCCGTATGAAGAAACCGGTCAGAAGGCATATCATATTACCTATATTCTGAATGGAGGAGAGAACAGCATTTCCAACCGTGAGGTCTATCACGAAAAGGAACTTCCGGTGACATTGGATGTCCCGGTGAAGGAAGGTTATAATTTTGCCGGATGGTATACAGACAGCAGTTATACAAAGAAGGTGACAGAGATCACAAAGAAAAGTCCTTCTGAACTTGTTCTTTTTGCAAAATGGACAAAGACAATCGACAGTTATCTGAACGTTGAGATGTATTCTTATCACACCGGAAATCTGCTTGCGATGAACCAGAAAGAATTAAGACAGTGCAGTTATAATTTTATGGATGAATTATCCATTCCGGGAATGCCTTCCACCAGAGAAAAAGATTATGTAAACAACTATATCAACACAGCAGATATGTGCATGCAGGGACTTTGTTTTACACCGGATTACGTGATCATGACAGCATACACTGAGGATAAAAATGAACCGGGAGCCCTGATGGTATTTGACCGGGAAACCGGAGATTATCTTGTGACACTTGGAATGAAAAAAGACAGTCACCTTGGTGGTGTTGCTTTTGACGGAGAAAATTTATGGGTATGTCACTCTAATTCCAATACACTAGAGCGTATCTCCTATGAATATATCAGGCTGATCGCGGAAGATGCACCTGGTTATTGTATTGATGCATCTGCAATTTCAGACGAATATTATCTGAGAAATACACCTTCCTGCATTACCTGTTATGGTGGCCGTATCTGGGTCGCAACTTACAATAAGATGTTCCGCTCCAAAATGTATGCATACACCTATGACACACAGTTAGACAAATTGGTTGCATTGAGTAATTACAATATTCCATGCAAAGTGCAGGGAATTGCATTTGATTCACAGGGTGCCGTATACTTAAGTACATCGCTTGGAAGAAGCAATTCTTCTTACCTGAAAGTATATTCTTCTCTGATTGCATTGAACCAGAGCCCGTCAACACCATCGGTTAAGGTGGAGATGCCTCCGTGCTCCGAGGAAATCGCAATTGTGGACAATAACCTTTATGTTTTGTTTGAGTCTGCAAGCTCAAAGTATTTTGAAGGTACAGATGGCAAGGGAACCAGTGTAGCACCAATTGATAAAGTACTAAAAGTGAATGTTGCAACTATCTGGTAAGAAATTGCCAGATGGAAACATGCATCATAAAGTGTATGAGAAAGAAGCGGGCGGCCTCTATTGAGACTGTCCGCTTCTTTCTTTCATGAGCCGGATGATTTTATCTGCTTTTTCTGCTTCCTCCGGTGACATGCTCTGTTTTAATATCGAAATCATAAGTTCTGTTTCAGGCTTTGTGAACTGGATATTCTGCTTTTTGGCAGAGGAGAGCGTGCCGAGCAGAAATGGCATCATGTCTTTCATTTCGGTAGGTTTTTTACTGTTTGCAAAATTCATTAAAAAAGAAAGCTTTTCCGGTGACAGATTCTGAAATACCGGATTGGTTTTAAAAACATCATTTTCCATAGAAAATCCTCTCTGATTTTTTTTACAACAAATAAAGGCTGATGGTGTTATCCTGCAAAAATTGTTTCATAGGTTTCAAGCATGGAAAACATATTGGTCAGCATATCGATCGTCTCAAGCTCTTTTGGGGTACAGAAAGGGCGGAGGCTGTTTAAAAGTGACTGTGGGTTGTTTTCCTCTTCTGGCAGAGAGCACATGGATAAGACCTGCTCTTCCTGTGAAAAGATATGAAGCGTATTTTGAAGTTCCATATACTTTATTAATATGGCAAATTGTTTTTTTTGTGAACTTTTCATGTATGGAATTACGGTTTTTAGCATCTGAATCTCTCTCGTCTGCGTCATAGTATCGAAAGGGGTAAGTGTTGTAGCTTCGTCCATAAGAATTGCCTTTTTCTTTTATTTTATGTGCGAAAAGAAACAATATGCCAGATATGTCGCAAACGAATTTTCAAAGCATAGGATAGAGAGAGGAGGAAAAATGTCATGTTAGTGGTGGAAAATAACAGTGTTTATGAGATAGATGAAGAGTGTCTCAAAAGAAGAAGTGTGCCAGAGGAATGTGAGGTATACAAGAAGATTGTCAGAGAGCGGGAAGTGGCAAAGAACAAAGAGAAAACGGAAAAACCAAAGTAAACGACAAAAAACCACCCAGACCGTGAAGTCTGGGTGGTTTACCGGTCAGGGGAACTTTAGGTCCCCCATTGATGTCTGCCTGCGATTAGCAGAAGCCGTTTCCGTTACCACATCCGCCACAGCAGAGAAGAAGTAAGATGATCCATAAGCAGTCATTTCCACCGCCACATCCGTTGTTGCCACAGAATCCGCCGTTATTACCACAGCAGCAGCTCAATAAAATGATGATCCAGAGAATAGAGTTGCATCCTCCCTCATTACATCCACATCCACCACAGTTTGTTGCAGCTAAATCACTCATGTTAAATCCTCCAAATTTTTCTTACACTGTATCTTATGGAACAGAGGAGAATGTGTTACAGTTTTTGAAAAATAAATTTTTTTTGCTATTGAGATATAAAAATGGGTTTGCTATAGTTAAGTTAATCATAACAATAAAAGTATAAAATAATGATATAGAATCACAACGTACACAGGAGGATGAGGATGGAATTTGTAATGATCGTAGAGCCGGATGAGGTGGGGAGAAAAAGACTTGAGGCAGTTTTCCAGACAGAAAAGCCTTCTTTTTCTTATCAGATTACAGGGAGACCGGAGGAGGCACTGGATATATTAGAACATCAGAAAACAGATGTTTTAGTATGTGAGACGAGTCTTTCCGTACTCAGTGGAAGAGAATTTTTCACCATGGCAAAAATGATCTCGCCGGATACGGTCCGTGTGGCAATGACGAGTGCAGAGCATGTAAAAGACATCCTCTCTTTTCTGAATGAATGTGATATCTACAAATTGATCATGAAACCGTGTGCGTCATTTGCTGATTTTATCGAACCGGTGAATGCGGCATTGGAGTATCACCGCCTGAAAAAACAGGCAGAATCAGATCTTGAGCAGGCAAATATGAATCTCTTTTTCTCGGAGAAGGATTTTGAGAGAATTGAGGAGAGACAAAAGGAGAATGTCATGCTCTATAAGCAGGCAGCAGAGGTTGTCATGACGATGCTGAAGCAGCATTTGACGATAGGGCAGATGGATTCCGTGGGAGAATACATGATGGAACATTATCTGAGGGATCTGCTCGGATATTATCTGGAGACAATGATCCATGAAAATGGTAATTATCTGATGGGGTATAACCGGTTAAAAAATGAATTTCATCATGAGGATGCCGGACAAAGTTTCCATATGATAAAGAAAGAAGACTGCGAGATCCCACCGGAGATTTTCCGGAAGATTCTTTTCCTCCTGATGATACTCACAAAAGCATGCAGGCAGATTCTGGGTAAATATGCTGTTTCGGTTACCATGGAGACGGCATCTGAAAAGTTTTTTGTGGTACGTTTCAGTTGTGACTATTCGCAGAATCTCGATAAAAATGGACAGATCATTTACACCGGAGAGAATCAGGAATGTCACAAAGATATTATGGATCTGACAGAAAAAATTACGGACAGTATCGTATATCGTACGGTTTCCCTGGAAAAAGAAAACAGATATATCTTAAACTGTGCGATTGAGCGCAGAAATCATAGAGTGGATTCATAACCCAAAAGCGAACCATAACTAATTGTTATAATAAATATAAGATATTATGCATTGACAAATAGCAGCAAGAGTGCCTAAAATAAAGAAGGTATAATTGTATACAATTATGCATGTGAAAATAGTCAAATATTTTGCATATATATTCGTTTACTATAAGGAGGATGTTATGAGAGAAGTTGTAATGAATCAAAAGACAAATCTATTGCAGTTAGAAGAACATTTCTACCAGTTAGTGGATGTGGAAGAACCAAATGTATTCCATAATCTGTTTCCTTATGATGAAATTCCAAAGATTGCGTTTAATGACCGTATCGTGCCGCATAATATGCCGGAAAATATCTGGATCACAGATACGACATTTCGTGACGGTCAGCAGTCACGCGCCCCTTATTCCACCGAGCAGATTGTAACGATTTATGACTATCTGCACCGACTGGGCGGAGAAAATGGTCTGATCCGCGCCAGCGAATTTTTCCTTTACAGTAAAAAAGATCGGGATGCAGTGTACAAATGTCTGGAAAAAGGATATAAATTTCCCGAAATTACCAGCTGGATTCGCGCGAGCAAGGAGGACTTCAAGCTGGTGAAAGAGATCGGCATGAAGGAAACCGGTATTCTGGTCAGCTGTTCCGATTATCACATTTTCATGAAATTGAAAATGACCCGCAAACAGGCAATGGAGCATTACCTGAGCGTCATCAAGGAGTGCCTGGAAGAGGGAATCAGTCCCAGATGCCATCTGGAGGATATCACGCGGGCCGATATTTACGGATATGTTGTTCCGTTTTGTCTGGAGCTGATGAAGCTGATGAAGGAATATCAGATTCCAATCAAAATCCGCGCCTGCGATACGATGGGCTACGGCGTCAACTATCCGGGTGCCGTTATCCCGAGAAGCGTACAGGGAATTATCTATGCGCTGCACACGCACGCGGGTGTTCCCCACGAGCTGTTGGAATGGCACGGACACAACGATTTCTATAAGGCAGTTGTCAATTCCTCGACGGCATGGCTGTATGGCTGCTCCGGTGTCAACACCTCGCTGTTCGGTATCGGCGAGCGTACCGGTAATACGCCTCTGGAAGCGATGGTATTTGAATATGCACAGCTGCGCGGCACGTTAAACGGCATGGACACCAGGGTGATCACCGAGCTGGCAGAATACTACGAAAAAGAAATCGGCTACCACATCCCGCCCAGGACGCCGTTTGTCGGTAAGAACTTCAATGTCACAAGAGCGGGTATCCATGCAGACGGTCTGCTGAAAAACGAAGAGATTTACAACATTTTTGATACAGAAAAGTTTTTAAACCGTCCGGTTCTGTGCGCCGTATCGAACACCTCCGGCCTTGCAGGAATCGCACACTGGATCAATACTTACTTCCATCTGCCGGAGGAAAAGAAGCTGGATAAAAACTGCGAGCTGGTTCACGAGGTCAAGAAATGGGTGGACGCCGAATACGAAAGCGGCCGTGTTACCGTTCTGACCGATGAAGAGCTGTTGAAGGTGATCGATGATGCCAGCAAGAAACTGGGGATTTTATTGGTATGAGTCAATACGAAAAAAAAGAAAGCTCCGACCGATATTCGCTGAGGGGAAAGGTTTTTCATCAGCTGCGGGAGGATATTTTAAGCGGACATTATAAAGAACACGAGGAACTGCGGGAAATGGCGATCAGCGAAGAGATGGGCGTTTCCCGCACGCCCGTCCGGGAAGCGCTGCGCCAACTGGAACTGGAAGGCCTGGTCAGTATTATCCCGAACAAGGGGGCATATGTGACCGGCATCACCAGAAAGGACGTGGAGGATATTTATGCGATCCGTTCTTTGCTGGAAGGGCTTTGTGCCCGTTGGGCAACCGCGCATATTACGGAAAAACAGCTGGATGCGCTGGAAGAAAATATTTACCTGTCAGAATTCCACGCCAGCAAGGGACATGCCCAGAAGCTGACGGAGCTGGACGATCAGTTTCACGATATTTTATATGAAGCCTGCTCAAGCAAAATGCTGGAGCATCAGCTAAGAGATTTCCATGAATATGTGCGGAGAATGCGCAAGCAGAACCTTTCCGGCAGTGAAAGAGGGCTGGAAGCCGTACTTGAGCACAAGCAGATCATGGAGGCGATCTGCCGGAAGGATGCCGACCGCGCACAGGAGCTGGCAGCCTTGCATATGCGTAATGCTTATGATAATATGATTAAAAACGGGCTTTTGGATGCCTATGATGAAAAGGAGAGAATCGATGGCTAAGATTCAGATGACAACGCCGTTGGTGGAGATGGATGGCGATGAAATGACCAGAATCCTCTGGCAGATGATCAAGGATGAGCTTCTGCTTCCTTATATTGACTTGAAGACAGAGTATTATGACCTCGGTCTGGAGCATCGCAACGAAACAGATGATCAGGTGACGATTGACAGCGCCAATGCAACCTTAAAATACGGCGTTGCAGTCAAATGTGCAACAATCACACCCAACGCAGCGAGAATGGAAGAGTATCATTTAAAGAAGATGTGGAAGAGCCCCAACGGCACGATCCGCTCCATTCTGGACGGCACCGTGTTCCGTGCACCGATTCTGGTAAAGGGCATCCGTCCCTGCGTCCGCAACTGGGAAAAGCCCATCACGCTGGCACGTCACGCTTACGGTGATGTATACAAAAATACCGAAATCCGCGTAGAGGGTCCCGGCAAGGCAGAACTGGTGTTCACGGCGGCGGACGGTACAGAAACCCGCGAGCTGATCCACGATTTTACCGGTGCAGGTGTCTTACAGGGCATGCACAATACGGATAAGTCTATCACGAGCTTTGCCCGCGCATGCTTTAATTACGCAGTGGATACGAAGCAGGATCTGT